>ERZ772831.2267-NODE-2267-length-16280-cov-3.270878_pt1 | contig 16280 bp, 20 predicted proteins | sample MGYA00580858_ERZ772831 | MGnify/ENA primary metagenome ERZ772831 (study PRJEB29015, sample SAMEA2737694) | human gut metagenome | biome: human gut; feature: human-associated habitat; material: faeces | place: China | collected 2012 ... | reverse complement strand
GAATAATACCATACAAACTCCTTTTGAATGTGCCAGCAGGTTGCCCTGCGCATCAGTAATACCCACAACATCACCATTTAGGTTGGTTAAATAATAATACTGAATATCGTTCAGTACAAAGCCGAAAGGCGTACCTCCGCTGTATTGAAAATACAGATTCCCTTTCGGACCCGCTTGCGCCAGCAGCTGGCCGCCGATGGTATCAAATGTAGTTTTGCCGTTAGCGGTCACCTTAGTAGCACGATAGCCGTCCGCGTCGTAGGTATAGGTATAACTTCCTTGCTCGTCCGTTACGGATTCCAACAACTTACCGCGGGTCCAATTATACTGACGTGCTCCATAGCCTGTCAGATTACCAACTTGGTCATAGGTTAGTGCCACACCGTCTACAGCCGTTACCTGATCCGGCCATTGGGCGTTTGTATAGGTATACTGTGCAGGAATACCGTCTTCTGTTTTTGAGAGCAAATTTCCACGGCTATCATAGGTGTAACTACTCTCGTCTGCACCGCTGACACGGATCAACTGACCGTGACTGTCATAGGTATACTGATTCCTTTCATCGGCAATCACATTACCATCGGTGCCATACTGAATACGATAGGCTTGGTCGTAATCTGTATACGCCTTATTGAATAACGAACCATCTTCTTTGCCGGACAATTTAGCAAACAAGAAGTTATCCGTATCCGTCTCTACATGCTGGGTTGCGCTGCTATCATCGCCCACGGCAAGGACTTTATAGGTTCCGGCAGGTGAAGTATATGTAGTCGCATCAGCTGCAATGACTGTCTTGTAAGATTTATCACTAAAGTGCGTTTCCGTTACAGTTTGTGTGTCATCATCTTTCGTTACCGAATATGAAAACAAATTCTTAAACAATGTGGTCTGGCATTTATAGGTAAACGAATTTTCCGTTGATGTAATTGTATTGAGATGAGAAACCGCTGAATCTGTATAGCGATAGCCGTTCTCTACGGCACCAAACGCAGAATACAAAGTTTGGTTGTCTGCCTTTGCATAATCCAAGTTGCCGCTTTTGTCAAATCGCTTTTCTACAACTGCTCCATTGGAATAAGAAACGCGATCTACTGTTTTATCTGCGGTACACAGGGACGAATCCGTTACCTTATATCCATACGAAACAACTGTGTTACCATTTACATCAATTTTAGCACATTTACCATTACTTTGATAGTAGTAATCATAAATATCAAATGATTTTTTCTGCAATGTGCCATTTTCAGCATAAGTATAATTCGTGGCGAGACCTAATTTATTGATTTCTTTAATCAAGTCGCCCTTTGAATTGTAAACATAGCGCTGACCAACATCTGTATTCGGATATGGCTGGGGCAGTACATCCGCCTGCGGGTCGTAATCGCTGTTGTCGATTTCCTGAATTGTACGACCGTAAGCATCATATACTGTACGCTGATATTCGCCGTCTGCCAACACCAACAATGTCCGCCCAGCAGCGTCGTAAGTATATGCTGTTTCGCTCTTACCGCTCTTGCAGGTCAACTGACGACCAGCCAAGTCAAATGTACTCTCCGTGCTGGTCAAGCTGGTTGTGCCATCGTCTGCAGTCTGCGTTAATGTGGTTTTTTGTAAATTACCGTAAGTGTCATACAGATTAACAGTAACAGCATTACCGTCATCACTTATTGTTTTCGTATTCAGGCCACTCTGGTATTCATACTTGATGACATTCTTGTAGACCAGAGAATCATCATACTCCTCAGGCAAATCGCCGCTCTCTTTTTGATCTAACTCAGCTTGCAAAACTGGATTGCCAAACGCATCATAAACATAATAGGTCAGGCTGCTGATAAATCCATAAGTATCTTCATCTTCGCTTTTTTCTACACATACAGGATTACCGGCATCATCATAACGATACGACACCCATTCATCATCCGTGTGTTGATATTTTATTCTTCCCTTCGCATCGTATGAATATGTGGTTTTTGCTTCTCCAACCACCTTCTCAATCAGGTTGTGCTTACTGTCGTACTTATAGGTGGTAACTTTCCCGCTTGAATCAGTGGAAGAAACCGGTTCGCCATAATCATTATAAGTAATGGACGATGTGGTTTCGTCAGAGGCAGACATTTGGACGGTATTTTTACTATAGACATATTCTGTTACAAAACCATTATCCTTGGTGATCTTGCTAATGCGACCGAGATTATCACGCGCAATAGTAGAATAACCGATACGCGTAAGTAAATCTCCTGTGTAGGCATACTCGCCCAGAACAACATCTGCTTGGTCTGTAACGCGAACTAAATGTGCACCACTATAGGCATAGTGTAACGTCCCGCCCATTACATCTGTAACAGACAGAAGTCTTTCATTTTCATACCGCATAAACATTTGCCGACCGCCGCCATCTGTAACGGTTAGCAAATTTGCACTGTAATCCAGCGTAAACAGATCGCCGTAAGCATTACTAATTTTGTGCAGCTTACCATCTGCCGAGAAATGATAGTCTAAATGCGCACCACTAACAACATACTCAACGACATTTTGATCTTCAGCATCATAAACAACGCTGAGTTTGTAATCGCTTGTCTCGCTTACATACACATACTTTGTCTGCTTTACGAACTGCATTTGCTGCAAATTCGGCAACAAAACAGACACAGCTGCGCCGGAGTTGAGGAGATTTAACCGGCTGTCGGTGGAAAACTGCCAGCCTAAACGATCGCTATATTTTCGCTCCAACGCAAAAGTCACGCCATTATAACTAAGCGTTAGATCTGTTTCATCGCAAGAAAGAGAAAATTGCTCATTGAAGTCGATGGGTAAGCCAATAGGCTTTGACGCATTCATTTCCGTATAAGACTTCTCATAAAAGCTTGTAAAAATCGAACCTCGATTTTTAGCTACTAAAAACGGTTTTTCATACTTGATCCAATTTCCGTTTTTCGAGAACTTATAATAAATATCGGACCCGGTAGTATTCGGATTGGGGTTATATAATCCGATTTTTCCGCCCTCGCAGTACACCTGTGGCGTATAAAAATCATAGTGTTTTACTGCGGAAACATTACCTACATTGTCCTTGACAATAACAGATAAGAAATTGAGCGAATCCGTTGAGATACTGTATTGATTACTATCCTGCCAGCTAACCCCATTATCGAAGCTGTATGCCGCTATACCGGATTGATCATCTTTAGCGAGCACGGTAATGGTCGTAGTACCATCGTTATCCAAACGATCAATAGATTGTATCTCCGGTTTTGTGTTGTCGATATGATCTACTACAATGGGATCCAACGACAGAATATTACCGGCAGCATCACGGAGATCAACATAATATGTGCCATTTTTTGTTACAGTCTTACTTGCTTCTCCTTGCCAGTTGTATACATTTTTTTCCAACGAGAAGCTATAGGCGGAATCCGAAAGGCCGGATAATGCGTCGGAGGCAACCGCAGTTATCACTTTCTCTACGGACCAAACATCTGGATCTTTTAGTGTTGCTGATCCTGTCGGTAATGTTTTATCCACCGAAAGCGAAACAGAGACAACTTCTGATTGGTTACCGGCAGCATCCTTTGAGGCCACATACAGATATGGCGCCTCTCTATCCACAGTAAAGGTCTTATCCGTTTGCCAATTACGCTCCTGCTCGGCATATGAAAAGCTATATGCCGCAACACCGGAGCCCTGATCAGTGGACTGCGCAGATACAGTTATATCCTGGTTTGTCCAACCCGCAGCGTCCAATGTAACTTGTGGAGCAGACGGCTTGGATTTATCTATTTTTGAGATATTTACTGTGCCGACCGAAGCCGGGTGACCTACTGCATCTCTTACATATATATATACTGTTTGATTAGCAGAAAAGGTCTTGTAATTCTCTTTTTGCCAATTATAGCTCTCCTTAACTGTAGAAAAACTATACGCAGAAGAATGCAGTCCGCTTTGCGTATCTTTTGCGCCTGTTACTTTCAATGTGACATTTGCATTTGTCCAGCTTGTCGGATTTCCAGTTACAGTTCCAACTGTAGGTGCCTGCGTATCAATTTTTGTAATATTCTGCGTAGACACTAAGCGAATATTTCCGGCGGCATCACGAACATATACATAAATTGTATCGTTTGCAGTGAATGTTTTGGTGTTCCCTTTCTGCCAAGCATACTTACCTTTTTCAGTTGAAAAAGAGTACGGGGTTGCATGTAGACCGGAACCGCCTGTTTCGTCCTTTGCACCATTTACAGTCAATGTAACTTTATCATTTACCCAAGAAGTCGGATTACCGCTGACACCGGTAACTGTCGGTGCAGTGGTATCGTTTGTATAATTAATGACTGTATAAGGCCGCATGGCAGAAGTGCCATATTGTTTAGAGGCAAAGGCACGCCAATTGTAAACATCTTTGCTTTCTTCCTCGCTGATGAATACAATTCCGTAGTTTTTATAAGCGCCATTCGCCCACATTTGGACCGCTTTTGCAATGTTGAATTTGTACCAGTATACATTATTGGGGTCATCGGTAGATTTGCTGTTGATATTTCGCCGAGTCATTGCCACATTCGCATGGTAACCGGGACGAAGATTCCAAGTCAGCTTGCCTTCTTCCCAGGCGCCTTTAACTAAATATGGTGTAACATAGAAATTGGATGTGCGGCCGGTCGTTTCACGCTGCCAATTGTAAGCGCTGTTGATCTTAGCGCCTTTCTTGATACTATCCGGCATGGTAAACATATTGTATACCTGACCGCGACCATATTCTTGGGACTTACCAAAACAACAAGTGGCTTCCTTACCATAGCAAACATCTCTGCAAGCCGCTGCGCTATAAACGCCTGCGTCTCGATAGTTTGCAATATTTGCAGTCACCGGGTCGATGGTGACCGGGTAAGCTGTATTTTCGTTTTGCAGCCAATCTTTGCTAACAGAGACGGTCAGAGTATAGCTATGATCACCGGTCTGCTTTAATTGATAAGAACAGTCCATATAATGATCGTTTTTATCGCCCACAACATATGCACTGTCATAGGCGAATGGTGCGGCAAAGGTCTGCACACATTTTCCGTCGCTGTTTTGCAGCTCCACTGTACCGTCCTTTTGCAAAACGGCTGTGCAATTTTCTGTTGTCAAACGAAACGCAAAATCCGTCTGCCCAGTGAACTTGTCCAGAGTGATTTCATCTTTCACTCCGTTAAGCTGGGGATAAAATTGCAAAGCGGTGCTGTCACCGTAGGCGTTGGCATAAGAGAACGTCTCGAACTCCTCGTTCAGGCTGACAGAAGTGTTCTTCTCCCCTATGCTATCGGTGTTACCCACAGGCGCAACGGTATAACTGCCGCCGTCAAACTGCACCAGCACGCCCTGTGCGGCCTGCTGTGCAAAATGGATGCGGTAATCGTTTTGGCCATTGGTGTAAGTATAACCTTTGGCTTTTAATGCTTTGTCGGTCTCTTTTACAACGGAAATATCTTTCGTCTTCAGATTTCCGTTCTCATCGGTAAAAGAAATCGGCTCGGAAAAAAGGTAGACCGTGTTGGAACCGTCTCGATTTTCCAAGTTAATGGTATGAGGATCGGCCAACATTGCGTCTTCATCAACGGCGATAGCACCGGCAGTATCCACATATTCCGCTGCGTAGGCAGACAGCATAGACTTGATCCCAAGCCAATCCTGCAATCGAGACGAACCAACGGTCAATGTCACCAGTGTGCCGAATGCCAAAATCACTGACAAAACAACGCTGAGAACCTTTTTCCAGGGCCGATGGGTTGTCATATTGGTTTCATAGAGTTCACTCATAGTCTCTCCCCCTTTTCTATCTTAAGTCTCTAATCTCACCAAGCTTAGCATAGCATAGCATAAAATTGGTCTAAAAAGCAACCAACAATTTTGGCCGTTATTGTCTATTAATTGAGCTAAAAATATATTTTGATTATCTGGGAAGAAATGAAATTCAAATAGTAGCATAAGAAAAGCAGCCACTGATCATCAGCAGCTGCAATCGAAGTTAACTTTATAATTTTGAGTAAAATCATGCAGCCAACCGTTCGCAAAGCTTGGGCCAGTCGTCCGCATGCACTACAATGTGATTTCGAACAAATCTTTAATTTTGCAAGATAACGCCTGTGCCAATGCGGCCACCGTATCTGCCTTCGCTATATTGATATTCTTGCGCCTTTGTTCGTACTGTTGTATTGTCCTTAAAGGCACTTTTGAGTATTTGGCAAGTTGGCTTTGTGTCAATCCGGCAGCAATTCTTCTTGTCTTTAAGTTGGAATCCGGATTTTTCTGCGCATATAGACGATCCAAACTGTCAACAAACTGCATAATATCCATTTCGTGATATTTGGGATACATTTTTACAATATCTTTAATTGAAATAAAGGCATTGATTTGTTCAAATGATAAGGCAGTGTACCACTGATAATAAGCAAGTGCCCACCCGGTCCAATATTCCGGACTTCTGTTCATAGCAAATTTCGGTTCGGTATCGCTGTTTCCAACTATATCATAAGCCAATTCTACGCCAGATTTACCCGCAATCAAAGCCGAGCTTCCTGTCTCAAACGCTTTGGCAAACTTTGACTCACAAAACAGTGTATAAAAATCCTGAATATTGTACTTTAAGTCATGCACAGCAAAATCCAGCATTGTTCCTAACATTGTTCTTGCTTGTTCTAAATATGTTTCATCGTAGGCGTGGATCATCTGCAGTCATCCTTTCATCCAAAATTTGTGTAATGTATAAATCCCCTCTTTGTCTTTTGTTCCTTTCTGCATCGAAGTATTCTCGGCGAGCTAATTTATCACGACTTTCCTTTTGTGCAAACCATGTGTCAGCATCAGCGTAGTGATTATCTACATATTTTAATAGCGAGAATGCCTTTTTGCTTTTTAGTACAAATTGCTGTCCCAAGTTGCCAAATTTCATTGCGTTACTTAATTGCCTGTAAGAAATTGTACCGCTTAAAAAATCCTGTGCAAAAGCAAAATAACTGTCGTCGGCTCTGTATCCGACAATCACATCATAGTCTTGATAATTCACGTGAAAATTATGCAAAATATACTCTTTTGCTTCTACCGCAAGAGGTGTATTTACAGTAAAGCGCCTGTTTTCTAACAACACAGCAAGCCAATGCAAAAAAGTAAAATGCTCATCATTCAGATCTAATATTGACAATTGCGTTTCGTCAATTTCATATTGATTTGCATATCCATTGCGGTCCAAATCAACCGCCCATTCCATAGCGAGATCTAAATCCTCTGTGCAGTAGAAACCGAGCCCATAATCGTTATACTGCTTTCCTTTTCCGTATACAGGAACTTTGACAATATCTTTTGAACCATGATATAGCGTTTTCATATTATCACCTCACACCAATATTATACTCCCACAGGCGTACCTTGTCAAACTTTCTGTAGATACATAAAAAAAGAGCTCGCTTTGCAGCGGGCTCTTTTGTTTTGTTATTAACCTACATACTCACAATACACGACTAAATATCGCGTAGGCGCCTTTGCAGCGCGTCTTTCTTTTTCGGCAACAATGGATGCCTTTAAGCCGTTAATTCTGGCGTTGAGCGCATCCAGTCGCTTCTGTACTGTATCAGACAACATATTATTGTGGCACACTGGGCAACTGTTATTGTGAATGTAGTCTTTGTTGACTTTTGATCCACAATGCTTGCAACCAATGTACTTAGCCTGCAAATTCTGCACATTGTGTGCATTGTAATATGCATTTCGCTTGGAAATTTCGTCTTGAAGTCGTTTCTCCAGCGTCAGCAGCCGCTTATTGTTTGGCAGACTGTCTGTATCGAGAAAAGGAATATATTTCTGATACGGACGGTGAAAAGCTGCATAACTATTCTCATACCATTCTTCTGCCGATTGCAAGCTTCTGCAACAACTTTCAGGTGGATAAATCGGTGTGATGTTACCAATATCCTCCCCCATATTTGAAAACTCTTCAAGGTCCGCATTGTGTCTCACCTGACCAACGATTTGTGCTCTCGCTTTTGCAAGTGATTGTTGACTTATCGAGTCAATAACGAATTCTCCACTAATCCAACTCATTCTTTTCCTCCTTTAACTCTCAACCGCTTCTTGACGGTTAATGAAGAAATGAATTCCGTGCGAAAACTCGTTCCATCGGTCCTCGTCAAAAGCATCCGGATATACCAATTCTCCAACCTTATAAACGACATTTGGTGAATAGTTCGTGTTAATCACACTCGTTGTTTTGGCTGGCTTGCCTAAAATTGTTGTGATTGAAAGCACCTTGGCATAGCTTGCTCGGCATTCCCGCGTAGTCCCAGAACAGCGTTTTGCGTCTGCTGGAATAAGGAGTTCAATAATGTACTCCCCACATTTCTTAAACGCGACAAACTCACCTTTTTCTGGGCACGCATAGGGTATGAACGGAACGTTTTTTGCTTTACGCAAATCTGCTGCCCGTAAGTCAGCCCCTACCAGGTTGGCTTCACGCAAGTCAGATTCACGCAAGTTTGCTCTTTTCAAGTTAGCTTCAAATAGATCTGCTTCTGCTAAAGTAGCTTTTTGCAGATTTGCTCTTTTCAAGTTAGCTAAAAACATATCGGAACCGCGTAGATTTGATTCTCGAAGGTTAGCTCCTGTAAAGTTAGCATTGCGAAAGATAGCACCTTGCATATCTGTGCAACTGAGATCAGCTTCATACAAGTTACACCCACCTAAATATGCTCCTCGTAGATCAGCTCCGTGTAGATTTGCTCTAAGAAGGTTAGCTCTACTTAAATTTACACCTTGCAAGTCAGCACCATTTAGATCACAACCATTCAGAATAGCTCTGACACCATCGGGTTCATTGTTTAGCCATTTTTTGTGCACATCGAGCACAAGCCTCAATTCTTTTTTAGTCATCTATTTTTCTCCTTGTTATTTTCATGTGCTAAAATAGCTTCTCGCACAGCGTTTGCGCTGCTATCTGGATTCAAAAGAGACTCACAACCCAATCCATAGTGCGTGGGGTCGAGCTCAATTCCATTATTTTCAACGAAATCCGAAACAATGCAGTCATAATCCACGAATTTGTAGGCCGCATTTGCTCGTTTTCGCAACGTTTCATCAATATATTTTGGGATTTTCATGATTTTCTCCTTAATTATCCACTGACACGAGAATGCATGGCTTCCAGAAATCATCGTACTCATTGACTGTTTGTTCCACGATGGCGTTAAATTCATCGTCCGGCAAATTTCTATACTGTTCTTCACCAGCTAAAAGATCTGCCACATCGTCTTCAAAGTCATCCCTGTCTGTGTAGCACTTACAATCGTTGATTTGCTGCTCACAATCAAGGAACTCGCCTTCTTGTGCGCGCACACGGCTACAACTCATAAAGCCATAGTCACCATTGTTTGCATCGCCTCCGGCAAATACCAAAATCGGTAACTCTTGGTACCCCAAAATGAGCCGTTTCAGTTCATCTGCTGAATGCAATAGACCGGTCGGTTTTCTTTCTTCGTTAGTCATTGGCCTTATCCTTTCTGCATTTGTACAGTTCTCTCCAATAAATAAAATTCATATCTAATGCAAAACCGTACTTTTCCCAACGCTTCATATCATTATTATATCGACAAACAAGTGAATCTCCAGAATCAGACAGCGCAATTACGTCTTCATCGTTATTTGGAAGTTTGTCGTTTACACTAATCCAACCGTTATCTGTTAAAATGCTTTCATCGCAGCATTTTAAGAAACGGTTAATAAGTTTGGTATCGTTCATAACTTGCTCAAAATTTAAGTTCATTCTTTTTCCTCCATCCTCGGCGGGTCAGGCAATTCTCGCCACGCAAGTACCTTTGCTTTTGTTCCGTTTGATACTTCGCCGCCCCAAGAGCCATTGTATTGATAGCCTATTCCGTATGTTTCGAACATTCGGTTGTACTCGCCATATCGGAGATATTCGTACCAGCACAGCACATTTTTACCGTTCTCAGGCAGCCTGTCCTTAACGCTGATCCAACCGTCCAGCGCAGCGCAAATTTTGCACTTAGCCAAAGGCACTCTTATTACCTTGCTTTCATTAATTCCACAATGAATTACAAGCAACACTGGAATGACACTTTCGTGTGTTGTTTCTTCGGTTGTCCCACTGAACAGAGGAACGTCACAGTAAGTGTTGCTTTCAATCCTTGCTACGATTTTGTAGGTATGTTCCTCTCTACTGCATCCTGTTGGAATTGTGCAATATTTACCGAACATATCTTCATTTACTACGAATTTACTCATTTGTCTTTCTCCTTTAACTCAATATGACTGCAATTTTTGTTTGTAAATTCATCACAGAAATACACACTGGTGTCATTGTCGCACTTGAATGGCGAAACACAAGACTCGTAATAGAGACAATCCTTACATGTAATGCAATTTTCATTTTCATCGCCATATCTGTTCATCAGAGTGGTTAGATCTTGAAGATAGATTTCATAATTAATAGGCCTTTTACCCAAATCCAACGCTTGACCACACTTTGCACAGTATGGACTCATACCAATAATCGTGCCACACATCGGGCAAACCATATTATCGTTGTCCTTGATTGGCATTTTAGGGATTTGCTTCTCGAGTGCCCAAATTGCAGCATCTTCTTCCATGAGTTGCATCGCATCTCGTCTACGCTTGAAGTATGCAAGTGCTTGTTCAACTCTCACTTTTACTATCCTCCTGATCTTCCAAATAAACATCAATTGCATCCACCAGCTGATCGCAAAGGCTCAGAATGGTATATGTGTTTGCGTTCTCAACCGTAGTGTCAGAAACATCAGACGCCATGTCTCTCAGTTTCTCAAACTTTTCCTTCATAGTTATCTCCTTTCAAATTTATAACTTTTTTTGTAATAAGTACAAAAAAAGAACAGTCATCGCAAAAGATAACTGTTCTTAAATTAACTTATAAAATAATTATATCACATTTCACTTTGCACACAAAACAACAAAAAAAGAGAAGTCCGAAGACTTCCCTTTTGTTATAAATATCAATTTTCGTAAAGATAATCCAAATATTCGGCTTCTGATGCTGCCCCGTAGTCATACATATCCTGCAACTCAGCCTTTGTACACCGTCTGCAAAGTTCTTCAGGATTTTTAATGCCATCCCAGTGTGCAAACTCTACGATCAGATTTGCCAATTCAGATTTTGTCATTGAAAAACCTCCTTAAATGTCTGTTGAATCATCAATTTGTTTCTTTGCTAATTGAAATGCCAGCAAATACAAATTAAGAATTTCAGTTGTTCTTTTACCAATTTTTTCATCCAAAGCCGCCGATCGCAAGTCACAATATGAAGCAACCGAATAATTTTGAACTGGAAACAAGGCTTCTTCTAAAAGCTTATGAGCAGTAAATGTTAAACCTTTCTCATAAGAAAAATCAGTTAAAAGTTTACTGAAGAAGTTATCTAAAACTTCTTCGTTTGAGCAAAATTCGTCTTCTCTGATGTTTTCTATGAAATCTTCAAGCTTAAAATTTTCAGTAATAAGCTTCAACACATCACTTTTAATGCTCTCTTCGTTATAGTAATGGAATGGTTTGCTGTGGCAATTAACCTTTTCTTTGAAATAGTCTGCATCTCTTACGAAGTCACTAAAAGTTTCGTAAGTCATATTACTGCAATTAGTCGCTATTAATTCACCTAAATCGCCTGAAATATGAAGTCTATAATAATCTTCTTCAAACAGAAAACGAATTCTGTAATCACAAGATTCTGGTTTTTTGAAATCCAAAATTTTAATATTGCCATAATCCGTAAAAGTGGCAATATGATTTTCAAACAGCTTCTGCGCTCTTTCTTTGTCGAACATTTCTAATCTCCTTTATGTTTCTTAACATAAACACCGTCATCATTTATTGAACGGGTCTTCATAGATTTCAATATCAGACTCTAAATCCAGTTCGTCTGACCCAGGAACATAATCCGCATCTCCTGGAAGTGGTAACCAATCCCAATGTTCCTTCAACCACTTGATGGCATCATCTCTGGTTTGTACACTATCCGGAACCGTTGTGGTTGCATAGCCATATGCTTCGTATGCTACGCCATATCTTACTTTCTTTGACATAATTTTTTCTCCTTATTGTTTTTTGTTCAAATATTTACACCATAAGTAATGAAATTCTGCATCTTGCAGCGTATCATCAAATACAGTTTTTTCTATTTTAAAATCATTGTTTGAAGAAACACCGTCAATGATGCAAAACAGATTAAACACAATGGCTTGACAGCATTCTCTGATAAGTTTTTTGCCTGAATACCTGTCCCTGTAAGCATCGATCCAATAGCGAACTTCCAAGATCATATCCACCACATCAAACGCCTTTTTGTTATAAAGACACGGTTTGATCAGATCCATTGCTTCATATCCAAAATCAAACAGATGACTTACTAAATCCGAGTATTCCGAAATGCAAATTTGAACCGTGGATTCAATTTCTTGAGATATCAACTCAAACAAAGATTCTAATGAACCATCGTATTTAGCTTCTGTTTTTGCATATGTCTCTCCGCCTAAAAGCTCAGCTGCTCTACTATACAAGTCTTGAACTTGATTGTACAGATCAGCAGGCAGATCCACCTCATCAAGAAGCTGACCAAGTGTTCCGGTGATGTCATCTGCCGTGATAGTTTCAGGCAAATTTTCCGGAGTTACAATATAATCTTTTTCTATGAGTTGGGATAGTCCGTTGTCGGCGATTCTAACCCAAAATTCACCGTCACCTTTGTAACCGGTAGTTTCTGCCTTAATAAGCACTTTGCTCATTTTTTTATCTCCTTTCTTCCTTAACGGGCTCGATCAATGATTCGTAAACCCAATATCCAATGCTGTCCGGATCTCCGTTACGCATCAGTTCTGCGTTCTTGTCCGCATCGGCATATTCTTCTGGAAGCAAAAACAATGATGTTTCGTCATTTTCGTCTTTGAAATTGCAATCATCATTGTCTACATACCAAATGGAATTATTCCAGCGAACAAGCGTGCCAAGATATCTGCTGTTCTCACACATTGCAATAAATCTCTCCTTTTAAATTAAATTCCAATTTACAAGCAGACTCTCAATGTTCTGCTTGAGTTCGTCATAATCATCGCCAGTGATCACAGCGTCCTTTTCGGATGTGTCTTTTTCTTTCGGATCTCCAAAGCAAACATTTCTCTCCTCCAGGAAGTCCTCGAAAAGATCAATAAACTGCCCGTACATCTCTTCTTTGTCCGCTTGTGTGAGCGGTTCTTTTAAAGCGGCCTGAAATGCGTATTCACGATTAGGTTCATAGATAAGCCAATTCAGACCCATGAAACACAGGGCGGCTTTGTTCAGATAAAAATCACTGCACATCTCGTTGAAGTCGTCGAAGTCTTCGGTGACTGATGTCTGCAGAGTTTTTAGTAACTGTGCGTATGACTCATACCGCGTAAACAGCTCGTTAGCCAATTTGTTCGTCATAACTGAGTGCCACCAATCTGTGAAACTCCAATTCGGATTATGCTGCATCGCTTCAATACCGTCTCTAATTTTCTCTTTTGACAGCCAAACTCTGCCGTCCAACGCATTCTCTACAAGCACATATGCTCTCATTGTAGACAGAATTTCTTTGCAAAGTAGCTTCTCTGCGAAGTTGACCAACTTCATCCGATTGATTTCTGCAGTAATGCCTGTAGAATACGGCCAACCTGTCGGTGTAACGCTCCGCAGAATTTGACGGAACTCTTTAGAAGTCAACAAATAACCAACCGCTGCATCGTAGTCGCCAAATTCAATATTATTGTGATCGCATCTTGTATCCAGATCTTCCAAAAAACAGCTCTGATGATAATCCTCAAAAGTATCCATTACTTTTTCCAGATTATCAAAGCGATAACCATCAACATCCTTTTGACCATAGGTGTTGCTGCTTTCTTCATCTTTGACAAAAAAGTAATTTTCCCTTTTATCGGCCTGTACAGTTAATTGCAAAGATTCGTCCTGCAATATTGTTGCAAGTGCGTTGATTGCTGACCGTTCTTGGTTGTTGTTGCCCAGGACGTAATAATTTTCCATATTTTTCTCCTTTCGGTTTGCTTATACGATAAGCATATAATGTTTTTTTGTGTAAAAAAATAGCGGCATCCGAAGATAACCGCTTCTAAACCACCTGACCTCGAAACTTCCCTGATCTTGGGAGATCTACTATTAGGTGATATTATTAACTATATTCTAATTATAACACATTTTCGCGATAAAACAAAACTAATACTTTAAGCTTGTTTTACGGTCAGTCTGTGGTGATTGACATTTAATGTTCTATGCATCGGCCTTTTAAACAGATGCCCTCTTATTCGTGTCGAAAGAGGCTGATTTGTTCTTCCAACATATACTATAATGTCGCCGTAGTAGATACGATATAAAGTATGTATATTAGGCATATTACATCCTCCGAACTCTGACACCAACAATAAGTTTTAATTCTGGATTTATTGCATTTGGAGAATCGTGTATAACAAATGAAATCTCCGAGCCAATCATTGCACCAATACAAGCTCTATACATTTGTTCTTTCACGTAATCACTTACAGAATTCCCATTTTCATTAATTACACCCTCAAGATTGTCTAAACAAAGTGTATCACTTGGAATCAAAACCTGATAACCCTCGTAATACCCAACAGCAAACCACTTTTGGTTAGGCTGTATCCCAGATGGATTCTCCAAACGACCAATAATTTTAAGTTTCAAAACCTCTTTATTTTTTTGTGCTTTGACGAGAGTTTTATACATCTTAAGTCCTTTCGACATTTCGTCAAGTATTGTTTTAACTGCATCTTTACTCGTGAATTACCACGTCTGACAGTCGCACACGCCAGTCAGGCGTGGTGCTCTGCGACAATTTCATAAAACAGAACATTGTTAAACTTTTCTACTTTCATAATTGACTTCATATCTCCTCCCTTTTATCAACTCTGCGCCCACATGTAAAACAATAAGAAATATTTTCCCGTATGTTTTTTAAATCAGTACCGCAAATTATACATTTCCCATCTGTGTCTATATGTGTATGTCTTTCGAACATTTTTTGTGTAGGAAAATCCTTAATAGCCTCACCGACTTCGGTCCTCAACATTCTTATTGTATGATACATTTCGCTGGGCGGCGAATTTTCGTTAATAGACTTTGTTTCCTCTGCAATTAAACGATTAACTTTTCTGACGGTATCGTATTTATTTAGTAATTCATCTATCATTTTACATCCTTTCTTTATTTCTGTCAAATCTTTAAAACAGCATCATTAAAACAGGCACTACAATCATGGCGTACAGACCAACGCAGGTAATACCGGCTGCCCACATTTTGATATTCTTTACGACACGATGTCTATACCCTGCCCAGTCGATAACAGAACCGCACCCCACATCAGGCTCTGTGAACATGCATTCCTGAAAAACGCTTTCGTATGCATTGTCACAATTTACTGTGCCGTCTTCGATTTCAGACTTCAATTCTTGCAGCTTTCGCATATATCGTTTTGTGACCCCTGCCATGATGTACACATTAGACAGATTATCGGCCAAAGTCAATAAATATTCCTTACAATTAGCATCTTGCAGATTTTTCAACACACTCATAAACAAATCGCTACACTGCTTATAACCGGATTTTGTAAGAATAGTATGCTTTTGAAGTTCGTGAGACTTGATCTTTTTTAGTATTTTGACAAGTCCAACGGTCGGGATAAGGATGATTGCTGCAATAGCAGCTACATATAAAACCCCAAGGCCAAACACCAGGAACTCATAACCAATTGTTCTGAAACAATCGAGCCATGTTGCATTAGAGTTTCCAAGATTTGTTAGTGAGTCTGTTGCCTGACGCAACAGGTCTAAGTATTTGTACAACATTTTGATTTTCCTTTCTATTTTCTAATACAGGATGCTTCGACCAGGCGTTTGATATTACTACTTAAACACACATATCAGAACCGAAATTGAGAAAAGGGCAATAAAAAATATAAGCCCTAACATTTCCATCAAACTCTTTGATATTAACTTTTTGGATCGTAAGCTTGCTGTTATTGTACAAGATATAACTCCCGATGCAATTGTAGCTAAACAAAAAATCAGTGTACTTGTTGCATTCATTGAAAAGCCTTTCCGTTTCTCTCGATTATTGAAATTGTACCAGAATCGATTTTTTGAGCGAAAGGAGTCAGAGATAAGTGAACACACCAAACGACTCTGGTACATAGTGTGTTATTATTCTCTGCTGACTATTAATACTGCAGT
>ERZ772831.2264-NODE-2264-length-16284-cov-41.258611_pt1 | contig 16284 bp, 8 predicted proteins | sample MGYA00580858_ERZ772831 | MGnify/ENA primary metagenome ERZ772831 (study PRJEB29015, sample SAMEA2737694) | human gut metagenome | biome: human gut; feature: human-associated habitat; material: faeces | place: China | collected 2012 ... | reverse complement strand
CGAAGTTATGGAGCAGACCTATGAGCAGGAGAAAGAAGCTGCGCTTGTCTATGCAGGTCCGGCGGTCATTGAGGTGTTCGGCGAAGATCCGTTCAGCCCGCAGACGAAGCCGACAGTCTGGAAATTATCCGACAAGCAGCAGAAGATGTCTGTGGAATATGCGTCGAAGGCGGCGGAGATCACAAATCATTACATTCCACATGACCAGTACAGCTTCACGATTATCGCATATCCAATCCCGGAGATTGGTGCGGATTTCGAGGAGATCTTCGATGCAGTTGTGGAAGTGAATACGCTCGATAATGAGAAATACAAATCCATCCAGCAGACGATGATTGATTGTCTCGATGATGCAGAATATGTACAGGTGCTTGGCAAGGGTGGCAACCAGACGGACATGAAGGTGATGCTGCACAAGATCGACCGCAAGACACAGACGAACTTCGAGAATTGTCTGGCAGATGTGAATATCCCGCTTGGTGAAGTATTTACTTCCCCGGTACTCAACGGTACGAAGGGAACGCTGCATGTGAGCCAGGTGTATTTGAACGAACTTAAATACACAGACTTGAAGCTTACCTTCGAGGATGGAAAGGTTGCTGATTATACCTGTAAGAACTTCGAGGATGAGGCAGAGAACAAGCGGCTTATCAAGGAGAATCTGCTATTCCACCATGAGACACTTCCAATCGGTGAATTCGCGATCGGTACGAACACGACGGCATATGCGATGGCAAGAAAATATGAAATCTTATACAAGCTCCCGATTCTGATTGTAGAGAAGATGGGACCGCATTTTGCAGTCGGTGATACATGTTACAGCTACAGCGAAGACAGTCGTCTGTACAACCCCGATGGTAGAGAGATCGTAGCGAAGGAAAATGAGTGCTCCGCACTGCGCAATTCAGAGGACAAGGAGGCGCGGGCAGGTGCATATTTTAACTGCCATACCGATATCACGATCCCATATGAGGAGATTGGAGGAATCTATGCCGTGAAGCCGGATGGCACAAAGACGGCAATCATTGAGGATGGAAGGTTTGTGCTTCCGGGTACAGAAGCACTGAATGAAGCACTGAAGTAAGCGTGCTAAGAGAAAGATTTCTGCGGAAGCCGGTTGTTGACTTCTGATAGAATATAAAAATTATAAAATGGAAGACACAGGAAGGAAGAAAAAATGGGTACGAAAAAGATCGGTGATCTGATTACAGATAACATGGGGGTATACGAAGGAAAAACAAAGCTTTCGTTCGGAAAGCTGGTATTGCTCGGTATGCTGGCAGGTGCTTTCATTGCGATTGGTGCATCGAGCAGCAGCGCGGCAGTTTACGGAATCAGCAATACAGGACTTGCGAAGTCATTAGCAGGTGCGATATTCCCGGTGGGATTGATGTTTGTTGTGCTGATTGGCGCAGAGCTTTTCACAGGTGACTGCCTGATGTCATTTGCTGTATTTGACAAGCGGATCAGGCTTCTCGATATGATTCGTGTATTGGTAGTTGTATTTATCACGAATCTGATCGGTGCGTGTATCGTAGTTGTTCTGGTAAACCGTTGTGGACAGCTTGATTATGGGAATGGCGCACTTGCAGCAGCGACGATCAAGACGGCTTATAATAAGATGAATTTAAGTTTCATGAAGGCATTTACATCTGGAATCATGTGTAACATCCTTGTATGTCTGGCAGTGCTTCTGGCAGGTGTATGTCAGGATGCGATTGGAAAGATCTTCGCATGTTTCTTCCCAATTTGGGCGTTTGTTATTGCAGGCTATGAGCACTGCGTGGCAAATATGTATTACATTCCTGCCGGACTTCTTGCAAAGCACGGTGAGGCATACTACAATGCGGCAATCATGGCAGGCATGACACCGGATCAGCTTAATTCGATGACAGTTGGTAAGTTCTTCCTGAACAACCTCCTTCCGGTAACACTTGGAAATATCGTGGGTGGAGTCGTATTTGTAGCGTTACCACTGTACCTGATTTACAGAAATAAAAACAAGGCAGAAGCATAGAACTTTTGCAGAAAGGACGTGAAATATGGCAAAACGTGTAATATGGATCGTACTTGACAGTGCAGGAATCGGAGAGGAACCGGATGCAGATAAGTTCGGCGATGTTGGCTCCGATACATTTGGACATATTTTAGCAGCCTATCCAGATGCAAAATTTGACAATCTGACGAAGCTTGGACTTCGTGCGATTGAGAACACATCGTTTTACGATGCAGCAACAAAGCAGGATGTGATCGGCGTGTATGGAAAGGCACAGGAGTTATCCAACGGCAAGGATACGACAACCGGACACTGGGAGATGATTGGGATTCATACAAAACATGCATTCCCGACGTATCCAAATGGATTCCCACAGGAGATTATCGATGCATTTATCGAGCAGACCGGTTGTGGAGCCATCTACGGAAACAAGGTCGCATCCGGCATTCCGATCATTGCAGAATATGGCGAGGAACACATGAAGACCGGATATCCGATCGTCTATACGTCGGCAGATTCGGTATTCCAGATCGCGGCGTCCGAGGAGAAGGTCGGACTTCCAAGATTGTATGAGATGTGTGAGATTGCAAGAAAGATTCTGGTTGGTGAACATGGCGTCGGACGTGTGATTGCAAGACCATTTGTACGAAAAGGCGATGGGTTCGAGCGTACGAGCAACCGGCGTGACTATGCGTTAGAACCGTCGGAACACAATGTGCTGGTGCATCTGGCAGATGCGGGCGTGCGGGTATGCGGAGTCGGTAAGATCAGTGATATCTTCCATGGCAGTGGCATCTGTGCGTCGGTGCATACGACCGGAAATACCGATGGCATGCAGAAGACGCTTGACTATATGCAGACAGAACCGGCGGGACTGATCTTCACGAATCTGGTTGATTTTGATATGAAATACGGACATCGAAGAGATACGCTTGGCTATAAGAATGCGCTCGAAGAATTCGATGCATGGCTGCCGAAACTGTATGCGCAGATGACGGACGAGGATATTTTGATCGTGGATGCGGATCACGGCTGTGATCCAACCTTTAAGGGAACCGATCACACACGGGAATATATTCCGATTCTGATGTATGGAAAGGGATTGAAGCAGGGAACGGATCTTGGCACAAGACCGACTTTTGCGGATATTGGAAAGACCGTGGAGGAGTACCTGCTTGGAAGCTGTGTGGATGATGAAAAGGCAATTGGGAAGAGTTTCCTGCAGGATATTATGTAGCATGATATGACAATCGCTAGGATGTATTTACGACACAGGGGGTGACGTAAGATGTATCGAATGTACGATATGATCATGAAGAAGCGGAACGGCGCAGAGCATACTGCAGATGAGATCCGTTTTATCGTGGAAGGGTTTACGAAGGGAGAAATCCCTGATTATCAGATGAGTGCGTGGCTGATGTGTGTCTACTACAAAGGCATGACGCACGATGAGACCTGCGCACTGACACATGCGATGGCGGAAAGCGGCGACCAGCTCAGTCTTGCAGCCATCCACGGTGTGAAGGTCGATAAGCACAGTACCGGAGGTGTCGGGGATAAGACGACATTTATCGTGGCTCCGATCCTCGCAAGTCTGGGGGTACCGGTTGCGAAGATGAGCGGCAGAGGACTTGGACACACGGGCGGTACGATTGATAAGTTAGAGGCGATTCCGGGTTTCTGTGTGAGTATCCCGGAGACAGAATTTATTGAACACGTCAATTCGATGAAGTTGGCGCTTGTCGGACAGACCGGAGATCTGGCACCGGCAGATAAGAAGATCTATGCGCTGCGCGATGTGACGGCGACAGTCGACAGTCTGCCGCTCATTGCATCTTCGATTATGAGCAAGAAGCTTGCGGCAGGTGCGGATGCAATCGTGCTGGATGTGAAATGTGGCAGCGGTGCATTTATGAAGAACGAGGCGGATGCGAAGGCACTGGCACAGATCATGGTTGACATCGGCAAATCTGCTGGCAGAACGTGTTATGGTGTGATTACGGATATGAACGAACCGCTCGGCTGCAAGGTTGGCAATGCGCTCGAAGTGATCGAGGCGGTGCAGGTGTTGTCGATGAAGGATGTGAAGCCATATCTCACATATGACACAAGCGGGGATACAGACGTGCAGAGCCGGTGTGATGCCTATAGTGCAATCGAAAATATAGCGCAACAGGGATATGGTGCGGACCGCACAGACAAGGCAGATTGTGCGGGGATGGAAAATTGTGCGGGCTACGACAGGCATGGTATTCACCGCCTGCTTACTGTATCACTCACATTGGCGGCATACATGTATATGGCGGCAGGAAAATCCGATGATTTTGAAGCTGCGAAGGCACAGTGTGAAAAAGCAATCGAGAGCGGTGCGGCACTTGCCAAGTTCAAAGAGTTTGTGGAAGCACAGGGTGGCGATGGCACATACATCGACGATGTGAACAAATTCCGGCTCGCGGCAAACTGTGTTCCGATCGTCTGTGAAGAGGATGGATATCTGGCAGCCTGCAACACAAGCGAGGTTGGCATGGTGAACCTCATCTTAGGCGGCGGACGTGCAACGAAGGACAGCACGATCAACCTAGGTGTCGGGCTGGATATCAGAAAACATCTGGGCGACGCAGTGCGAAAAGGCGACGTGCTTGCTTATATGTATATCGATGATATGGGTGTATTCGAAGAAGCAAAGAAACGGTTGCTTGGGGCATATACGGTTGAGCAGAGACAAATAAAACCAGAGAAACTTGTGAAAGATATAGTGGTGTAGGGAAAATTACAGGAGGGGCGAATGAAAAAACGTAGAGGGAAGAGACTTGTTGCATATATCATTGCATTTGCAATGATATTCAGTATGGGTATGACGGAACTGTCGCCAATCGCAGAGGCGGCACAGTACACAATACTGGAGACGGATGTAAGTGCGCCATCGACAGGATGTACGATGTTCGGGGTGTATGGAACGTATTATGTAGATGCACAAAATGCATTGAACCGGATTAATGAAATAAGAAAAGAAGCATGCGAGGCAGGAAATGTACCAGATCCGAGAAATTCAAACCGGATGCTTACGGCATCCGATTATGTACCAATCAAATGGTCGACCGATCTGGAGCGGATTGCGAGAATCCGTGCGGTGGAAGGTGGATTGTGTTTCGGATTTGTGGGAAGTGGACATAACCGTCTGAATGGGAAAGGCTTGAGTACTGTAAAATACAATGGTGTATCAACATATGCCGAAGTGTTAGCGTATAATTGGAATAAGGGAAATCTGGTATCGGGGATTAACCAGTGGTATGACGAGAAATCTGACTGGGTAAAGCAGACATCAGATGCCGTAACCGGTCACTATACAAGCATGATTGATCCAAGGAATACCTATGTTGGACTGGGGGATTTTTATACAACTGCCTCTGGTTATCCGAATACGTTAGCGGGTGAGTTTAACAGCACTTCCCAGAGCTTAAGCCAGTCTGCCTTATCAGGACATACAGATATTATGCAGAAAGTCGAAGTAAAAGACGCATATATCAACAAGTATTATCTTAAGGGGGAAGCAACACAGTATTTAGGAGAAACGCAGAAACTCACACCGATGGTTCATCTGGTAAATGGATCAGAGACTCTTGATCTCTGGGTGATTGATACTGTTACATACACATCCTCTGATACAACAGTAGCAAGCGTGACAGCGGATGGAGTAGTTACTGCAAAGAAAGCCGGAACTACAACGATTACTTGCAAAAAAGGAAGTACCGTACTTTGTACATTTAGTCTTACTGTGAGCTGTAATCATAATAAAGTATTGCAGTCAACAGTTCAACCAACGTGTCAGACAACCGGAGAGAACATATACAAGTGTTCAAAATGCGGGATGACCATAAAAGAAACAATAGAAAAAGCACCACATTCCTACGTCTATGGTACGGCTGACAGTACAGGCAAGGCAACCGGTGTCTGCTCTTTCTGTAACGCAACGATTACGATTGTTCCTCCGACATCAATGTTGTTATGTTGGAGAAATAGTGAATCGTCGGATAGTTATTATCATCTAAGTGTACCAACTGAAAATTCAGTAGGTTCAAATATTTTGTGTTATGTAAAAGATGTGAATGGAGATAGCGGTTATCGAGATGTTATGTTTGAAAGCTCAGATGACAGTATTGTAGAGGCTCCCAAAAAGAGTATTGTACAACCGAACGATGCTGTTTTGAAAGTGAAAAAAGCAGGAATTGTTACGATTTCTGTATACCCAAAATACAACCCTTCTATAAAAAGATCCTACACAATTCGAGTAGGAGCAACTGGATCGGTAGATATCAGTAATGCGGTAGTGACACTGGCGAAGACGTCTATATCATGTGGAACAAGTACATCTGCGGTTGCTCCAACAGTAACTTATAATGGCATTAAGCTAACAAGCGGAACAGATTATACCGTGAGTCATTCGACGAGTGGAACAACAGGTACATGCAAGATTACGGGTAAAGGCATCTTTTCAAAATCAGTTGAGAAAACATACACCATTACACATACATATGTGAATGATCCGACAGTAACAGGAGCATTAAAAAGCAATGCAACGTGTACGAAGAAAGCAACATATTACAAGAGCTGTTCCAACTGTAAAAAGCTAAGTACAGAGACTTTTGAATCTGGCAGTCTGGCAGCACATTCTTATACGGTACAGCATGTAGATACAGCGCATTTCGCGAGTGCAGCAACCTGTGAAAAGCCGGCAGCGTATTATTATAGCTGTGCGGGATGTGGACAGAAGGGAACGACAACATTTTATAGCGGAGACAAACTGAACCATCAGTATACACAGAAAGTTCAGACGGAAGCTGCGTTAAAGGAACCGGCAAATTGCGTATCGCCGGCAATTTATTATTATAGTTGTGCGAGATGCGGAGCAGTAGATAAGTCTGCAAATGCAAAAACGTATACATATGGTACGGCAGGGGATCATTCTTATACTAAAAAGATAATATCCGATACATATCTTGCAAGTGCAGCGAATTGTTCATCATCAGCCAGATATTACTATGCATGTAGTGGATGTAATGAGAAGGGAGATGTGCAATATTCGTATGGAAAAGCATTGGGGCATGCGTATTCTGTAAAGCATATATCTGATGCTTACATGGCAAGTGCAGCAACATGTACGTCACCGGCAACATATTATTACGAGTGCAGTCGGTGCGGAAAAACAGGTACAGATGTGTTTACGTATGGTGATAAATTGCCGCATCAATTTACGGCGAAGATAGTAAGCAATACAACGAAAAAGTCGGATGCAACCTATGATTCGCCAGCTGTGTACTATTATAGCTGTTCACAGTGTGGCGCGGTAAGTGGAAGCAGTACATTTACATATGGAACTACGGTACCAAGACCAACGGTAATTCCACAAGTAGATGTCAGCTACAAGACGCATATCCAGACATATGGTGATTCCCAACCGGCAATGTCAAATGGCTGGATGGCAGGTACAAGTGGTGAAGCAAAACGATTGGAAAATATCTGGGTACGTGTATCCGGAAATGCAAATCTTGGTGTACAGTACACTACACATTGCCAGACGTATGGCTGGCTGCCGTGGTCTGCAAATGGCGAGAAAAACGGAACGAGCGGTGAGGCAAAACGTTTAGAAGCGATCAAAATCCGTCTGACCGGAGCAGATAAAGATAACTATGATATTTATTACCGTGTACATGCACAGTCATTCGGCTGGCTTGCATGGGCAAAAAATGGGGAACCATCAGGAACAGCAGGGTATGGAAAGCGGTTGGAAGGAATTCAGATTGTCGTAGTGAAGAAAGGAGAACCGGCGCCAGGACAATCGTATGCGAATGTGAATCCGTCATCTGTGAATACCCGTGCTTATGTTGCTTTGCAGAATGGTTCGATTCAGATTCCGGGGGATGCGTATAACGCCAATATAATGTATAAGACCCATGTACAATCCTTTGGCTGGCAGACATGGAAAACCAACGGACAGATGTCCGGAACCAGTGGCAAGGCAAAGCGGTTGGAAGGAATCAATATCAAGTTGTCGAACGCACCATATTCAGGTGGCGTAAGGTACACAACCCATGTACAATCTTATGGATGGCAGGGAAATGAAAATGATCCGAATACATGGAGAAAGGATGGAGAAATGTCCGGTACAAGCGGACAGGCAAAACGATTAGAAGCAATCCGGATTTTACTCTATGGAGAGATGGCAGAACACTATGATATTTATTACCGCGTACATGCACAGTCGTTTGGCTGGCTGTCGTGGGCAAAAAACGGAGAAGCATCCGGAACTGCCGGACTGGCAAAAAGACTGGAAGGGATACAAATCATATTGGTTCCAAAGGGATCTCCGGAACCCGGAAGAACGTACGATAACATAACAGCAACAAATACTGTTTCCTTTATCAGGAGATAGTGATACAATACAATATATTTAACATCAAGGAGGCAGAACAAATGAGAGTAGCAGTGATTATGGGATCCACAAGTGATCTTCCGAAAGTAGAACCGGCAATCAAGATTCTGAAGGATTATGGCGTACAGGTTGATGTGCGGTGCCTGTCAGCACACCGTGCACATGCAGGACTTTCCGCATTTATTGAGGAAGCAAACGGAAACGGCACAGAAGTGTTTATTACAGCCGCAGGTATGGCAGCCGCACTTCCGGGCGTTGTTGCAAGCCAGACCGTACTTCCGGTTATCGGTGTTCCAATCTCCGGTTCCGTACTCGATGGACAGGACGCACTTTACTCTATCGTGCAGATGCCATCCGGAATTCCGGTTGCAACCGTAGCAATCAATGGTGCAAAGAATGCCGCATATCTCGCATTGCAGATCATCGGTGTACAGCATAAGGAAGTGCAGGAAAAGCTCCTTGCAGAGAGAAAGCAGATGGAAGAAAGTGCCATGAAGGCAAACGAAGAAGTGATTGCAAAATACAATTAAGACAAGTTGCAATAACAACACCAATTTTTAACAAAATTCCATTTTACTTTACTATCTTTATCAAGTATAATAAAAGCAACGTGGATTTCACGGTATGAAGATGAGAATTATAGGAGGGTTTTATTACAATGGGAATTTTACAGAGATTTAAAGACATTATGGCTTCAAATATCAATGCACTTCTCGATAAGGCAGAAGATCCGGAGAAGATGATTGATCAGACACTCCGTAACCTGACGAAGGACCTGGCAGAAGTGAAGAAGGAAACAGCTGCCGTTATGGCAGACGAGCAGAGATGCAAGCGTGAGCTTGATGAAGTGAATTCTGAGATTACGAAGATGCAGGCATACGCAGAGAAGGCACTTCTTGCCGGAAACGAAGCAGATGCCATGAAGTTCTTAGAGCAGAAGAACCAGCTCACAGCGAAGCAGGCAAGCTTGCAGCAGACCTATGATGTTGCAGCTGCAAATGCCATGAAGATGCGTCAGATGCATGACAAGCTTGTGACAGATATCAACCAGCTTGACTCCCGCCGTGATGCAATCAAGGCGAAGATGAAGGTTGCTAAGACTCAGGATCGTCTGAACAAGATGACGAACAATCTGTCAGATTCAGCAAGCAGCATGGCTGCCTTTGATCGTATGGAAGCAAAGGCGAACGCAATGCTTGATCAGGCAAATGCCATGACCGAATTAAATCAGACAACACAGGAGAGTGGCATCGACAGTTTAGCAGCCAAGTATGATGCAGCTCCAAATGCAGCTGTACAGGATGAGCTGGCAGCGATGAAGGCAAAGTTAGGTTTACAGTAAACCGATGCCGGGATTAAATGACAAACAGTTAGAGGCCTGTTGTACAACCGACGGGCCTTTACTTATTTTAGCAGGTGCGGGTTCTGGAAAGACCAGAGTGATCACGCACCGGATCGCATATCTGATCGATGAGATGTCAGTCAATCCATACAATATACTGGCAATCACATTTACGAACAAGGCTGCGGCAGAGATGCGGGAACGAGTAGATAATCTGGTAGGATTTGGTGCTGAGAGTGTGTGGGTATCAACCTTCCATTCCATGTGTGTGCGGATTCTGCGTAAACATATTGACAAGATTGGTGGAACAAGCAGTTTCACAATCTATGATGCAAGTGAACAGAAGACAGTTGTAAAAGAAGTGCTGAAATATCTGCAATTAGACCCGAAGCTCTATCCGGAGCGGGCGATGCTTTCGGCGATATCGAAGGCAAAGGAAGGGTACATGACACCGGACGATTATGAGAAAGCACATGCGGCAAGCTTCCGGGATCAGAAGATTGCGGAGGTTTACCGGGAATATCAGAAGCGTCTGCAGAGCAACAATGCGCTTGATTTTGACGATCTGATTTTCAAGACGATCTTTCTTTTTGAGACGAATCCAGATGTGCTTGCCGAGTACCAGACACGGTTTAAGTACATTATGGTGGACGAGTATCAGGATACGAACCATACACAGTTTATATTGGTGAAGATGCTGGCGGCGAAATACCGGAACTTATGCGTTGTAGGTGATGACGACCAGAGTATCTATAAGTTCCGTGGCGCGAACATCTATAATATCCTGAATTTTGAGGAAGAATATCCGGATGCCAAGGTAGTAAAACTGGAGCAGAACTACCGTTCCAAGGCGAATATCTTAAATTCTGCGAATGCGGTGATCGCGAATAACGAGGGAAGAAAGGATAAACGTCTTTGGACAGAGCAGGAGGATGGTGAGAAGGTAACATTTACCCGGTACGGCACGGAGTACGAGGAGGCGAACGGCGTTGCGTCCCGGATCAAGACCTTGAAGAATCAGGGGGTATCACTCGATGATATCGCAATCTTGTATCGTACCAATGCGCAGTCCCGTGTGCTTGAGGAAAAACTTCTGTATGAGAATCTCCCATATAAAATCTATGGTGGACAGAACTTCTATGGAAGAAAAGAAATCATGGATCTCGTAAGTTATCTGAAGGTGCTTGCAAACCCGATCGATGATCAGGCAATCAAGCGTATCATCAATGTGCCGAAGCGTGGTATTGGTGCGACGACCGTGGATAAGCTTGATATGTATGCACAGTCGAATGAGTATAATCTGTATGATGCATTGTTAGATATCGAAGAAGTACCAGGCATGACACGTAACGTGGAGAAGATTCGCAAGTTTACAGATATGATGGAAGGCTTTAAAGCGCGTCTGGTACATGGAGAATTCATCAGTGAAGTGTTCGATGCAATCATGGATGAAAGTGGATATCGTGAAGCGCTTACCGCAGAGGCTACGGATGAGGCGTGTACCCGGTTGGATAACTTAGAGGAATTAAAGAATAAGATCGTTACCTATGAAGAGAGTGCAGAGGTGCCAACGCTGACCGGACTTCTTGAAGATATTGCACTCGTGGCAGACACTGAGGAGGAAGACGAAGATGGTGTGCCAACCGCGAAGGTGACGCTGATGACATTACATAGCGCGAAAGGTCTGGAGTTTCCGTATGTATTTATGACAGGTATGGAAGAACGGTTATTCCCAAGTGGAATGGCACTTGATTCCGATGATCCGGATGCACTTGAAGAGGAGCGGAGACTTTGCTATGTCGGAATTACACGTGCGATGGAGAAACTGTATATGACGGCTGCCGGACAACGGATGGTGCATGGTTCGACGAATTTCGAGGAAGTATCGCGGTTCGTCAAGGAGATTCCGAAGCATTATCTCGAGTATGAAGAGAAGGCTTTTGGCTATGCACCTGTGAATATGGATCGGATTCCATCAAAGAAACCGGCAGAGCAGGTGATTCAGCTAAAGGCATATGGCAAGAACAATCCGTATACGCGCTCTGTCACGTCAAATGCGAACCCGAGTGCCAATCCGGGATTTGGAAAGGCATTTCCGATGGGAAATGCAGCTTCTGCACCGGCAAGTTATGAAGTAGGAGATAAAGTACGCCATATTAAATTTGGAAATGGCGAGGTGATTGATGTGATTCCATCGGGCGGCGATCAGGAAATCGTCGTGAATTTCGACCGTGTTGGTGAAAAACATTTATTTGCATCGCTTGTAAAAATGAAAAAGTTGTAAATCACGGTAGAAATATCGGATAAGCTGTGGTAAAATTAGTTTATCAGTAGCGATGAAAGGAAGGTAGAAAACTATGAGAAAGTGTTGTGACGAAGTAAAAGTTGTAAAAGAAGACGAATGCGTAACAGAAGCAAAGAACGCGTTTCTCTCTGTTGCATTGATCGTTGGTATTCTGACAATCATCGTAGGTATCTGCGTAGCAGTTTACAAGTACCTGACACCAGATTACTTAGATGATTTCGATGATTACGATGATGACTTTGATGATAGCTTCTTTGATGATGACGATGCAGAGGCATCCACAGAGGAGAAGAAGGACGAAGAATAAAACATACTTCGGAAGATGGTTACAAAAACCTGTCGCACCAGAATAGGTGTGGCAGGTTTTTTGTGTTTTAATAGTCAAAAAAAGCACAAATTTATGGACGCAATATGTTGAAAACACAAGCACTTTCATGTAAAATATTATGCGATAGTGGGTTACTGTCGATATAAAAATTGAACAGTAATAATTCATAACCTAACTTTACTCTGCACAGAGGGATGTCAGAGTTTATCATAAATGGTTCCAATGCATAAATGCGAGGATGCATTAGGAAAAAAGAAAATGGAGGATGGAGTTTATGAACAAACAAAAAAACAAGAAAAAAGTGATCGCATTTCTGCTTTCTATGTTGATGTTAATTTCATTATTCCAGAACATCAGCTATACACCGATTGCAGAAGGTGGGGAGACAGAGAGTGTCGCGTCGGAGAGTGATGCGCAAGGTCAGGCAGCAGAACCGTATGACGCACAGTTTGTATCAGAAACAGGGGAAGACTTAAATGGGGTAGTGTTGAATCCGATATCGGATAGCACCTCAATTCCATCTGCAGATCAGATAAATCTGTCTGATTGGGACAATTCAACGACTACTGGTGTGACAATCGACTATAGTGTGACGATTACACATGATGGAAAAGAACAAAATATTGATGATGTTACAAAAATTTATGATCAGGATAAGCTGAATATCAAATACGATTGGAAATTTGACAATGCAGGAAACGGAGGCGTAACGCAAGATGGAAGTCCGGTATATGTCAAAATTGATATGAATAGCTTGCAAAATATCAATCTTGAGACAGATGTTGTATATCCAATTACCGATGAAATCTATGGAACCACCGGGTATGTCTATATCAAGGATGGCGTTGCATATGTATGTATCAATAATGAGAATTTTTTGAAAAGTAGTGATCGTGCAGGAACGGGCATTATACATGGAAATATTGATGTTGAAGATAAGGATAATATAAAGTCCGGTGATAAGATTACAATTGCAACGGGTAAATTTACATATGAAAAAGTATATGATGATGGGACAGCTACAAGTAGTTTAAGAGCGTCTAAATCTTTATCAGGTAATGCATATTATGATAAAGTTACAAAAACATGGAAACAGGATTATAAAATTACACTTGACACAACTGGAGAGGTAACAGATGTTCAGTTGTCAGATATTCCCGGATCTAAGCTGGGATTGGATGGAAAAATCAAGGTTTCATCTTCAACAGATGATAATGTAAGTACAGGTACTAAATATGCAAGCTTTGAAGATATGAAACAGCAGATTACAAAACTTGGTAAGGCAAATGGAAGCACAAAGGTAGAGTTATCCTATACTATGACAATTGCAGACGAGGGTATTTTTGATAATCAGTCAGGCAGTGGTGATGCTTATAAAAATAAATTATCCTATACATACAAGGATAACAAACAGACAACGACAACTCCAAATACAGTTGAGGCCTCCTATTGGGTTGAACGTCCAAGTGTAAGCAAAAACGGTGCGTTGAATGATAATATTGTTACCTGGACAATCAAAATTGATTTAAAAGATTATCGGCAGGAATATTCATCATTAGAAGAGTTCCTTGGGGCAACAGGAAGTATTCTGGATTTTCCTGAAGCAACAGGATCGGTATTGTGCGATAGTACAGGTAATCCTTTAACAGATGGAAACCTTGATGCAAGTATATTTACGAATAGTGGAAATGGCGTGTACACTGCAACTGTGTATACAAAAGTAACAGATGACTATATGGATTCGGTTGCACCAGCACCTGTAAAGAATACCGTTACGGTTACCAATAACCAAGGGTACTCCTACAAAGGAGATGGAACGGTAAATACACCGGGCAAAAATTGGACGATAAGCAAAAGTGCAGGTGGATATGATAAGACAACTGGTATGATTACATGGAGCATTACATTCCCGGATGTACCGAAGGGTATAACCAATGTGTTGATTGATGATGATATGCGGAGCTTTGAGTCAACACCAGGAAATATGGCGTATATATGTAATGCAAAGTTACAATATAAAACGGCAGATGGAACGATTAGTAGTGTCAATGTAACAGACGAAAATGGGGCATATGTATCGAATGCAATCATCACCTCTTATACACAGGGAGGTACAGCTGCACATCAACAGTATGGATACAAGTTTGAGTTTGCTGATAGTGCTTTTGCTGATGATAGTAAAAGAATTACAGAAATGACATTAACATATCAGACAAAGGTAACTGATACAGATTTGAATACTGTTCAGCGTACGTTTGTAAATAATGCAACGTTGAACTATACATCAAATGGCGTAAAGGGCTCAACAAGCAGTAGGGCGAAGTACAAGAATGAAATTCCTCCTTTAAACAAAACATCTGTGGCAGGAAGCACAGAAGGAACAATTGAATATACATTGGATATTGCATTGAATGCTTTCACACTTACAAACGGAACATCAATTGTGATTAAAGATCAGCTTCCATCAGGAATGGAGTTAGTGGATTCATCTGTAGGTGCGGAATATTGGGCGATTAATGATAATCAGAAATTATCATTAAAAAGTAATAAATGGGTAAGTGGTAGTTATCAGAATGGTTCGATATCTGGAGATGTATCAATTTCTGCAGACACAACCGAAGCAGGTGTAACGGCATTTAACATTGGTGTGAATTCTGACATGCAAACGATCGTTTCTGAGATGGAAGGCAAGGGATATAAAGCGCATATTTATGTAACATATACAACAAAGATTACAGATATGGAGTCGTTTGCAAAAGGCGGAGAACAATCTTTTACCAATTCGGCTCAGATATTCTACAATAATGCTGCTGTGGGAGAACCTGTGAGCAATACTAGAAAGTTAACTCCGAGTCCTTTGGTAACAAAGACAGGAACATTCAATGGACAGCCTGCGGCAGGAGATACTGTATATAATTTGGCAAAATATGAAATAGATGTAAATGCGAATGCATATGATCTGGCAGATGGAGATACTTTCATAGCGGCTGTTGATACACTTGGAAATGCGTTTATTTACGATATATCAACCGTAAAAGTTTATGAAGTAACGCAGGCGGGAGAATCACTGCTGACGAAGGGAACGGATTACAAGGTTGTCTATGATTCGACACGGAATTCGTTGAAGTTTGAATTGCCGGACAATAAGCATCTGCGTATTACATATACCGCAAAATGTACTTTGAAGGCAGGAGAAACTTTGACGGAAACGAATTCTGGAAATACGTTTTCATTATCAAATTATGACCCTTCTCATTCGGGGACAACAGATTTTAGAGGAAATGTAGTTGTAAAATCAGAGAATTCATCATCTTCAGATTCAGGTACGGTAACGCTGTTCAAATACTGGATAGATGATGAAGGCAATCAGCAGCCATTGAATGGTTCGACGTTTGAATTATACAAAGCAACCTGGGACGGTTCAGCAATGGTATTGAATGCAACGCCGGAACAGGGAACAGATGTCTTGAAAGTAACTGATGAAGAAACGGGTATGTTAACCATTAGTGGATTGAAACATGATCAGTATTATGCACTGGTTGAGAAATCTGCAAAAGATGGGTTTGTTGTTAGAGTGGAACCATATTATTTCGTTTTACCGGGTACGAACAATCTGAGAATGCCAGCAGGTGTTGAAGGAAAAGAGTTTACAGCGGATACTGGTTATATCTTGTCTTATGAGAATAAGAAAGCAACATACTATACAGGTTCCTACGACTTCTCAGCTACAAAGCAGTTGGATGACACAACCGCTTATGCAAGTGGCAACACCTATACCTTTAAGAATTTTGCAGTGGAAGAGGTATCAGCAGACGCTGCAAACGCTACCAAGGTAAAGGATATTACAACCGGAACAACTGCTGGAAATACAACAGGAGCGATT
>ERZ772831.2261-NODE-2261-length-16289-cov-3.905384_pt1 | contig 16289 bp, 17 predicted proteins | sample MGYA00580858_ERZ772831 | MGnify/ENA primary metagenome ERZ772831 (study PRJEB29015, sample SAMEA2737694) | human gut metagenome | biome: human gut; feature: human-associated habitat; material: faeces | place: China | collected 2012 ... | reverse complement strand
TTCAAAAGAAAATGAACAGGAGCCGTCTGACTCGACAAAAGGTAATAATAAGAATACTTCAACCTCACCAAAAAAGAACACTGGTAGAACTGAAAAAGAAACACCTACAAAGACAAATGCCAAGTCGGTACAGTCAAGTTCTACAACAATTAAGCAGACAAGGAAAGAAACTACAACCAAAAAAGTTACAACTGCAAAAAAACAACCAACAACCAAAAAAGCAAGTCAATGCAGTAATAACAATAATCACTCAATGAAATGCGGTAATATGGGAAGATGGTTTGACAGCAAATCGGATGTTAAAGCATATGTTGATTCGATAATGAAATCTTGGGCAGATAAATGGGAAAGCGGAGAAATATCCGATGATGAATATTTTGCTAACTGCCCACAAGGCTATGAATGCTGGAGTTGCGGTTATTGCGGTAAATGGACAGGCAATTTCAAATAACAATATCATAAATTTAACCTGAGAAGATGTAACAATCTTCTCTTTTTTTATGCCTGAAAACAGGCAGAAAGGAAAAGTTATGAAAGATAAATTCAAAAATTTAGGCAAAAGAATTGTTGCACTTCTTTTGTCGGTATTAACAGTTACAATGATGTTTCCGTTAAGTGCTTTTGCGGCAACGGAAAACCTCGGTGCGGTGTCGGGTATGAAGAAACTTGACATCAGCGTTTCAAAACATTACGGACACGAACTTCATACTACGAAAAAAGGCGGTACAACTTATCCGCTTTTCTGTATTGAATACGGCACAACATCGCCGAGTTCATCATATCTTAAAGGCAAAAAAGCTATGGCAAGTGACACGGCAATTAAAGCTGCAAAGTGGATATTCGCAGGATACTACCTTGAACACGGCAACTCAATAGATTGGCAAGATATGGCATATTGCCAAAAGAAAGTGTGGTCTATCTTCGGTTCTGATACAAGCTGGGATTTCAGCGATGGCGGATACAAAGCGTGGTGTGACAAGGCACAGGACAGAATGGACAACCTAAATAAAAAGCCGTCATTCAATAATACCAATGTCGGAACGGTTGTTGCGGGAAACAGCCTTACCGTTACTGATACAAACAAGGTGCTTTCCGATTATCCTGCATTCACAAAAAACGGAAGCGGTTGGAGTATTACCCACAGCAAAAATTCCAACTCATTAACGATTAAGGTCGATAAGTCTTGTACTGCGTCAAGCTTCAAACTTGCCAACGGTGAATATTACAAAAACGGCACAGGTGATAACGATGAACTTTTGCTTTACTATCCCTATGGCAGTGAAGCATATCAAAAACTTATTTATTCGGCATATTATGACCCTGTTTCAATAGCATTTTCGGGTTCTATTACTCCACTCGGTGATATGAAACTTGTTAAAATTTCCGAAGACGGTATTGTAGCCGGTATTAACTTTACTGTCACAGGTGCTAATGGTTTTTCAAAAACCGTTACAACAAATGCAAATGGCGAAATTGATATTTCTGATTTGGTTCCGGGAACATATACGATTACGGAAGAAAACATTGACAGATATGTATCTAATCAATCGCAGACAATTACTGTTTCAAGCAACAAAACATCATCGGTTAGCTTCTATAACATACTCAAAAAGTTCAGAGTAACCGTCACAAAACAAGACTACGAAAAAGGTCACGCACAAGGTGACGCTAAACTCAGTGGTGCTGTTTATGGTTTGTATAAAGGCGATGAACTTGTTGCACAATATACAACCGACAGTAACGGCTCTTTCACTACCGACTATTATGTATGTGGTACAGATTGGACAATAAAAGAAATTGCTCCAAGTGAGGGATATTTGCTTAACGATACGGTGTATAAGGTAGGTGCAGACCCGAAAGATTATACAGTCGAATACAATAACGCACCCGATATGACTGTTATGGAGCAAGTTATCAAGGGTAAAATCAGCATTATTAAACATACTGATGATGGTGAAACTCAAATCGAAACACCCGAAAAAGGTGCAGAGTTTCAAGTCTATCTTAAATCATCAGGCTCATTTGTAAACGCCGATAAAGACGAACGAGATACAATCGTCTGTGATCAGGATGGTTTTGCAAGTACAAAACTACTTCCTTATGGTGTTTATACAGTACATCAAACAAAGGGATGGGATGGCAGAGAAAAAATAACCGATTTCGATGTGTTTATCAATACCGATGGTAAGACATACAAATTCCTTATCAACAATAAAAATTTTGAATCGTATCTCAAGGTAGTTAAACTTGATAAGGAAACGGGTAAACGAATCCCATACGAAGGTGCTGCTTTTGAAATCTACGATAGCAACAATCATAGAATTACAATGCAGTACACCTACCCTCAAGTGACATCAATTCATACCTTTTACACCAACAAAGAGGGATATTTAATCACACCTGAAAGGCTTCCTTATGGATATTACACTCTTAAAGAAGTACAAGCACCGTACGGATATGTACTTGATGATACACCGATACCGTTCTCTATTACACAAGAAAATTCATCAACCGATACAGGTGTTACCGTAGTTAAAGTTAAGGCACGAGATGTTGCACAAAAAGGTGTAATCAATATCACTAAAACAGGTGAGATTTTTTCATCTGTTGAAGAAAATAACGGTGTATATACTCCGAAATACAGCGTTGGTAATCTTAAAGGTGCGGTGTTTGAAGTCTATGCTGCCGAAGATATAACCACTCTCGACGGTACGGTAAGATATGAGCAAGGTACTTTGGTTGATACAGTCACAACTGATGATGACGGTGTGGCTAAATCTAAGGAACTTTATCTCGGTAAATATACAGTTATTGAAAAGACTGCACCTAACGGCTATGTTCATAATGCCGCCGAGTATGATGCCGAACTCACCTATGCAGGACAGAATGTTTCCGTTACCTCAACCGACCTTTCGGTGTATAACGAAAGACAAAAGGTCGCTGTATCACTTAAAAAAGAAATGGATGAAGATAAGACTTTCAACCTCGGTAAAAATAATGAAATCTCATCCGTTCAGTTTGGCGTTTACGCAAACGAAGATATTAAAGCAAGTAACGGCGATGTTATTCCAAAAGACGCTTTAATTACCTTTGCAAACTGTGATAAAAATGGAAGCATTGTCTTTGACTGTGACTTGCCCGTAGGCTTTAAGTGGTACGCAAAAGAAATCGCAACCGATGCGCACTATATCTTATCCGATACAAAATATGAGTTTGATACCGAATATCAAGGTCAGGACATAAAGGTTATTGATATTAAAATCAATAACGATAAAGCTATTGAAAACAATTTCATTTATGGTTCTGTTAAAGGCTTAAAAGTCGATAGAGAAACGCAGGAAGTAATCAAGGGAGCAACCTTTGGTTTGTTTAAATCAGACACTACCGAGCTTACAGAAGAGAATGCAATCTTAACTGCCGTTACCGATGAAAGCGGTATCTTCGCATTTAACAATGTTCCTTTCGGCGAATACCTTATCAAAGAACTCAAGCCTGCCGACGGCTATCTTGATAATGAAGATGTATTTACTGTAACAATCAAAGATAACGAGCAAGTGGTTGAACTTACTGCAATCAATGATAAAGTGCCCGAACTGAAGACAACGGCAACCGTTAATGGTAAAAAGGAAACAGTTGCAAAAGGCGAAATAATTATAAAAGATACTGTTGAGTACAAGCATTTAGTACCTAATACCGAATATGTTATCAAAGGCACATTGATGGATAAAGCCACAGGCAAGCCGTTCAAAGTTAAAGGTAAAGAAATCACTTCAACCGTTAAGTTTGTACCCGATAAGGCAGACGGCAAAGTAGAAGTCACCTTTACTTTTGACGGTTCGGCTATTAAAAAGGATACCGAGCTTGTAGTCTTTGAGACATTGTATCGTGACGGTGTTGAATTAACCACTCATGCTGACATTAACGATGACGGACAAACCGTAACTATTAAACCGTATATTCCTCATAATCCTAAAACGGGTGATGAGATGAATATCGGTACTTGGATAGGTCTTGGTGGTGTTGGGCTTGGTGCGGCAGTTGCCATCCTTGTACTTAAACTAAAAATGAGAAAAGATGAGGATGAATGATGAAAAGAGTATATATTTGTGCTCCGCTTTCAGATAATCCCAATCAAGATGTAATCAATGCTGTCCGTTTTGGCGAGTATGCTATGAAAGAATGCGGTGCGGCTCCTGTAGTTCCGCATTTTTACATTTTAATGACCAATCTCCAAAGTGATAAAGAAACAGAACAACGAAAACTTGCTGATTTCAGTCTGATTTGGATGATTGATGAGCTGTGGGTATTTGGGGATTGTTGGACGGATGAAATGGTGAAGGAAATCTCACGAGCAGAAATGCTTAAAATTCCGGTCAGATATCATTCTGACGATAAAGTTAAATCAATTTTGAAAAAATACGGAGGTATTCTAAATGAACAAAATTACAAATAAATTCACTAAAAAGCAGTGGGCTGTTTTTGCCGTTGCACTTGTATGTGCATGTCTTTTTACTGCAACAACAGTCTATGCTGCCGGAGATGTTTCAACAGCGATTACAAGTACATGGAATGCTGCTAAGGCGCAAATCAAAACTGTTGTAAACAATGTTGTGTTTCCTGTGGTAGATACAATCCTTGCGATTCTTTTCTTTGTGAAAATCGGCACGGCGTATTTCGATTACAGAAAACATGGTCAATTCGAGTTTACAGCACCGGCTATTCTTTTCGCTTGTCTAATCTTTACACTTACAGCCCCACTCTATATTTGGGGAATTGTCGGCATGTAATAATATTACGAAACGGAATATATACTCTACAAATAAGCATTAAATATTTAAAATCAGAAAAAATTTGCTATTATCAAACTATAAAAACATTGTTGAGGTAATAGCCAATGAAAGATGTATTAGATATTCTATATGATTCACAAATCCAAACCAATGCATATAATCGAAAAGTCAGTACCGAAATCAATACCATTAAGGCAAAAAAAGATGATGCCGAATCAAAATTCTCCTGCGTCTTGTTGGAAAATCAAGAAATATGTTTCGATGATTTTATGGATACTATAGACGAGTGTTGTGACGATATGCAAAGAGCTATATTCAAAAAAGGTGTAGCTATTGGAATTTCAATTATGCAAGAAGTCATAAGACAGAATGAAAAAAGCAGTGATACTCCTTTAGGAAAACTTTTTGAAAATATGTAATGGTTCGTTTTTTATAGATGGTTGATTTATTTCAACCATCTTTTTTATTGGAGGTGATTATTATTTTTGATTGGTTAGGAGATATAATCTCCGGTATGGGTGATGCAATCGGAAACGCCTTTACGGGCATTTCCGATTCAATCATTGATGCCATTCTAAACAGATTTATTCAATGGCTTTTCAAGTCAATATATGATGGGATCGCTAATTTCTTTACGCAAATTTCAAATATGGGTACAGAGATTTTTGATTTGTCATGGGTACAAGCTGTTGTTAAATTGTTCTCTTTATTCGGTTGGAGCCTATTTGTAGTAGGCGTTGTTGTATCTGCATTTGATCTTGCAATCGAATATCAAACCGGCAGAGCAAATATTAAAACAACAGCGCTTAATTGGATTAAAGGTTTTATGGCAGTTTCTTTATTTACGATTACGCCAATTGAGTTATACAAATTTTGTGTTTCTCTGCAAAATACATTTGCTAAAGACTTGGTAACGATAGCTGCAGGAGAGCAATATGTTTCTCTCGGTAGCCTTGCCACTAAAGTTCTTGTATCCTCATTTAATCCTGGCGGAGCTATGATTTCAGCAGGATTGTTTGAACTTGTTACGCTGATTGCATTAGGATTCTGTGTATTTAAGATTTTCTTTGATAATATCAAGCGTGGCGGAATACTTCTTATACAGCTTGCAGTCGGCAGTTTGTATATGTTTTCTATTCCGAGAGGTTATGGTGACGGATTTAATAATTGGGTGAAACAAGTATTTGCATTGTGCTTAACCGCTTTTTTACAAACTACACTTCTGTTCCTCGGTTTGCTTTCATGGAGTACAAATATGCTACTTGCTATTGGTATTATGATGAGTGCTGCTGAAGTACCGAGAATAGCACAGCAATTTGGTTTGGATACAAGCGTTAAGGTCAATGTTATGAGTGCGGTTCATATGGGAACATCTGCTGTTAATCTTGTAAAGGCTGTTGGAAAATAAGGAGGTAAAAATGAATTTTACAGGAATGATAAGTAATATCAATCATATTATCGTTTCAGATCCAAGCTATGATAGAAATGTTTGGTGCAGATATGAAAACGATCATTTCAATGCAAATAACTGGACTGCTGATATTCAACTTCAAGATGTGGATGAGACAATTGAGGGTTACTGTATCGCAGGAACGGATATAGGCATTATGTTACACCATCCAAGTGTAAATGCAAGGATGGAGCAAGACAGAATCCGGTTTCCGTCAATTTACAAGTTAAATAAATACACTATTGGCATGGACAGAGCTTGCGTATCTATCGGAGTCAATGAAAAAGCAAGTGAAATTGCAAGTGAGAAAAATTCATCTGAATATGGAACAGCTCTTCATACTTTGACAGATGGACAATTCGGCACGGTATACGAAGGAGTAGATAAAGATGGAAATATTGGCTTTATCCATATATCAGGCTACATCGACAATGATGCCGGATATACGAATTCTGATATCGTTAATTATATTACCAACAATCTTCAAATTACGGGTTTGACTCTTGTTGGCACTGAAGAAGACGAGTGTATTCACGATGAACAAGGCATGGGAGGAATTTGATTGAAAAAACAGTATATCTATCCCCAAAACATGAGGGCGTCTGCAACCTTATGGTTATGGTCATTAAAGGATTTTGTTGTAGTTATAATCGGCGCTTTGTTTTCAGCTATTGTATTGGCAACAACAAAACTAATGATTCCGGCTGTACTTGTCGGAACATATGCTCTTTTATCAATCCGTGCGGACGGAACCACAATGCTTGATTTCATTAAATATGGAATCAAGTTTTTTATTTCAACACAGCAATATTACGAATGGGGTTTGAAAGACGAAACACTCCCCAAACAGAATAAAACAAAAGTAGGTGATGAAAATGGCAAAAAAGAAAAGTAAAAATACGGTTCAAGACCTTATCGGTATTGAAACATTTACAAAAAGAGGTATAAAAACAGCTCACGGTGAGCTTGTTTATTACCTTATCAGTCCAACGAATATTTCTGTTCTTTCAAAAGAAAATATTGAAATCAAAATATGGCATTTAATGCAAGTGCTATCGGCTCAGCCAAATATTGAAATCTCCTGCATTGATTCATGCGAAAGGTTTGATGATAATAAAAACTTTATGCTTGATCGACTGGCTAATGAGCAGAATTCAAGTGTTAGGAAATGTCTTGAAAAAGATATTGATTATCTTGACAACATCCAAATTGAAATGTCAACAGCTCGACAATTCATGATGGCTGTTCGTTTTAGAAAAGAAAAAGAAGAACAGAAATTCAATCAGATTAACCGAGTGGAAAAAGCAATTGCCGAACAAGGCTTTGAAGTTAAACGAATGAATAAAGATGATATTAAGCGCTTTCTTGCTATTTACTTCGGAGCTTCAATGCAGGGCGAATTGATTCCCGATGTTGACGGAGAGGACGGATTTGATGAAGAAAAACTCAAAAAGGCGGTGGTATAAAGTGACACAAGCAATTTTAACTGTAGTTATCATTATTGCCTTTGCTTTCGCTGCCTCTGTTTTTACATATCTCACTATATGCGGTGTACAGGATTCTAATGACCAAAAGGAATTTGACAAAATCGCACAGACAATAAATGTATCAAACAAAGATGATTCAAGCGATGAAACAAACGGAGTATATGAATTGATGCTTAAAAATAAGGATTGTGTCGGTTGGTTAAAGGTTGTGGATATGGATGTCAACTATCCGGTTATGTTAACCAAGCAAAATCCAGAGTTCTACTTGCGCCGAGATTTTAATAAAGAATATTCATATATGGGTACTCCTTTTTTGGATGCCGACTGTAATATCGGTATTTCAAAAAATCTCATTATTTACGGTCATAATATGAAGAACGGTAGAATGTTTGCACCACTTATGAAATTTAAAAATAAAGAGTGTTTCGATAAAAACCAAATCATTGAATTCATCACACCAAATGAAAAGGCAATTTATCATATTGTATGTGTTGCTAAAGTTAAGGCTGATGATTCATGGTATTCGTTTATTGAAGATTCGGGTGAATCCCATTACAACGAAAAAATTAAGGAACTGTATTCAAAATCGTTGTATCACTCAGATTATGAATTTGGTTACGATGATGAGTTCTTGACATTGTCTACTTGTGAGTATTCTCAAAATGACGGAAGGCTTATCGTTGTAGCTGTTAAGGAAGGAGCGAACAGTAATGTTTAAGAAAAAGAATAAGGAATTAACCGAAGAAGAAAAGGAAGTAATTCGTACAAAATCATTTTTTGATATGATTCTGCCGTCTACAATAAAATTTTCAACAGACCATTATGTATGCGGTGATAGTTACAGATGTGTATGGGCAATCAAGGAATATCCGCCTACTACGGAAGAACTTGCTTTGTTTTCAACTCTTGCGGACAGAAACAATTTAACTATTCATTTGTATTCTCGCATGGTTGATGCTATTGAGCAAAGGAAAATCATACAAAATGCTACAAGAAAAAACAAACTTTCAACTGGTTCAAACGATGTTCAGGAAAACATTACAGCCGAGGGCAATCTTGAAGATGTTGTCAATTTGATAGCCGAACTTAGAAAGAATAAAGAGCCGTTGCTACATTGTGCTGTATTCCTTGAATTAAAGGCTGACAGTATGCAAAAACTTCGTGAGTTGCAATCTGAAATACAAATGGAACTTACAAGGTCAAAGATGTCTGTTGATAGGCTTACACTAAGACAAAAGGAAGGCTTTTTAACTGTATTGCCTGTCGGATACAATATCTTTAGAGAACAGTTTGAGCGTGTACTCCCTGCAAGTTCTGTTGCGAATTTATATCCATTTAACTATTCGGGCAAAACGGATCCTAAGGGTTTGTTTATCGGCAGAGATAAATACGGCACAAATATTCTTGTCGATTTTGACAGGCGTGCCGAGGATAAAACCAACTCAAACTGTTTGATTCTCGGTAACTCCGGTCAAGGCAAGTCATTCCTTTTGAAACTCATTCTTACAAATTTCAGAGAATCGGGCAAAAGAGTTATTTCACTTGATCCTGAAGCGGAATACGAAGAATTGACGAAGGCTCTCGGCGGTTGCTATATCGACTTCATGAGTGGCGAATATATTATCAACCCTCTTGAGCCTAAATCCTTTGGCGATGCCGATAAGGAATATGACCAATTTACACCCGAAGCATTCCGCAGAGTAACAAGGTTAAGTCAGCATATTGCCTACTTGAAAGACTTCTTCAGAGCATATAAAGACTTCTCGGATGAACAACTTGATACATTGGAGATTATACTTTCTAAATTGTATCAAAACTTCGGTATAACCAACTATACCGATTACGACAAGTTAAAGCCTACAGATTATCCGATTATGGAAGATTTATATGCTTTACTTGAAAAGGAATACAAGGGTTATCAACATAATCAAAAAAATATTTATCGTGAAGAAACATTACAAGAACTTTGTCTTGGACTTCATTCTATGTGTGTAGGTACGGAGTCAAAGTATTTCAACGGTCACACAAATATTATAGATGATACTTTCCTTTGCTTTGGTGTTAAAGGTTTGATGGATACCAATCGCAGACTTAAGGATGCAATGCTTTTTAATGTTCTTTCATATATGACAAATGAATTGCTTGGCAAAGGTAATACCGTAGCTGCTATTGATGAATTGTATCTATTCCTCACTAATATGACGGCTATTGAGTACATACGAAATGCATCAAAGCGTGTTCGTAAAAAGGAAAGCTCGGTTATCCTTGCAAGTCAGAATATTGACGACTTTTTAATTGAGGGTGTTAAGGAATATACAAAACCGCTTTTCACGATTCCGACACATCAATTTTTGTTTAATGCAGGAAGTGTTGAGCCTAAGGTTTATATGGATGTACTGCAAATTGAAGAGTCTGAATTCGAGAGGATTCGTTATCCGGAACGAGGCACTTGTTTATTCCGTTGCGGCAACGAAAGATATCTGCTCCAAGTTATTGCTCCCGATTTTAAACAGAAAATGTTCGGTAAGGCTGGTGGCAGATAACCAATTTTGTTGAAATAAATCACCTTTTATAATATAATTATTCAAGAGGTGATTTTATGACTTTGAAATTAATATTGACATCAACTGTTATTGCAACCATAGTTTCTGGATTATTTGCTTTTTATCAAAATTATAGAAGTAATAAATTAAGCAAAATTACAGATGAAAGAAAAGCATGGCGTGATGACATTAGAATAATTTCAAAAAATATAATGACATATACCAACGAATATAAATTAGATAAAGAAATTACTAAACTTAAAGTAAAAATTAACGCCTATGGCAACTCGACTTTTTATGATGAAAAAGAGTCTGAAATGATTTCTGGCAAACCAAATTTATTTCAGAAAATAAAAATAAAAAACCAAAAGAGAAAACAAAATGTGCTACAGACAAAATACTATATTAATGATTCTCATATTTGGAAACAAATACATCTTTTAGAAAATAATAATTATGATGAAAAGGACAAGAGAAAATTAATTGATTATTTGTCATTTTTATTAAAATATGATTGGGAAAGAGCAAAGTCAGAAATCCTCATTGATAAACAAATGATATACTCAAGATGGATATTTGCAATTTCATATATTTTAGTATTATTATTGAATCGTTTTTATCTTAAACAAAGCGGAGATAGTTTTATATTAAGTGCAGTAATGTATGGAATTTTATATGCATTTTTTATGATTTGTTCTTCGCTTCCTAAATATGATATTATACCTGAATTAAGTTGTGATATACACAAAATAAGACAATTTGGCTATATTCCTGTAGGTATTATTTTAGTTGCTATTTTTATCATTTCTTTTTTTAATATACTTAATACCTATTTAGGTATTTCTAACATTCCCGATTTAGCAGTATATATTTTACCATACTTATTATTACTCACTTCTTTATTGATAAATGTTGAATCAATAGCAAAAAAAGCTATTAGAGATAATAAATATAGAGACTTATTAAAACAATATGAAATTGATTACACTAAATCTGAATGACAAATCATTATTAGTATTAATGAAATGTGTAAATATAATTATAGTGAATTAAAAGATATTATAAAGCAATACTAAAATATATATGATATGAGGAGTTAATATGAGTAATTTATATATTATTGGAAATGGATTTGATATTGCACATGGGCTTGACACTCGTTATTGGAAGTTACGAGAGTTTATAGAAAAAAGAGATCCAAACTTTTTAATGCAGTTCGAGGAATTATATGATATTTATCCTCTTGATGATACTGAATATGGATATACAGAAACTGCACAGAAACAATGGAATAAAGCGGTGGATCATAACTTGTGGAGTGAATTTGAAAAGTTTATAGGAAGTCCAAATATAACAAGTATGTTAGAGTTATCAACTTCTGTTACAGAAGGAATGCCTACATATAGCATTCGATCTCATATGGATATTTATTGGAAAAGGCACTATGAATTTATCAACAAATTGCACAACTATGTAAAAGATTGGATTGAAACTATAGACACAAGCAATGTTAAAATCAAGAAGAAATCTCTGATAAATAGTTCAGATTATTTTCTTAATTTCAACTATACGGATTTGTTGGAAAAAGTATATGGAATTGAAAACGTTCTACATATTCATGGAGGGGTTTCCTCAATATCAGATATTGAACCAATCATGGGGCATTGTAATACAAGTGATATGAAAAATCATAAGCAATGGGCAAAAGATGCGGACGAAGAATTCAAGGAAGCAGAAGCAAGTGTTCAGGAAGCAGTATATAACTATTTGAAAACTATATATAAAGATACTGATAAACAAATAAAATTCAATCTGAATTTTTTCAATGAAATTAAATCTGTAGAAAAAATAGTTATAATAGGATGGTCAGCAGGAGAGGTAGATATTCCATATTTAAGAAAAATTATCGAAAGTGTTAGTGTCGATACAAAATGGGAAGTTTATTATTACGATGATAAAGCTCATGACTCGCTTTCCAAGGCATTATCTAATGAAGGTGTTATTCGTGAAAATATAAAATACATTTCATCTAACGAATTTTGGGGAAATAACATGTAATTTTTAGAGCAATACTTAAGTATTGCTCTTTTCATTTTTAGGAGGTGATTTATATGAGTGCAGAAGTAGCCGCCGTAAAAGTTGCCGTTGCAGTTGCATCGGATAAGCGTGGCAGAATCGCAATAGCAACTATTTTATGTTCAATAATAATGCTGTTCTTTCTGCCTTTGATTATGTATATGGGTGTCATGAGCAATCTCGGTGAAATGGAGATTGACACCGCTCAGACACAGCGGATGATAATGCAGAATATGTCAGCAGAAGAAAAAGCCAAGTTACAGCACATTGAGGATGTAATGACTGGTATATCAAAAGAATGTACAAAGCGAAAACTAAAAAGCATTGTAGGTAAAAAGGCACAGGCGGTTTACGCTTGTGCCTTTTATGATGTCGAGAAGTCTGATAATGATTTTATTTCAAAACTTGTTGATTGCTTTGAACAGGCAAAGGACGACAACGAACTACTTAATATGTTGAATTCCGCTTTCGGTACGAATATATCAGCCGAGGATTTCAGTCACTTAATGTCTGTAATTTCAAATACCGTTATCGATATTGATTTGAGTAACACAGATAAGAATAATCTTGATTTAGTTAAATGGGCACAAATGGCTTATGACAATAAATGGGGTTATGTTTGGGGTTCGCACGGCAATGTTTTAACCGCAAATGAACTTAAAAAACTTGAAAAAACATTCGGCTCTCATGTTACCGATAAAGAAGAATATATAAAGTCACATTGGTTCGGCAGACGAACTTCTGACTGTGTTGGATTAATTAAAGGCTATGGCTGGTATGACGAAACAAGCGGAACTATTAAATACGGAGCAAACGGAATGAAAGATGTAACAGCCGATGGTATGTTTAATGCTGCTGTTGAGAAAGGACCTATAAGTTCCATGCCTGATATACCCGGTATAGCGGTATGGCATCAAGGACATATAGGCGTGTATATCGGAAACGGATATGTGATTCATGCAGCGAATACATACGATGGTGTAATTAAAACACCGATTACCTCAAGCGGTTGGACACATTGGCTTAAAGTTCCGTATATTAACTATATTGAAGAAACGGAGGCTAATTCAAACTGAATATTTCAAACGAGAGACAAAACGAAATTCTCGGCAATGTTCTTGATTGGTTTTCAGAACATTATGTGCAAGAAGAATTGCTCAACATATTACACGATAAACTTGGAATGACTGATAGTGAGATCGATTTCTTTGGATTTGATTTTGATAGCGATATTGAAGATAAAAAAGATCTCTCACTCGTCCATTTTCATAATGATGACGAAGATTATTGTTTGACAACTGATGCACCATTTTATCTTTGGGAAGCTGCTAATGCATATGTTAATACAATTAAGGATGTTAAAGACCGTTGGAGTCTTGACAGTATTGCCGAAAACATTGCTGATGGCACAATGATAGATGAACGCATTTATCCGATACTTTGTAAGTCAATGGCACCGGATGGAAACATTGTATCTGTTGTTGACTTTAATCTTTCGGACAATGAATTATTTATCAAGTACAACAGAGATGATTTTTGGTATAAGTTTCAGCTTGACGATATTTGCGATGCATATAATCAAGTGACATCAACGCCGGGATTAAGTCAAATAATGCAAAAACGAATGTTTCTTGAAACTATCGCCGAAAAGGATTTACAGATAAATCCGGATGAGACTAATGCTTTAGGCATTCCAAATATGTAAACGAAAAGCGGTATCAATCAAGATACCGCTGATTTTTTATTAAGGAGGTATTATTTTGGTTATAAATACAGTTATGAGAAGAAAAGATTCTCAAGTTGATTTGCAAAAATGTGTAGTAGAAAAAGCAATTGAAATATCACAGGCGGAATTTTCGGCTTTGTGTAATGGCTTGCTTGAAGATAAGGATTACATATCAAAATATAAAGATCTTATGAGAGTTGACAATAACGGTATAACGCATTGTCTGCTTGTTTTAGGTTCTGATACCGAAGACGGAATTCTCATAAACAGTGAAGGCTATAATTATGCTCGTTATTCAGCATATATTCCTAATATTAAGCAGAGCGTGACACTTAAACAATTCCCGGCTCTTGAATCATTCAATAAGCGAATGGTTGAAGTAACCAACAGCATAATGAACCAAGCAATTGCAAACTGTGAAGAATCGGGCGATCCCGAATACAGAGTTGATATTAATAAATACAACCGAGTCGGAGAACCTGCCGTGTATCCTGCATTGATTGATGATATGCTTCGGGATTTAGGTAATGTCGATGAAACAATTCTATACTCCGATAGTATTGACTTAATGCTTAACAGTAAAGCAATTGACATTCCTTTTGATTATTCCGATGAGGATTTTACAGACATTGAAATTTTATGTGCAAGACATGTGCTTTGGCTTTATGGCGGTGAAGGTGAAAAAATGGATTTAAGCGGCAAGGCATTTTTGAATGTAGATTTTTCGGGCAAGGACTTGAATGGTGCTGATTTCGAGAATTGCAAGTTTTATCACTGTACTTTTGATAATGCATCGCTTGTTACCTGTAATCTGCAAAATGCGTTGTTCAGTAACTGTTCTCTGTATAATGCAACAGCTGAAGAAGCAGAATTGCAAAATGCACGATTCTTTTCTTGTAACCTTGCCAAAGCATTTTTCACACATAGTAATTTCAAGGAAGTCGTACTTAAAAGCTGTCAAACAACAAGTTCGAGTTTTATGAATTGCTGTATTGAAAATATTGCATTAGAGGAAACGGACTTACCTAATGATGAAATGTTTAACAGCGAATTAGATTGGATTAAAAATGACATTCCGGATTTTGAGCCGAATATGTGAGGTGGCAGTAATGGATAACTTGAATAAAAAGGCAAGGCTTATTGATGATTGGTCTTGGATTCTATATGAAGATGGTTCGGGACACATTGAGAACTCAGAAGGTAAGCAATTTTGCAGTTTCGATTATACAACACAAGAGGTTAAGGACTTAAATAACCGATGGCAATTTATGAATGAATATCCATACAGGACTCCGTGGGAAATGTTCAAGACCGATGTTGAAAATACGCTTGTTTCAAATGGTCTTGCTTCATATAACGATATTGTAAAATCAATTGCCAAGTTGGAGGAAAAGCTGAATATCAACAAGGATTTTCGATTATTTAATGGCAATAATTTCAAGGACGGTTGAAAATCATATTATGATTTGCCCAAAGTAGAAAAGGCATTATCGGATATGGAGGCTGCAATGAAAACTACAAACAGTTTTGATCTTTCAATTGCAGACAGATTATGCGATTCGTATCCTGAAGAGGCGGTTTGCTCAATGCTTACAGACAGCCAAAAAGAAATATTGATTTTGGGCGTAGAGTTTGAGCGTGATTTCGGCAATGATGTATCAGAAAACATATATGGGATATATAAGGCAATAACCGATGAAAATACAATGTTAAATGATACTCAACCTGAAATGACTATGTGAGGTGATATTATGAAAAATGCAATTGTAACAATACAATACGATGAAGAAAAATTAACTACACTAAATCTATTTTTAAAAAAGAAAAATGTTGATTTGAATTCGGAAATGACTAAACATTTGGACTTATTATATAACAGATATGTGCCGTTGCAAGTTAAAGAGTTTTTCAACATGAAAAACAATGATACAAAAACAATTAAAAATAAACAAGGAGACAAAAAATGAAGTACAAAGGTTTTAATGTAATTGTTTTTGTATCTACAAAGGTACAAAAATTTGATTATGATTCAAAAAAATATCAAACGTATGATGGTTTTAATTGTTTTATATATTCAAATTATGATGAAAATTGTTATACCCCATTAGATTGTTTTGATTTAGCGATTGGAATCGACATTAAAGAGAAAAAATACTTTTGGGTTGAAGATTATATTAAAAATTATATTGATAATAAATTTGACGAATTGAAACAATT
>ERZ772831.2251-NODE-2251-length-16368-cov-18.663029_pt1 | contig 16368 bp, 10 predicted proteins | sample MGYA00580858_ERZ772831 | MGnify/ENA primary metagenome ERZ772831 (study PRJEB29015, sample SAMEA2737694) | human gut metagenome | biome: human gut; feature: human-associated habitat; material: faeces | place: China | collected 2012 ... | reverse complement strand
GGAAAAAGAAAATGGTAAACCGTTATCTGAAATTTCCGGAGCAGTGTTTTTCGCACGTTTCAACTGTTCAATGAAGTCATATATCTGTTTGCCTGTACGAACTATGCCGGCAACTTTACTGTTCATCTTTTCAGCATCGTGCATAATCTCATCTTCTAACATTGGTGCCATATAGATGCCTCCTATCCTATAAATTCGTCGATAGTCGGAATTTCATAATCGGCTATCAATTCTTCTTCGTCGATTTCAGCAAGCACGCTCTGATGTTCGCTAAGCTGAGCATCTCTTGCGGCTTCTTCAAACTGTCGCTGTAGTTCTGCTTGTTCGACACGTTCTTGTTCCGCCTGTTTCTGCTCGGACTGCTCACGCATTGCCTTTTCTTCTGACACTGACTGTTCCATAAGCTGTGCCATTTTTGTTTTTACCTCCTTTAACTTTTGAATTTGTTCATTATCGGAATACATCTTGTTTATATCGGTATTGTTCGGTATTCCGCTCGGAAATGAGCTACCGACTTTACTGATAAGCGGATGTGATAATGTGTCAAACTTATATAACCAAAACGGCGGATATTCGTCGAGAAACTCAATCATATATCCGCCATATTTCTTTTTGATTTTCGGTGAAGCTCTGAATGCTCGTAGCAGCTCCGATGTAGTCAGTAAGTCACGTCCCTGATAACTTTCATTGTCAGAACTACTTCCGCCGCTTGTCGTTCCCTGACTGTGACCTTTCGTATCAATTCGTACTGTTGTCTTATCCAACTTTTCAACAATGTACTTTCGAGTTTCCAAGTCCGGTGCACCGAGGTAAGTAAATAAGGAACAGTTACCGATAATACTCTCCCAATTCTCCTTATACAAAGCCTTTAATTGAGGCAGCGACTGCAAGACAATACAAGCCCTGATGTTGTTTGATCGTATAACAGCAGTGATTTTATCGAAATTCGGTATCCGTCCTATATTTGCAAACTCGTCAAGTTCCACTGACACGAGCAATGGCAATCTGCCGTTATGCTTGAAATTAGCACAGTACATCAGTCGAGAGAAAAGCTGTGAATAGAACATATTGCAAATAGTCTTGTACGTTGTATCCGCAGGAGGAACTATCAGAAATATAGCTGTCTTTTCCACTCCGACATTGTCAAAATCCATCTCGTCGATTACGGTTAGATCGTTAATGTCTTCGACTGCCCATAAGTCAAGACGTGTAGACAACGTTTTAGCTATGCCGCCCATTGTTTCTTCGGGAGTGCCTTTAATACCGTTCCAATTGATCGTAGCAGCATCGTAAGGGTGCTCGATAGCGTGTTTGTTAAGACAACGTGCAAGCTCACATAGTTCGTCTATTTTCCCGTTTTTGTATGTGATACTGTTAAGCAGACGGACTACACGACCAAAGCACTTAATTTCACCTTTGGCTTTCCAAAGATAAACCATAATTGCGGCAAGTAATGATTTTGCCGAACCTGACCAAAAGTCTTCTTTATCGTCATCACCGGCTGAAGCGTTGATGAACGTGTTTGCCAATACTACTATGTCCTGTTCCTCGTTGATATAAACAAACGGATTATATGCGTTGGTTTTCTTTATGTTGATCAAGTTAAACACTCGCACTTTATATCCGTTTTCCATAAGCAATTTTGCTGTATCACGATACAATTCGCCTTTCGGATCTGTCACTACATAACTACCGAACATCTGCATGATGTCAGGCTTGATCTTGCGGAATGATTTACCTGCTCCCGGACCGCCTATAACTATTTCATTGAGATTATGCGGTTCATAATAGCAATTTTTAGGATTGTTGACCGTTACATAGAACCCGTTCCCGATAGGGATACCTGTCGTGTCACTGTTTTCCTTTTCGTCACGCTTAGTTGCCCAATCGGCACTTCCGGCTTCCACGCCTTTGTAATCGTCATAATTCTTTCCTAATAAAGAAAGCAACAACAGGGACAAAAGAACGATATAAACATACCACAGAGAGCCGTGAATTTGTAATATTGCCCCTAAGTCAAAAGGTGCAGAAAATGTTGGATTAGTCCAGTAAGGCATTGATTTTATCAGCACCGACAAGCTTAGCTGCTCTGACGGTATGCTGTTATCATAAGCGTAGCACTGTAGGCAGTAAATAAAATAGGTTATAATCAAAAATGTGATTATACCGATTATGCCGAAAAGAATAATTGCAGTTTTTAAGACAGATTTACTGTTCTTATGCCGCAATTTGTTTTTATTTGCCATTTCACACCTCCATAAGCCACCACAAAGGCGGCAGAGCTTTTCTGCCGCCCGGTGACAATAAAATTTTAATGCTGCTTAGCGTTTTCTCTTACGCTTCGATAACGGGAATGCAAGCACAACAGCCGCACTCATCATTACCGTTGATATGATAATAACCGCCGTCTGCATAAAGCTGTCCTCGCTTGCACCTGTCGGGGGATTCTCCGGTATTCTGTCGTTGTACATTTCTGCAACAGCCATTGCACCGTCACGGTCGATCGTCAACTGCTTATCTTCGGGTAAAAGATAGCCTGCCGAAGCAGAATCCTCAACCTCGTGAACTGTATACTCACCGGCTCTTAAATCATTGATACGGATTATACCGTTCTTGTCCGTCGTGTATATCTTGCTGAACGACTGTCCGCTATATGTCTTTCCGGTTACTTCAAAATGTATGCCTTCGACCTTGTTGTCGTATGAAGTCTTTACAATTTTGATTTCGCCCTTCTGAGGTGAGTTGATAAACGTACCCTTGCCAAGCTCATCGTTGGAAACTTCTACGGTTTCGCCGTCATTGACGATCTGGAAATAGTAGAAATTCACATCACGGACGAAATATTCGGGAGCCTTTGTTTCCTGTACATAGTATTCGCCGTATACAAGTCCCTCAAGGCTGTACACGCCTGTTTCGGTTTCCTTCATTGTGCCGACTACGGTTTTCTTGTCCGATTTATAAACTGTAAATACAGCACCTGTCAATTTATTTTCGGGATAGTCTTCGTCTACCTTTGTTAAAGTAACATTGCCGACAATGACCTTATTGACAAACTCTGCACTTGCAGTTGCGTCCTTTGTTACCGTTATCATCTTGACCTGCGTCTTAGGCAGGTAACCTTCAGCATTGTTGATTTCGGTTATCGTGTACTTGCCGGTCGGCAGTTCTGTAAGTTCAAACTTGCCGTTTGTCAGCATAAAACGTGCTTCTACTGTCTGACTGCCGTTATATACATACTTGCCGTTCTTTGATACAGCCTTTAAATATGCACCGTCAGCATTCTTTACAGTGAAGTATACACTCTTTTCAAGCTCTGCCTTCTGAGCTGTTGTCAGCCCATTGGGGTTTGTCCATTTCTTTATGATACTTGCGTTGCCTGTGTCACGGATGTTTGTAAATGTCAGCACTGCCGCTGTATTCTTGGTGATTTTTATTTTCTGAGTCTGCTGCTTCGGGCTGTAGTCCTTTGCATTGTTAAACTCAGTCACAGTGTAGTCACCTGTAGGCAGTTCTGCAATTGCAAATGTGCCGTTTTTCAGAACGAATTTTGTTTCTGTTTTCTGTGAGCCGCAGTAGATATAGTTACCGCTGTTTTCCTTTACCTTGAGATAAGCACCATTGCTGTCGGTTACGGTAAAGTATACATTCTTTTCGATTTCAGTCTGTTCAGCGGCTGTCATCGTGTCAAACTGCTTCCATACCTTTATAACCTTGCCTGTGCCTGTGTCACGCTCGTTTACAAACGTTGCTGTTGCTGTCTGATTTCTTACTACAGTTATCTTTACGGGATTTTTCGACTTGATTGTGTAGTCAAGAAGTGTGCTATACTCTGTAATCGTATAGTCACCTGTAGGCAATTCAGCGATTGTAAATGTGCTGTTCTTCAAAACGTATCTGAATTCTGTTGTGCTTTCGCCGTTATATGTGTATACGCCGTCTGCACCTGTAGCTGTGATGTACTTGCCGTTGCTGTCCTTTACAATGAAATACAGGCTCTTTTCAAGCTCCGCTTTCATCTGTGCGATTTCATCGGCTGTCATATCTGCTGTACTGTTGTCAAGTTTCCATTCCTTGATTACAGCACCGTGACCGTAAGGATATTCGTTGAAGTCGGATTTTCCGATTTCATTGCTAACCGATACAGTAGCGTTTGCCGTTTTAAGCGTTACCGGGTGTACGTCTGTGTCAAGATAGTAGCCTTCGGGAGCTGTAAGCTCCTTGACATAGTATGTTGTACCTGTTGCACTGCTTATAGGTAAGTTGTTGCAAGTGTACACTCCTGTAGCTGTTTCGATAATCTCTGCATTTACAAGTGTGCTGTCAGTGTCCGACTTATACGCCTTTGCTACTGTCTTGCAAGTGCTGTCGGTATAGATACCGAATGTAGCACCTGTTACCTTTTCGCCGGTCTTTGCGTCAACCTTGTTGATAACAATGTGACCGAAAGGCTTGTTTTCAAACGTTGCAGTAGTAGTTGCATTGCTCTTTACTTCAATCGTCTGATTTGCAGGTGTGATATATCCGACTGTCTTGCCGGTCTTGACCTCTATAACCTTGTAATCACCGATGCGGAGATTGCTTATAGTGATTGTACCCTTTGCGTCGGTAGTAAAAGTCTGATCGTAGCTCTGTCCGGTCTTGGCTGTGCCTGTAACACGGAACTGCCAGCCACTGAGAACACCGTCCGCACTTTTCTTGACTATCTTTATACTGCCCTTCTGCGGAGCATTGGGGAACTTATCATTACCGTTGATTGACACATCGACAACCTTGCCTGCGTCAGAAATTGTGAACTGATAGAATGTGTTGTCGATATTGTAATACTGCGGTGCTTTTGTTTCTCTGAGGTAATATGTGCCTGCCGGGATTTCGTCAAGCTGATATGTACCCTTTGATGTTTCTGCAAGTTTGCCGTATACAGTAGCCTTGTCGGAATTGTATACAGTAAATTCAGCGCCGCTCAGAAGTACATCGGGATGATCTGCGTCAACCTTTGTCGTTCTGACCGAGCCTAAAGGCGTTTCATAGAATTTCGATGTAGCGTTGTTTGATACTGCTACGGTTGAATTTGCGGTTTTAAGCGTTACCGGGTGTACGTCTGTGTCAATAGCGTAATGGTCGGGAGCTGAAAGCTCCTTGACATAATACGTTGTGCCGTCCTTGCTCTCGATCGGTAAGAAGTTACAAGTATACTTGCCTGTCGCACTTTCTGTGATTTCTGCGTCTGTCAGAGTATCATCTGTAGCTGATGTATATGCCTGTGCAGGAATTTCACATTCAGCATCTGTGTAAATGCCGAATGTCGCACCGCTCAGAGCAGTGCCTTTTACGCTGTCAACCTTGTTGATAACGATATTCGCATACGGCTTGTTCTCGATATTTACAGTTGTTACAGTATCGGTCTTGACCTCAAGGTCTTTGCTGTTCTCGGTAATATAACCGACCGTTTTACCTGTCTTGACCTCTGTAACCTTGTAATCACCGATACGGATATTACTGATTGTGATTGTACCCTTTGCATCGGTAGTAAAAGTCTTATCGTAGCTCTGTCCGGTCTTGGCTGTGCCTGTAACACGGAACTGCCAGCCGGAAAGTACACCGTCTGCACTGTGCTTTACAATGCTGATAGTACCCGTCATTGCCTTGTTCGTAAATACTTTCTTTACTGTGCCGTTAGGTGTTACTTCAAACGTAACGGGGTCGATAGAGAAGCTGTAGCCTGTAGCGCCGCTGACCTCAGTGACCGTGTACTGCTCTCTTGCGGGAAGCTCACTTGCGATAAAGTTATATGTGGCTTTGTTCAGCTTTAATTCAGTGCCGGAGTTGTTCTCACCTTTATATGTGTAGTTGCCGTCGCTACCCGTAAATATAAGATATTTGCCGTTGTGCTTGATTTTAAAAGCAACCTCGGCAAGTTTGTTATCGGGGATATTTTCAATAGCACCGTTTTCATTTAAAAACTGCTTGTCAATCTGCACAGAGCCTGTCTTAAGCTGATTGTCAAGCTCAATGTCATCAAGGTCGATTACGGTGTTTGGATCACCATTGCCCAGGTCAATACGCTGGTCCCGGTTATCAACATCGTAATCCGTACCGCTGTACGTTTCAATGACAGCTAAGTAATACGGAGCGGTGTTAGTGCCGAACGATATAGTCATTTCGCCGTTTTCATTCAGTTTTAGGTTAGCCGCAGACGTTTTTGTTGACGATAATCCCTTGTATATATAATTACCGTTTGAACCCGTAAATTCTACATAGTAGCCTGCAGGCGGATTCGAGGAAACACTTCCGCCGAAGCCAAGCACCTGCAGATTTACAGTAACTTTAGCATACTGTTCTTTGAGCTGTGCTTCTGTCAGATTGTTCTCATCGGAGAAATGCTTTCTTATCACAACAACTGGCGTTGATTTATTCGTAAAGGATATTGACTTTATTTCGCCCTTGTTGGCGATCGTGACTGTCTTTGTCTGCGTTTTCGGATTGTAACCGCTTGCGTTATTAATCTCTGTTACAGTGTATGTTCCCATAGGGAGCTTGCTTACATTAAACTTACTGCCGCTGAGTTTCATATTATTTGCGGAAGTCTGAGTGCCGGCATAAACATACGCTCCTGCCGAGCCTGTAACCTTGATATACTTACCATTAGCGTCCTTGACAGTAAAGTAAACGTTTTTCTCAAGATTTGCTTTTTCTGAAGCTGACAGTGTTGTATCGGACAGCCATACCTTCTTTATCTGAGCCGTACCGCTGTCCTCGCTATTTACGAAAGACACGGACGATGTTTTATCTCTTGAGATGGTAATTGTCTGAGATGCTCTGTTGACAGAATAACCATCCGGTGAGCCGTACTCATATACGGTATACTTGCCTGTAGGCAGGTCAGAAACTGTGAAAGTACCTGTACCGGGATTAACATACAGCGATGTAGCTTTAGTCGATGTTCCTGTAAACGTATATGAGCCGCTGTACTTCGTACCGTTGACAGTTATATATTTTCCGTCAGCGTTTTTGATGCGGAAATATATCTGCTTATTTCTTTCAACGTTGTTGCTTGCGGCTATGGCGTTACCGTTGGTATCGATCCAGGTCTTTATAACCTTGCCAGTACCGGTATTTCTCGTATTTTTGAAAGTAACTGTTCCTGTGCCGCCTGCTGTTACTGTTACCGTCTTGCTGACACCGCCTGTACGGGTGTAATAGGGTATCGAGCCGTCCGAATTATTTCCGTGTTCTGTAACGGAATACGTTCCTGCAGGTAACGATTTTACTAAAAAAGTGTTACTGCTGTTGAGCTTGAACTTAGTTACGGAACCGCTTGTAGAGTAGGTATACGAGCCTGCCTTGCCAGTAGCCTTCACGGCCAAACCCGAACTATTCTTTATCGTGAAATAGATGTCGCTGTTATCGGCTTTCGTGCTTGAAGTATCGTGATTGTGTTCCCAGACTTTCTTGATCTGAGCCGTGCCTGTGCTTTCGGTCTTAAAATTTGCGTAGAACTGCACAGGGTCATCAATACCCGCCGCCATAGTCTGAGAACCATTGCCCGATTTCCATATAACGAGCTGATCTCCGCTTGTGCGGTTAGCTTTATATGTACAAGCCTTTGTACCGCTAATTTTGGTCGTTGTGCTGAAGGTGTACTTATTACCACTCTTTGTAACAGTAACTCCCGAAATATTGAAAGCACTTGCAGGCATACCGCTGTTGTTGTTATCAGTCAGCGTTACGCTATATTTTTTTGTTGTTGAATTGTATCTCAAAACATGAGTCTGTGCATTTGATTTTGTATCACGGGTAAAACTCGGTATAAGTGAATAGCTTTTCATCTTACCGAGAATGTACTCATAGCACTTTTCGGCAGGTCTGCCTTTTAACTGGTCGTAATAAGCTGTTTTAGGTGTATTAGGAATAATTGAATTAACAGCCAGGTCACTTTTACCGTATTCTGTACGCAGACCTTGCTGAATTTCCCACGATACTGCCTGTGTAGCGAACCAAAAGTCATCAAGATTTGTATTTGCTACAGGTGATGATTTTGTATCGCTGTTAAAACCGCATAAAAGAGCGATTTTTAAATCTCTGCGGATTGCATAGGGAAGATTCATTAAATAGGTATTATTGTTACCTTCACCTACATAAGAACTTCCTGTGTTATATGCAACACCGGCTTCAATACATATAGCGGGCTGAATAATGCCGTTCTTACTTACGCCTAACTTTGCGTGAGTAGAAGCATAACGAGTTGCTTTTCCTATGCTACCGTCCGACTTATAGTAGATGTAGTCGTAATTGTACTTATCGGCGTAAGGCTTACCGTCAGAACCGACAAAATCACCTATCATTGCCGCATACACGGTATCGCCCTTACCCCACTCAGCCGCTAATGTCTGAATAGGAAGTGCTACCAACATCATAATGCTTGCCAAAAGCAAGCTTGTCAGCTTTTTGAATTTGTTTTTCATACTGATTTCCTTTCTTGTTTGATTTTTTTGAAAATATATATAAAAAAGCAGTCCTACGGGTTGCGGACTGCTTTGAATTTTTGCTTTCAGAAAAAGAAAAAGAGCCTTGAAAAATCAAAGCTCTTGAAGTATATTAAGTTTTTATTTTTTACGGATATTCGGGATTGCCATCGTCACCGGCTTGGCTTCTTAAGAAGTATATAGCATATGCTTTTGTCAGCTTTCCGTTTTCATCTCGTATATCCATATCTTCGGATATATCACGAATGTAGATTTTGAAGTAATCGCCTTTTTTCATAAATCCTTTAATGTTATCCTTTGCAAAGCTCTCAACATCTCGTTTAACTACATTTGGGTGCAAATCACAACAGATAACAAGCGGAGTGAACCACGAACTACCCTCCGGCACCCAGCTCGGATCATCATCATTTATGAGTCCGTAATTGTTTACAGCGTCATCAACAATGACCTTCTTTATAGCTTCAAGGTCGAACGGATACTCATATATGGACTTCGGCTTGCCTTCCTGTTTCTTCGTTGTTGTCTGTGAAGGCTTAGGTGTTTCAGCTTTCTTTGTGGTTATTGTAGTCTGAGCTACCTTATTATCGCTCAGATAGTCGCTGTGTATAAAGCTGCCGTCAGAAAGTTTGAAGTAACCTGTATCGGTCTTGGCTATTACCGTGACTTTATCGTTCACGCTGTACAGCTTGACGGTTTCTGCGCCGAGTACGGCTTTCTTTCTGCTGTAGCAGTCAGTATTGACATACTTAGTACCGCTTGCCTTTGTTTCCGTCCATTCGGGTGCAGGCTTTGTAGTAGCGGCGGTTGTTGTCGTTGCCGGCTTTGGCTTTGCCGTTGTTACCGCTTTTGTGGTGGTAGTAGTAGTTTCAGCACTTTTTGTTTCCTGTGGCTTTGTGGTGACAGCTGTAGTGGTCTGAGCAGTAGTTGTTTCTGCTTTCGGCTCGTCAATCCTATCCATCACCGTTCCCGTCACTGCCGGAGCGGTAGTTGTCACTGCCGTTTCGGGTGCAGAGGACGTTGTGCTGTTTGCACTGCCTGCCGTGCAAGCACTGGTCAGTATTACGCTGATAAGGGTTATTGTTGCGAGTATGGTGTGGGTACGTTTCATTTTGTCCTCCTTTGTGGGATTGGTAGATTGCCCTTAACTGTTTAAGATGGCTTTTATCTGTTCTTCTGAAAGTCCGCTTTTTCTCATTTTTGAGATCATTTCTGCTTCTTTTCTTTTTTCGCCTTTCTTAAGTCCGACTGCTTCGCCCTCGGCTCTTGCGTGTGCCTTTTCGGTTGCTTCGATATGCAGAGCCTTTTCACGCATTTCCGCAAGCTCTCTTGTCTTTTCGTCCGCACTCATCTTATGCAGTACAACTACTGCGTCCTGTATCTGCTTTACGCCTGTCTGCTGTAACATATCAAGTTCATCCTCCGTTTCCGCATTGATAAGTCTGAGCCATAGCTCCTGCTTGTTGTTCTTGTCGATATTCTTGCCTATTTTCTTCAGCTCGAAGTAATGAGCCGTGAATTTATCCGTATAGAAAGTTCACCGTCTTTTACTCCTATTTGACAATCCTGTAGTTTAACAAGATTGTCATTCAATTTTTTGCTTTTTCTTCCGTTACTTATACAGACACCTATCAAGCCTAATATACCGGCAAATATCGTTGCGGCTGAACCGACAATAGCACCAACTAAGGAATCCATTTTTAATACCTCACATATCGTATAATACGTAATCCAATAAACCGTATTCGGTACAAGAATTGAATAAAGTACAATTTTCATATCTATACTCCTTATTTTATCACCGTTGTCAGCCATTGTCAAATTGCGCTGCAACTAAAGGTGGGACATCGTGTCCCAGCGTAATCATCTTTGCACATATCGAGAGTTTTTGTAGCCTGTACTATATCATTGTAGCATTGATCTTTATCCCTATTGGTACTTTCTAAAATGCTGCTGCACTCTGATATTCTATTGCTTAATCTGCTTAACGATTTTTGATTTCTCTCATCTTCCGATTCGACCTTCCTATTGTGCTACCTGTAGCACAAAATAAATATATAGAAAACTGCCGCCGACCGATTTTATGTTAACGCTTTATGGCTGTTGATGCAGCCTTTGCTTCCTGCTGATTGTTTGTAGCTGTTACAGCATTTTTAAATGCATCTATCACTTTGTTGTTCAGCTCATCATGAAATTCCTTGGTAACCGGGTTAGCGATATTCTTGTATTCGCCGGCGGAATTTTTATACTGCGGCATCTGCAAAAACATTCCGTTTGCACCGTCGAAAACTTTCACACCTGACACAACAAAACAATCATCCATGGTTATCTGAGCAAATCCTTTAAGATTGCTATCATGATTGTTGTTAGGAAGCACCTTGACTTTCATTGCGATTGCTTCGGGTTCGCTTTTAATTACAGCAGTGTCATTGTTTTCGTAGGCTGTCATTACAGCTGTGTTTATAGCTTTGCGCATTTCGGCGGTAACCGGATAGCAGTCGTCATAGTACTGATTATCTTTGCCGAGATGATTCGGCATAGCGACATACATTCCCTTTTCGGTTTCAATGACCTTAATGCCTCCAACGGCAAAGTTGCCGTTGAGCACAATAGTGGCTAACGCTTTTAACTTACTTTCCGGGTTATCAAGTTTTGTTACTCTTGTTGTTATATTCATATAAGTACCTCCTGTTACGGATACAATCAATATCATATCCTGTTCTGTTGCGGTTCGGCGGCAGATTCCATCATTACAGCTTTTTATGATTTTCTGTTTCGGATGCGGCTTTAAGAGATATTTCCCGCATTGTTTCAAAATCGGATTTCAGAAAACATATTGTAGTTTCACGAGCGTTAATTTTAGCGGAATATTCGATGTTGTGCTCAGACAGTTGATTGATCACCTTTTGAGCTATGCTGTTGTTTTTGAATAGCTTGTACGCTACCTCGCCTTCAGCTGTCAGTTCTGCGTGATTCATATTTCCGCATAAAATCTGTGTTGACAAAAGTCCGTATTCTGATAATACTTTTTCTTTGAGCAGTTGTCTGAAACGATCATTCAAAGGGACAGCCATATCATGATAATTGCCATCCTTGCCCTTTATCTTCGGCATTTCATAATCTATAGTTCCGTCATGGCAGGTTATTTTAATGCCTGAAATCACAAAACTGTCTGACAGTCTGATTTCTCCCGATGCAGGAACATTATCGCCGTATGCAGTTGTTTTATGAAGCCTAACGGTGATTTTCATATCTACAGGTGATTTTTCAACAGGCAGGGAAGATGGGTTGTCTACATAATTTCCGATAACGGAATTAATTATATCCTCTTTGACTTCCGAGCGTGTCGGAAATGCCATATCATAGTATTTTCCGTCACTGTTACGGTTGCTTGGCATTGCTACAAACATAGCATCGTTATCATCGGTACCGATGTCGATAATTCTAAATCCGTGAATAGCAATATTGTTATTTAAAAAAATCGTAGCATAAGCTTTCACCGGACTACTGTTATCTGTGTTTTTTATAACTTTTGACTGTATTTCCATATAACCGGCTTTTCACCTCTTTCTACATTTTAGGTGTGCTACCTGTATCACATTTGATTGATCGATTGCTATTGACTATATTATCAAGAATTGGCTTGTAAGCAATGCTGACTTTTGCGATTATTCGGTCGCCTGACATCTGAAGATGATAGCAAATACCTGATTGTTTCAGTTTCTCTACATCATTCTCACCGATATATGCATAATAGTAATTCTCGTTTGCCAATTTGCAAATATCGCTGTAAACATCACCGTTCACTACATCAATAAGTTCACCTTTCCACAGTTCCCCGTGCAAGCCCTTATGATTGATGTTGTTTTTGGCTTTGACAGACGTTCCGCCAGCCTTTTGCCATTCGAGCAAGTTTTTATTATAATCGTCTATCAGAATATCTTTATCGGTGAGCCGATGACCGATAGCTTCTGACTTTGGTACATTCAGAGAAGTAAAAATTCTGTGTTCTTTATCAATGTTTGGCAAATATCTGTCTAACCATTTCTGCTTTTCATCCAAAGAGCAGGAGTTTACTGTTGCAGATAAAATAAAAATCTCCGCCGTACTATCATTCACCAATTGTTCAATAGCGGATACGGCGTTTTCAAAAGGCTTTAAATCGCTGAAAAAACCTTTTTCAAACATTCGTTCAAGGTATAAATTTTCATCATGAAACCTTGCTATTGTTCCATCCATGTCAATATAGATTTTTGTTCTTTCTTGTAATATGGGGATATTACCGGAGGCTACTTGTTCGCTAACGCCTTCCAATTCATTTATAATTGCTTTTTCCCAATCATCAAGATTATTCGGAAGCGAGTTTTTGAAGCACTCGGAGTTCAAACGGGATGTATGCTCAAAAAATTCCTTTTCTATGCTTTTCTCACCACGAAAACCGATATACCATTCATTGAGCAACAAAGGAATGAATTTTGCAACGAAAATATCATCAATTTCTTCTCTGCTGAGCTTTTTTGATGCATACATTGCATAATCTCCAAACCATTCTGTGATACGATCAGGTTCGGACGTATTGTGCCTTATTTCATATCTTGCTATCAATTCGATTTTATCAACTGTGGACAACTTTTCCATATTATAATCCTTTCTCAGTCAAGTTGTGCTATCTGTAGCACAAACAATAGTGCGGTGTGAAAACACACCGCACAGCTTCATTTAATGTCAGAAAACTATAAAATTAAGTTTTTTGAGTTCATAATAGCTTCAGCTTTAGATTTGTCGTCTGTAGCAACCCGAATAACCATACTACCGTCTGCTTTAGTCTGCTTTTCAAAAGGAATAGACGCATTGTTTAAAGCATTTATCTGTTCGTCAGTAGCAGAAAAGTAGTAATAATCAGATATAGCGTTTTGCTCAGGCTCATTTTCTCCGGAAGAAATTAGCTTTTCAACTTCTATCTGCCGTTTTGTCTTAGCCTTTAATTCTTCTTCCTGTGCAAAAGGTTTCTGTACCTCGATCTGAGCAGTTTCATACTGTGTCTGTATGTTCTTCAGCTCTGCCTTTGCATTTTCAATATGATCGGGTATGCGACCTATCGCATTATCAATACGGGTTATATTACCGTTAGGATCATCACCGAGCGATACTTTTTGAGTTGTAGCGCTTTTAAGTAAAACCTCATAGAAATGCGTTGTAAGATTGAGCTGAAGTTCCATATCAAAACCTCTGTATTTACCGATTTTAATCGGGTCTGAGCTATTCATTTGCTTACAGGATTCTAAAATGGCTTTTCCGGCATCAGCTTTTTCTGAAATGTATTCGCCATTGATTTCCATACCGACAAAACTATCATCAATAGGCTTCGGATGTGCTTTTGCAGTCGATAAATCCTGTTCTAATGCCTTTATAGTGTTAGTCAACGATGCAATCTTCTGAGGATAGAATTTAATTATTTTGTCCTCAAGGTTGTACTTTTCAGAAAGATAGTTAGCTTTCAGCAGCTTCAGCTTTTGTATCTGAATATCTAAATCCATCTTTTCTTTAATGTACGGATTTCCGGTTGCAAGCATTTTGATTTCCGCATAAGATAGAGCCGTTTCATCTATATCATCAGCGGACCTTACAGGTGATTTGCTCGTCATAATCTGACTGGCGAATTTCTGTTTGCCTTCAACAAGCTGATAAAGATAAGCATCGAAAGTTTGTTCCGTAACATACCGATAGATTTCAACCTCCGGATTTGAGTTTCCCTGACGGATAATTCTTCCGGCTCGTTGCTCGAGATCTGACGGTCGCCACGGACAATCTACATCGTGTAGTGCAATAAGCCTATCCTGTACATTCGTTCCTGCTCCCATTTTCTGAGTAGATCCAAGCAATACTCTGACTTCGCCTTTACGTACCTTTTGAAAGAGTTCCTTCTTCTTAACATCTGTATCGGCTTCGTGTATAAACTTAACTTGATTTTCAGGAATGCCTCTCTCAATCAGCTTTTTTCTGATGTCGTTATAAACGGAAAATACACCATCATTCTTCGGAGTAGACAGATCACAGAATATAAGTTGAGCAGATTTTTTATCCGAATTTTCATTCCAAATCCGATATACATTATCTACACAAGCGTTAATTTTACTGCCCTCAAAGTCGGGAAGCATTTCATTTAGCATACGCTGATCAAGCGCAAGTTTTCTGCCGTCATTAGTAATTTTAAGCATATTGTCAACACTTGCGTCAACATTTCCTTTGCGTACATTCTCGGCACGTTCGGCGAGTTTTGCTATCATTTCTTTTTGTATTTCTGACGGTTTAACAGCAACGCTATGAAAATTTGCTTTAGGAACCGGAAGTTCCAACATATCGGCTGTACGTATATCGGCAACTTCTTTAAACATTGACATAAGCTCCGGTAAATTAAAGAACTTAGCAAATCTTGTCTTTGCCCTGTAACCTGTACCCTCGGGAACGAGTTTGTCAAGATGATTTTTGTAAGTTTTCTAAATTCAAATATTTATCCGCTGAAAAATCTCCCAACATCTCGTGTCTGCATATTTCTTGAAACACCGTATTCAAAGGCTTCTTCGCACTTTCCGATTGCTTCACATTTACAATAAAAGTGGTTTTACCTATTCGTGTTGTATAAGATAAAGTGTTTTCTTTCATATCGTCCGTTTCTCCTTTTCATAAATTGACTGTGGGGCATTCCGTTTAGAACACCCCACAAATACAGCCTGTTTCATCTGAACATATCAAGAAGTCATTAAGTTGCAAGTACAATGGAAATGGTTATCTTTCCATACCACGCTTGTTTCTTCGTGCCTTGATACGCTCCTGTCTTTCTTTTTCCCTTGCTTCTTTTTCGGCTCGTTCCTGTGCTTCCTTAAAAGAAAAAAGTTGCTTCACTTTTTCGGTAAAAAGTTTAGCAACTTCGGGGAAATGCTCCAACGCTTCAAGAAAAGGTCTGCACTTTTCTTTCAGTTCGTTGTATTTGGTTTTCATTCTTTCCAGTGCATTTGCACTGTCAAAATATTTCTGTCGGTAATAATTTGCACTCTGCTCCAATTTATTGATTTCCGCACGACTGGTAATGCCCTCTTTGGCAAGGGAAGTCAGCTCAGAATAATCCTCTTTGGAGATTGCCATTTTACCTGTGATTGTTTTCTGCCCCATACTGTCAATCTCGTTTAAGGTTTTGGAAATATGACGGGCAGGCTCATACTTAACCTGTTCCTTTTGAATACGCTTCTGCAACTTCTCCAATCGCTCTTTATCCTGTTTGATTTGATATTGCAGGGAAGTCAAATGCTCTGCCGTACTTCCGTATTCGCCACGCTGAAAGCCTTTGAACCCTTGTTCCGTCATATAGTGAAACAACTCATCTTGCAGTATGCTGTACGAAGCTCGGAACATCGGTTTCCCGTTCTTTCTTAGCAATGGATTTCCTTTTTCATCGGTCAGCGGAATATCCGATTTCCATTTCTTTGAATGGCTTATCTGATTAACAACCGCCTTGACCGTTCCTCGCAGTTCGGGGTCTTTGCAACGCTTACTCCATAAGATTTCTTTCTCCACCACAGGCAGAACCATAGCGTGAAGATGATAGTGGTAAACCTCTTTTCCAAGTTCTTCGGTTGCCGCTACATTGATTTCATCAGCGTGCATTACTGCCGATATAACATTGTCAGCACCGAATTTTTCTTTGATGAAATGATAGGCTTCTTCATAAAACTGCTTTGCGTATTCATAACCACCGTTACGCTCGAAGTACATCGTGTTCACATCAATCACAATCTCATTAAAGAGTGTTGCGTCTTTCCTTAACCCACGAAGCGACACCTGCCCGTCTGTTTCCATCTGCTTTAACTGTTCCATATAGGTCGGGGCAGTC
>ERZ772831.2249-NODE-2249-length-16389-cov-4.585037_pt1 | contig 16389 bp, 23 predicted proteins | sample MGYA00580858_ERZ772831 | MGnify/ENA primary metagenome ERZ772831 (study PRJEB29015, sample SAMEA2737694) | human gut metagenome | biome: human gut; feature: human-associated habitat; material: faeces | place: China | collected 2012 ... | reverse complement strand
ATGACTATGTGGAGATGGTGCAATAATCAGCCGAGAAGCAGGGATTTAAGCGGCTCTGTGCGTGACACTATCAAAAAAGCGAGGGATTTAATCAACGCACAGATGGAGGATTTTATGCAAAATGGCAAGATTAACCCCGTCGCCGGAATTTTTTTGATGAAAAACAACATGAACTACACAGACCAGCAGGAAGTGGTTCTGCGGCCTGAAAATCCCCTGGGCGAACCCAAAGACCCGGAGGAGCTGCGTCGGAAGTATCTGGAAGATGTGTATGGGGCTGATGCGGACAAGATCATTGACGCGGAGGTGAGTGAGAAATGACAAAAGAACTGGCCGAGGCCATTAAAGCGGTGCTTGATATCATCATACGTGAAAATCCAAATGCAGTCAGAGCAACCGTTGAGTTTGAAGTGCCAGGCGTATGCACCGTTGAAGTGGAATCGAGAGATGGCGTCCTGCTTAATCAACTATAGCGACTATGAAAATGCCCCCGGAGGTCTTGCGACTTTCGGGGGATTCTTCTGCGACTTTGGATGCGACTTTTGCGACTATGCCGCGACTATGAAACCCTGCCGGTCTCCACTCTTCGGAGCCTGGCGGGGTTTTCACAAAAAACGGGAGAAAAACGGCTGGAAATCCTGCGAGAAATCTGGGGCCAGCTTCGGGGCGTGGCCAGCCCTGGGGAGCCACAGAAGGACCGCCACTGGACGGAAAAAACAGGAAGGGGGCAGCACGGCGGGCACCTGGAAAGCGGCACAAATGGGCGCTATAGCCGCCTGGACGTTGGATTATATTCAGGCATATGCCAGTAAAGCCGTTAGAATGCCGTTATGCGGTTATTTTATGCCCGGATGATAATTTATACATCCGTAATAAAACCCACTTAAAACGCCGTCAGAGCCGCCACGCGGAATAGGCAAAAGAAATCCCGCCACGATGGGCGGGGAGCTGATGAAGCATGAAGCAGCAGCACCAGGGCGCAAAAAACCGCCCCCGGATAACCAGGGGCGGGAATGCCGTCAATATGTGTATGTGTATGGCGTTGCCCATTGCCTATCATTGTACCCCTTGACGGCTATAGGCACCGCTCCAAATTTAGGCGCGTAACCATCACCGTAAAAGTTGTGACAAGGCTCCACGTCTGCGGCGTTGTAAACGGCTGGCACGTGCCAGCCCTGCCAATTATCCCAATACTCCGCGCTGCGGGTTGCAAGCAGCTTTGCAGCGTGCAACGTGGCGGCGAAACCGTAACAATAGGCTTGATATTGACCACCGATAACGGCGTATTTATTGACTTTTTCCATAATTTCACCTTTCCGGCCCCGTTTCCGGGGCCTATAAAAGAATTATTTACAGTTTTTGAGGATTTCGGCCAGAACGAAAAATGGAAATAGGATAATAGCTAGTATCACTGTATTTTTACCCCCTATTGTTTGCGCAATTCGTGGATTAAATCCTGCAATTCCTGCAATTTCTGGATTTGCGTTTTTGTTAGGTTTTTGTTGTGAAGCCTAAAATAATCGAAAATATAATCTATTTGCCGGATAATGTCACTATATTTCATTGTTTTCCCCCCTAGGCCCGTGTGTACTGCTGGGCAACCTCCGGCAAGTCCCGCTTTAGGGCCGCCGTGTCGATGCGGTTAGACGTTACGGCCTTATATGCGGCCTTGTGTTCGGCACCCGCCAGGGTATCAACCCCGGCGGCCTGCATATAGGTTTTTAGCTGGTCTTTCAGGGCCTCCACCATTGCGGAGGCCTCCTCCTGCATCCGGATATATTGGGCCAGTTCGGCCATTGTTGCGTTGATGTCCATTGGTTGCACCCCCATCAAATAAGCCAGCTTTTAACGCCTTCCCGGGTGGACGCTCTGACGATATTCCCACGGGTTAGGTTGTTATAAGCGGATACGGCAGCGGAAAAAGCCGATTCTGCTTCTCTGGCCTTTTCGTGGGCCGCCCTGATCGCTTCTACCTGGGCGGGCACGTCGTCGACGTAGCCGCCACAGCAATACAGCCGGAAACAATCGGGGTTTAATGCCTGCACTTTGTTGCCAACAAGGGCCGGGACGTTTTCGCCAGCTTTGCGGCTTGCGTAAAATTCCAGCTGCCGAAACGGGGCATTTCGGCCCAAATCATAGCAAGTTATACAAGCATCATCATACTTGTTTGTGATATACACCCTAACACCCAGGGCATCGAAAAGTTCCTTCCGGATTTTTTCAGCGGTCTTTTCGCCGTGCGGCTTCCCGGCGTATTTATTCCAGATGGTGCAAATAGTGCCGATGGATTCCGCAAAAAAGGCGTTGGCTGCGTTATCTTTAAGGATTTCAATGGCTATTTTTAAGTCCTCATTGTGCTTACACCCAGCAGCATATTCTTCTTCGGCGGCCTTATAGGCGGCCTCTGCTGCGGCTAGTTCGGCATCCGTGCCGGACTTGTAAGTGATTTTTAACACGTTCCGGGCAACCTGCATTTCGGCCTTGTCGGTGTCTACCATAGCGGCACGGGCGGCGGCGATAGCGGCCAGAATATCAACATATTTTTCCATTTTCAAATCCCCCTTGCATTATCCGCAAATAGAGCCGGTGACGAGGTCAACAGCAAATCCATTGCTATATCCGTCTTCCTGGACTGCTTTTTCCGTTACATAGACAACCTTGTGCTCGCTGTTCCACGTTCCCTTGGTCAGGGTGTGCGGCTTGCTCATTATGTCCAGTTCCCTGTAGCCGCCCCATTTCTTCACGATCTGTTTTACTTTCTGTTCCATGGTATTTCCTCCTTGATTTTTCGTGGGAGGCCTTGTATAATAATTAGGCCTCTGATTGTTTGTTTGGCTTTCTAGGGCTGCCCTGGTACGGTTTGGATCACCGTGCCGGGGCTTTTTGTTTGGCTTTTGTTTACGTTGACATTATATAACGATTAGACGTAATTGTCAATAGTTTATTTTTAATTAGACGTAATTATTTTTATTTTACCCATTCCGGGTCGTCCCACGTTTCCGGCGGCGGCCCTCCCAGGCATCCAGCCGTGCGCCATGTTGGTAGGACCGGGGGCGGGGGATATAGGCATGGGCGTTCCGGCGGGGTTAGTGCCGTAAGTATCCGCAGAAATAAAAACGCCTCCCATCACCTACTTTTCAAAAAATCCCGGAAAAATAAAAAGGATTATTTACATTTACATATTGACATATAGACGTAATTGTGATATATTATTGGCGAGGTGATAAGTATGAAACGTGCTGTTGCTTACCTGAGAGTGTCCACAAAAGGGCAAACTGGCGAAGATGCTTATGGCATTGAAGCGCAACGGTCTGACATTAAAGAATACTGTGAGGCGCACGACATAGAAGTCGTAAACTGGTATATCGACGAAGCTGTCAGCGGTGCCAAAGTACGCCGTCCGGCTCTCGACAAGATTTTGAGTGGAGAAGTGACAAACCCTCCGACGGATTACGTTGTGGTGGCCAGAGCGGACCGGCTTTCCCGTGACATTTCCCTGTACTACGGATTTAAGATGCGGCTGAACGAACTGGGGCTGGAAATTCTCAGCGTCAAAGAGGATTGGTCAGCGCAGGACAAGCTGACTGCCATGATTTTGGAGAACTTTATGGCAATGGTCGCTCAGATTGAGCGCGAGAATATCCGCTCCCGCATGACCGGAGGAAGAAAGCAGAAAGCAAAAGCCGGTGGCTACGCTGGAGGGCAGGCTCCTATGGGCTACAAGGTTGTAGATAAGCATCTTGTTATCAATGAACCAGAAGCGGAGGTTGTGCGTTTCATATTCAAGCATAAATTCGCTGGTGACACGATGCTTGGAACTGTCAAAGCCCTGAATGAGGCTGGGTATCATACCCGGCGTGGAAAACCCTTTGTAATCTCCACGGTACAGAGTATCTGGAACAACGAACGGACATACCGTGGCGAATACAGATACGGCGAGGACGGCGAATGGGTCAAGGGCCAGCACGAGCCGATTTTGAAGGAGGGATCTTTATGAATCTATCCGGTGTATGCGCGGTTATAGCAGGTGTTCTCATGTTTGTCACGCCGATTGTGTTTCTTGTGTGGCTGGTGAAGCTGATTCGGAAGAAACCGGCGAAGAAAGCTGGGGCAGCGATTCTCCTGTGCACTGGCCTATTTGTGGTGTCCGTGCTAGTGGGGGCATTCAGCGACCAGAAGGCAGTGGGATATTCGCAAGCGGGAAAGCCCGTGAAACAGGTAACGCAGGAGGACGCGGAGGAAACTCAGGAGGAAGAAATGCGGTACAATCCCAAAAAGGAGACGGACGAAACATATCCGAAGGATGTAAAGAGTTTTGCCAAAAAGCGTAAGATTCCGGAAAGCCTTGCCGGGAGCTTGAAGGATGCTATGGAGCAGTCCGATTCTCCGTTTGGATTTGATGAAATAAACGGTTGGGAAAGCGCGGACGATTGGGCCCTTGGCAGCCGGTACAGGGCTTGGACATACAAGGCAAAAGAGGACAAGTATTATTGGATTCTGATTTATGAAAAAAACGGGAAAGTTGAAAGCCTGTATGACATAACGGATGGGGCGAAACTGATTTATGAGGCTGAGAAAGAAGATTCCGGTCGGACAGATACAAGCGCAGGTTCCATCCGGATTGTCGATGGAGAACTCGGGGAGTATGGAAAAAAGGTGCAGCTGGACAGCTATGAATACATCTGGTATATGGTCCCTGCCGGAAAGTATGAAGCAATAGGAAACGCGAAAAACAGCATAATTTACATCGACAAAGATGAAATTACCAGGAATGCGGAAGGGTATGTAGAAATGCAGAATGTCGCTACATATACTGTTGCAAAGGGAGGAACCGTGACCATCGAAGTTGGCGATGGCGAGCACGTTTACAACACATACGGCGCTGACTTTACATTGCGCCGCTTGCCTTGACCGGAGGCCTAACATGGAGCTATTTTTAATTCTGGTCTTCCCTATCGTCGTGCTGATTGAGCTGTTGAAACACAAGTAACCGAGGTGATTTTATGAAGCGGATATGTAAATACTGCGGTAAGGAGTACGACGGAGACCCTGGCTCCACCGCTTGCCCGGAGTGCGCGGAGCGGGTGAAGAAATCCGTTGTGAGAATTCGGACATGTACGGTGTGCGGGAGAGAGTTCCCGGGGTATCCGAGTTCCAGATATTGCCCGGAATGCGGTGCGGAGCGGAAACGCGAAGTTAACGCAAAGTGCAAGCGTATGGGGCCTCGACGCCCGCTTGGCAGCATGGACAAATGTGCTGTGTGCGGCAAGGAATACGTTGTAAAATCCGGGTTGCAGAAGTATTGCCCTGAGTGTGCGCACGAAGCAATTCGAGCTGCTGACCGAAAGAAGTCAATCGAATGGAATCGAAAGAATACAACACCGGAACGCCGGAAAGCAGAAAGAAAAATAGCCGCCGCTGAGATTGAGTGCGTTGTATGCGGGAAGAAGTTCGTTCCCACATCGAGGACTACAACGTGCTCTGACGCTTGCAGGGGTCTGCTTGCAAAAAGAAATTATGCTGAGTGGGAAAACCAAAATCGTGATCGGAGAAATCAATATCAGCGCGAACGGATAAAGGCCAAAGAGGCAGCCATGTCTCCGGAGGAATACCGGACATACCGTGAGAAAATCAATAAAAGATGGCTAGAAAATGAAAAAAAGCGCAAGCTTCGCCAAAACGAAAATGGAGGAACAAACAATGACTAAAGAAGAAATCATAGCATCCGCCAATATCTTTGCGGAACTGCAAAGAGTATTGAAGAAGGACAAGGCAGCGGACGTGCAGAACGCCGCCATCTTCCCTATCAAGATGATGATCCTCTACAACAAGGAGGCGTTTGCAAGGCACGTCCTCACGGAGGAAACGCAAGTCTACCTTGCATCGCAGTATGATGCATTCACTCTGGATGATTTCAACGAGTGGATGGACAAGCCGCTGAGCCTGCCGGAGCAAGGCATCTGGCAGCTGGCGTACAGCAAGGCAAAACATAAATAAAACGTCTCCCGCAAGGGCGGGAGGACAGCCGAAGGGCTACATTTGAAAGGAGGATTTGAATGGATGATTATTGTCCCCACCTTTTGGAATGTACAATGAGTGACGATACACAGCAAGTATATACGTTGGGGTTTGGCGTCGATATTGGAAGTTTATCCGACGAGGAAAAACGGATTCTTGATCAAAGCAATTCTTATCTGAAAGATAAAGAGATTGCACAGCTAACAAGCATCAAGGCTGACGCATATCGTGATTTTGAGCGGTTAAGAGATTTGCCGAATATGCCTGACGAGGCAATCGCAATCCTTAAAGAGTGGACCACTCGACCGGGTGACGAGGATGAGTTGGAAGAATAAGAGGGCGCTGCAAGGGTGGCGATGAAAGCCGAAGGGCTATTCGTGTGGAAACGCACGGGTAGCCCTTATTTTTTATCATTTTCGTGGCTTCACGAAAATGGTCTGACACAAGGAGGGTATTATGGACACAAGCGCAAAGAAGATTTCGGTGCTGGGTACGGAGTACACCGTCCGTTTTGTAGAAGCCGGGCAGGATGAATACATGGACAAGATGAACTACGGGGGGTATTGCTCCGCTGATAGCCACGAAATCTATATTCTTCTGCTCAAAACACATGAGGAATGGGAGAATGAGCCAGAAGAAAAGATAGCGCATCAGCAGCGAACTACGCTGCGGCACGAGATCGTACACGCTTTTCTGAACGAAAGCGGGCTGCAATGGAACAGTTTTACGCCTGATTCCGCATGGGCCAAAAATGAAGAAATGGTGGACTGGGTCGCAATTCAGTTCCCGAAGCTGCTGAAAGCCTTTGAACAGGCAGACGCTTTGTGAGGTGACGATATGGACTACGAAAAGGTATCTGCTTCCATTCTGGGGGCCATAGAGCGGCGCAGGACGGATGTTGAGGCGTACAGGGATTTATTCGGCCTGTGTCAGTCTTGGGCGGAGACGGACTTCCAGGAGGCACATAGGATGAATAAGCGGCTGCGGGATATGTGCAACACGGAAATGAATCGGAATGGAACTGATATTTTGACGATGTCGGCATTTCATGAGCAATGGCGGCTGAGTTTGCTGTTTGAGGCACCACATGATTTTGACAGCTTCTTGCAATACATGGAGCTGAACCGGGAGGCGAAGAAGCGGTTTTACCAGCCCAGGCGGAAGGTACTGAAAACCGTGGTGGACGATCTGCAAGCGCTGTGCGTGGACGACAAGCTGGACTTGCTGGCGGTGAGCTTGCCCCCTGGTTCCGGAAAGACGACCCTGGCACTGTTCTTCCTGGCGTTTCTGGCGGGGCGGGAGCCGAACAGTCCCATCCTGACGGGCAGTCACTCCAACGCCTTTATCCGGGGGTGCTACGACGAAGTGCTGCGGCTTGTTGACCCACAGGGGGAATATCTGTGGCACGATGTATTCCCGGGAATCGCCGTTTCCGGGACCAACGCTAAGGACTGCCGCATTGATTTTGACAAGAGGCAGCGGTTTGAGACACTGGAATTTACCTCCATCGGCACGGGCAACGCCGGTCTCTACCGTGCGGCTACCCTGCTCTACTGCGATGACCTGGTTTCCGGCATCGAAGTAGCCCTGTCCAAGGAACGGCTGGACAAGCTGTGGGAAACCTACACCACGGACCTGAGACAGCGTAAAATCGGAGACCACTGTAAGGAGCTGCACATTGCTACCCGGTGGAGCGTCCATGATGTGATCGGGCGGCTGGAACGGGAGTATGAGAAGAACGACCGGGCGAAGTTCATCCGCATTCCTGCCATGGATGAGAACGACGAGAGTAATTTTGATTACCAGTACGGTGTGGGCTTCTCCACCAAGTTCTACCGGGAGCAGCGGGACATTATGGACAGCGTAAGCTGGAAAGCGCTGTATATGAACCAGCCCATTGAACGGGAGGGACTTGTTTACCACCCGGATGAGTTGAGACGGTTTTTTGAGCTGCCCCAGGAGGAACCGGATGCCATCATCGGCGTGTGCGATACCAAGGACAAGGGCAATGACTACGCTTTCCTGCCGGTTGGGTATGTGTACGGCCAGGATTACTACATTGCGGACTGCGTGTGCGACAACGGCCTGCCGGACACGGTGGATGCCCGGCTCACGGATATTCTGGTGCGGGACAAGGTAAAGGCTTGCCGGTTTGAAAGTAACTCCGCAGGTCGCAGGGTGGCGGAGAAGATACAGGGAGAGGTTAAGCGCCTGGGCGGCGTGACCAACATTACCACCAAATTCACCACGGCCAAAAAGGAGACCAAAATTATCGTCAATTCAGCGTGGGTGAAGGAACACTGCCTGTTCCTGGACGAAAGCAAATACAAGCGGAACACGGACTACGGGCGCATGATGGATATGCTCTGCTCCTACACGGTGGCTGGCAAAAATAAGCACGACGATGTTCCGGACGGCATGGCGATGTTCGCTGAGTATGCCCAATCGCTGAACGGGGGCAGCGTGGAGGTTTTTGCAAGGCCGTTTTAGCCCGAAGATGGCGAATGCTATAGTGAACATAAATTTACTTTACAACCATTCGCCACTTATGATACAATGATACGAGAGAACATATAAGGGGGTGCGGAAAACGGCGAGCAGGAAGTTATTCGGGCGGCGGGTGATTTATACCGAAGTGACCGAAATCAACGAGGGCAATATCATTGATGTGCTGCAAAAGGCGCTGTTTACGCACCTGCAAAATCAGTCGGAAATTGACTATCTGTACAAGTACTACCGGGGCGACCAGCCGATTTTGGGGCGGAAGAAGGAAGTCCGACCGGAAATCAACAACATGATCGTGGAGAACCGGGCGAACGAGATTGTCTCTTTCAAGACCGGCTATCTGGTGGGCGAACCCATCCAGTATGTGAGCCGGGGTAACGACGAGGCGGCGGCTTCCGAGGTGCTGACGCTGAATGATTATATGCTTTCCGAGGACAAACAGGCCCAGGACAAAGAGCTGGCGGACTGGATGCACATTTGCGGAACCGCCTATCGGATGGTTCTTCCGGACGCTATGGCGGATGTGGAGGAGGACGAAGCCCCCTTTGAAATCTTCACCCTTGACCCAAGGTATGCCTTTGTGGTGTACTCCGTAGGGCTGGGGCACAAGCCTATGATGGGGGTTCGGTATGTGGTCAAGGAGGACAAGACCATTGTGTTCTCCTGTTGGTCGCAGGACCGGTATTTTGAGGTCTGGAACACCTGGGATGTAATTCACAGTGAAGACCAGATTTTGGGAATCCCCATCATCGAATACCCCCTGAACCAGGCCAGGCTTGGAGCCTTTGAAATCGTGGTGCCGCTGCTGGATGCCATCAACATGACGGAGAGCAACCGGGTAGACGGCGTGGAGCAGTTCATCCAGTCCCTGATCCTGTTTCACAATGTGGATATCGATGAAGAGAAGTTCCAGGCATTGAAGGATCTGGGTGGCATCAAGTTCAAGGACATTGACGCTACTATGAAAGCGGAGATATCCTATCTGAACTCCGAACTGAACCAGGCCCAGACTCAGACGCTGATGGACAGTATGTATGAAACCGTGCTGACCATCTGTGGAATGCCGAACCGGAACGGCGGCACCTCCACCTCTGACACTGGAACGGCGGTCATCATGCGGGACGGCTGGTCGGCTGCGGAGGCCAGGGCGAAGGATACGGAGCCGGTATTCAAGAAATCCGAAAAAGAGTTCCTGAAACTGGCGCTGCGCATCTGCCGGGACATGGGCAATCTGAATCTGCGGCTGTCCGCTCTGGAAATTAGGTTCACCCGGAGAAATTATGAAAACATCGCACAAAAGTCCACAGTCCTCACGCAGATGCTTGCTTGTGAGAAAATCGCCCCTGAATTGGCGTTTACCCACTGCGGATTGTTCAGCGACCCGCAGCTCGCTTACCGCATGAGCATGGATTACATGAAAGAGCAGGAAGAAAAAGCGGCGCAGCTGGCCGCACAGAACGGAGGGAACGCCAATGGAAACGGAAGCCAGACCGGCAATCCGAATGACAACCAAGGAAATTCGGGCGATTGAAGAAATCATCCACCGCCGGAACCAGGCGGAGATCAAAGTCGAACAGGGCCATCTTGTGGTCATTGAGATTCGACGGAAGAAGGTAAACTGAAAATTGACGGCTCCCAAATTGTGGGAGATTACAGCCGAAGGGCTTCTGATACCAGAAATGGTATTGGAAGCCCTTCTTTTGTTTTATATGCCGCTGTGGTCCAGATGGAGACGACACCAAGATACGGAGGCCCAGGTTCAAGCCCTGGCGGCGGCGACGGCTCCTGTGTGCCGGATAAGCACAGGAAATTCGGGTTGTTAGCTCAGCGGTAGAGCAATGGACTGTTAATCCGTAGGTCACAGGTTCAAATCCTGTACAGCTCTCCATAACGGCAGAGAAGCCGAAAATCGCAATAAAGTTCAGAGAAGAACTATAAAAACGCAGAAAGGAAGTAAAACAATGGCAAAAATCGACATTTCCAAGATTGACGGATTCGACAAGATGACCCCGGAGGAGAAAATCACCGCATTGCAGGGCTTTGACTTCCCTGACCCGGATTATTCCGGCTATGTGAAGAAAGACCTGTACGACAAGGCGGCCTCCGATGCTGCAAGCTGGAAGAAGAAGCACAACGCCCTTCTTTCCGAGGAGGAGCAGAAGAAGCAGGAAGCGGATGAAAAGTGGGCCGACATGGAAAAGGAGCTGGCCGGGCTGCGGAAGGAAAAGACCATTTCCCAGTACACAGCACAGCTCTTGAAGCAGGGCTATGACGAAGCTCTGGCGGCATCCACAGCGGCTGCTATGGAATCCGGAGACATGGGAAAGGTTTTTGCCAACAACCAGAAGTTCCTGGAAGGGTACGCAAAAAAAATCATTGCGGAGAAGCTGAAAGGAACCCCACGGGGCGCTGACGGAGGAACCGGCGGAACGATGACGAAAGAAACGTTCCGGAAAATGTCTCCCAGCGAACGCTTCGCGTATTCCAAGGAACACCCGGAGGAATACAGGGCACTTTATGAAACAGGAGGTAACGAATAAAGAATGGCACATACAATCTACGACAATTTCTACCTGTCCAACGAGGTAGAAGATCAGTTCAATTCCCATCTGGACTTGCAGCGGTTCTGTACCGTTGACAACAGCCTGGTGGGCACTGCGGGTATGCTCCGCAAAATCCACGTCTACAGCGCCACCGACGGCACCGAGAAACTGGCAATGGGCGTTGGCAACAGCAAGAGCATTGATGTTTCCTACACCGAGCAGGAATACAAAATCCAGATGGCTCAGAACAGGTTTAAGTACTACGACGAGCAGGAAATGACCGACCCCATGCTGGTTCCTGTGGGCACCCGGCACATGGGCACCGACATGTTCAACACCGTCAACGGCGATGTTTATGGTGAGTTCAAGAAAGCCACCATGGCCGTCGCTGCCGCCAAGTTCAACTTCGCCGCTTTTGCGGACGCTGTGGCGAACCTGAACATTGAAAGCACCGACAACGCACCGGAAGACTTGGCCCCCAGAGCTTTTGCGTTCATCAACCCTGTGGACACCGCCGAGCTGCGGAAGAACCTGGGCGAGGAACTGAAGTACGTGGAAGCTTTCGCCCGGAGCGGCTATGTGGGCACCGTGGCCGGTGTCAGCGTGTACACCAAGAAGGATGCGGACAAGGGCACCGTTGTGGTGGCTACCCGTGAGGCCGTGACCATCTTCAACAAGCGGGGCACCGAGATTGAGCAGAAGCGGGAGCCCAACACCCGTGAGAACGAAATCTACTCCCGGAAGTATTACCTGGTGGCTCTGACTGACGCTACCAAGGCGGTGCTTATCAAGAAGGGCACCGCTGCCGCTTCTACGGACGAAACCGTTCAGAGCGGAAAGACCTATTACAAGCAGACCGACGCCGGTTATATCGTCGGCAAGCCCACCACCAACCCCAAGAGTGAGGGCTTCTTCGAAATCACCTGATAAGCCGGGAAGGAGGTAAGGAACCGTGCTGGAAGTGGAAAAGATCGAGCTGGTGAAAGCCATGACGGGAGAGACCAACGAAAGCACGGTCTCTGCCTACCTGGGGCTGGCCGGGAACAAGATTTGCCGCAAGGCCTTCCCTTTTGACCCTACTGTGACGGAGGTCCCGGAGCGGTACGGATTTACCCAGGTGGAGATCGCCGTGTATCTGCTGAACAAGCGTGGAGCTGAGGGCGAGACGGCACACAGTGAGAACGGAATTTCCCGCTCCTACGAGGACGGGGATGTTCCCCCTTCCCTGCTGCGGCAAATCGTCCCTATGGCGGGGGTACTGTGATGAAAGCCATGGAGCGGAACAAGGTCGGATTCTTTTATCTGCTTTACGACCGGAAGGAGCCGGTCACGGACGAGGACGGCAATGAGACCGGAGAAGAAACCGTGGTCTACCGAGACGCCGTTCCCTTCCGGGCCAATGTTTCGGCGGCCACCGGTTCTTCCCAGGTGGAGCAGTTCGGGGCGCTGTCCGGGTACGACAAAGTAATTGTCACCGATGACATGGCCTGCCCCATGGACGAGCACTCCGTTCTGTTTCTGGACAAGGAACCGGAATACAGCGAGGAGGGGCGGCCCCTGTATGACTACATTGTAAAACGGGTGGCGAAATCCCTGAATTCCATTTCCTACGCCGTGACGAAGGTGAGCGTATCGTGAAGAAAATCTTTGTCCCTCTGTCGGTGGACGGCATTGGTCGGCTGCAAAAGGAACTGAAAAAGTATCAGGCCTGGCAGAAGAGAAAAGCCAAGGAACTGGCGGAGCGGCTGGCGATGCTTGGGGCATCCACTGCCTCCATCCGGTTTTCGAGAGCGGTGTACACCGGTGTGAAGGATGCAAACGTGTCCGTCGTGGCGGCGCCAAATGGCTATACCGTGAAAGCGGACGGAGAATCCGTGCTGGTTATCGAGTTCGGTTCCGGCGTGACATACGGCTCCGGGCACCCGGAGGCCAGCCAATACGGCATGGGGCCTGGCACCTACCCGGATGGTAAGGGTCACTGGGACGACCCGAGAGGCTGGTATCTGCCAAAGGAAAAGGGCGGTGTGCACACCTACGGAAATCCTCCTGCAATGCCCATGTATGAGGCAAGAAAAGCGATAGAGCAGGAGCTTCCGAGAATCGTAAGGGAGGTATTTTCCGGTGATTGACATTGAGAGACAGGTTTATACCCCCATTGCTGAAGCGCTGCGAAAGCAGTTCAAGGGAGTTACCGTCAGCGGCGAGTATGTGAACGCCCCTTCCAAATTCCCCTATGTGAGCATCATCGAGGAGGACAACTACACAACCACCGCCCATCTGGACAGCGGCGACAAAGAACGGTTCGCCACGGTGATGTATGAGGTCAACGTGTACTCCGACAAGTCGGGCAGCAAGAAATCTGTTTGCCGGGAGATCATGGGTTTTATCGACAAGATGCTCTACGCATGGAATTTCACCCGCATTTCCCTATCCCCGGTCCCGAACCTGGAAAACGGGACCATTTACCGGTTGAACGCCCGATACCGGGCGGAAACGGACGGAAAAAATATTTATAGGAGGTAACGAATATTGGCAATTTCTACTTATAAGGTTTTCCTTATGCACAAGAAGAGCGGCGTAGCGGAAACCTACGAAAAGGTCATCGACATCAAGGAATTCCCTGATCTGGGCGGCGACCCGGAAATGCTGGAAACCACCACGCTTTCCGACAAGATGCAGACCTACATCGCCGGTATCCAGTCCATGGATGCCCTGGCATTCACCGCCAACTACACCTTGGCGGACTACAAGAAGCTGCTGGAGTACGCCGGGAAGACCGAAGGCTGGGCCGTATGGTTCGGCGGCACGGAAGAGGGCAGCACCCTGACCCCCACCGGCAGCGACGGAAAGTTCAAGTTTGACGGTCAGCTGACCTGCTACCCCACCGGCGGCGGTGTGAACGAGGTCGTTGACCTGAACATCTCCATTGCCCCGTCCACGCCCATTGAGCTGGACGCGGCATGATAAGGATTCAACCACACAAATAACAGGAGGATTTAGCGATGGCTAAGAAAATCACCATTCCCTACAACGGCAAGACCTACACTCTGGAATTCACCAGAGAGGTTGTAAAGCGCATGGAAGCCCAGGGCTTCCGGATCACCGAAATCGGCAATATGCCCATGACGATGATTACCGCCCTGTTCAACGGCGCTTTTGAGGCAAACCACCCCGCCGTGAAGGGAGCTACCAAGGAGAAAATCTTTGGCAGCCTCAAGAGCCGGAAGAAGCTCATTCAGGCCCTTGTGGAAATGTATGCCGATACATACAACACCCTGTTCGACGACGACGAGGACGAAGCCGACGAGGGAAACCCCGGCTGGGGAGTAACGGAGTAAGCGAGTTATTTCCCGAAAGTAATGGAGGGGGTGGGGATTCCCCTGCCCCCTCATTTGCTTACGCAGAAGCGTTCAAAAAGGTGTTCCCCTACTATCTGGCGATCGGCATGACATACGACCAGTTCTGGAATCAGGATGTGGAGCTGGTGCGGTTCTACCGGAAAGCAGCCAAAATCAAGCGGGATTTGCGAAACCAAGACCTTTGGCTTCAAGGAGCCTATGTCTACGAAGCCATTCTGGATTCCGCTCCGGTGCTGCGGTTCAGTTTCAGCAAGAAGCAGCCGAAGCCTATCCCGTACCGGGAACAGCCTTATGAACTGGAACCGAACAAGAAAAAAATATCCGCAAGACCTACGGAAACGCTTTCTCAGGAAGAAAAGAACGACAGGAAAGCCAAGTCCATTATGGAAATGTGGATGGTAAATATCAACAAGAAATTTGAGAAGAAGGGCGGTGGCGACAACGGCTGATAATGTGGAAATGCAGGGCATTGAGTTTCAAATCATAAATGACAGCGACGAGGCCACCAACAGTATCGAGCAGCTTGGGAAAGCCCTTGCGGAGCTGAAAATCAATGTCAAGGGCGGTATTTCCGCTGTATCGAGAGCCGGAAGTGCTATTTCCAAGCTGCGGACTGCTCTTGACGGGATTGATACATCCGGCATTGCCAATAAACTGAAAGGCGTTTCTGACGCTGTGAACCAGCTGAATATCAGCCCGAATGCAAAGATTTCTTCTTCTCTGCCAAAGAACATTACCGCTTTAAACGCCGCCGTTGCGAACATCCAGCCGGAGAAAATCGTCCAGCTGGGCAGCGCCCTACAGGCGGTGGCGAACAGCAGCGGGGCTAAGATTTCCGCAACGCTGCCGAAGAATATTACGGCACTGAATACGGCGCTTGCCGGGCTGGATGCTGGCGGAATCGCAAAGTTATCCGGCCTTGCTGACGGGCTGCGGCCCCTTGGAGAGCTGGAACGGGCGAAGCTCACTTCCTTCACCAATCAGCTTTCAAAGCTTCCTGCGGTCATCCAGGAGCTTGACAAGGTGGATTTGGACAAATTCACCAGGCAAATGAAAGATTTGGCAGAAGCCATGAAGCCGTTTGCTGATGAAATGAACAAGGTTTCCTCCGGGTTCTCCGCATTCCCCACCAGGATTCAGAGGCTGATTACCTCCACGGAGCAGTACAACGGTACGGTAAGGCGGGCAACCACAAGCACAAATGCGTGGAACAGTGCGATCAAAGCAATCAGTTTTGTGACCATATACAGGGCGGCGGCAAAGCTCCTGAGCGCCGCAATCGCAAAATCGTCCCAGTATACGGAAGATTTGAACCTGTTCACAGTTTCAATGGGGAAGTACGCCGAGGAAGCGTATAACTACGCACAGAAGGTTTCGGAAATCGTGGGCATTGACCCGGCTGAATGGATGCGGAATCAGGGCGTGTTCAACACGATTATCACTGGCTTTGGCGTTGCGGGGGACAAGGCGGCGTATATGTCCAAGAACCTGACGCAGTTGGGTTACGACATTGCTTCCTTCTATAACCTGGACTTTGAATCTGCCATGCAGAAGGTTCAGTCCGGCATTGCAGGTGAATTGGAGCCTTTGCGGCGGCTGGGCTATGACCTGTCCGTTGCACGGTTGGAGCAGGAACGGCTGAATCTCGGCATTGACAAGAGCGTTTCCAGCATGACCCAGGCTGAAAAATCCCAGCTGCGGTACTACGCCATGATGACCCAGGTCACGCAGGTGCAGGGTGACATGGCACGGACGCTGGAACAGCCCGCAAATATGCTCCGTGTGCTGAAAGCACAGTTTGAACAGTGCGCTAGGGCAATCGGAAACCTGTTTATTCCAATCCTGGTGAAAGTCCTTCCTTTCGCTATCGCCGTTGCAAATGCCCTTAGAGAAATCATTGCAGCAATCGCCGGTCTGTTTGGCGTGACATTGCAAGCCCCAGACTGGGGAGATTCCTTTGGCGG
>ERZ772831.2236-NODE-2236-length-16467-cov-5.437607_pt1 | contig 16467 bp, 9 predicted proteins | sample MGYA00580858_ERZ772831 | MGnify/ENA primary metagenome ERZ772831 (study PRJEB29015, sample SAMEA2737694) | human gut metagenome | biome: human gut; feature: human-associated habitat; material: faeces | place: China | collected 2012 ... | reverse complement strand
TGCGCGACGCACCGCCCGGAGGGGAAGCTTTTTTAGACCACAATTTCACAAGGGAAACCCCCTTTTTTCACGTATTTTTATTGATTTTTCCCGGATTGACAGCAGGAAAAAATGGTGGTACGATTTGCGCCTGATAAAGCATTTTTGGGGAGGAAAACATATGCCGAAGGATCGGACAAGAGACATGACTGTGGGCGCGCCCATGCCCATACTGCTGTCGTTTATTCTGCCGCTGCTGCTGGGGCTGCTGTTTCAGCAGTTCTATGCCATGGTGGATACGGTGGTTGTGGGCAATTTTCTGGGCATGGAGGCCCTGGCGGGGGTTGGCTCCACGGGCTCCATCAATTTCCTGGTGCTGGGCTTGTGCAACGGCGTCTGCGCCGGGTTTGCCATTCCCGTGGCTCAGAAATTCGGCGAGAAGGACTTCAACGGCCTGCGCAATTTCGTAGGCAATATGATCTGGCTGGGCGGCATCATTGCGCTGATTGTCACGGCGGTCACCACCATCGGCTGCCGTGCGATCCTCACCGCCATGAATACCCCGGAGAGCACCTTCTCCTATGCCTATGACTATATTTTCCTGATCTTCCTGGGCATTCCCGCCACCATGCTCTACAATCTGCTCTCCGGCATCCTCCGCTCCCTGGGGGACAGCCGGACGCCGCTGATGTTTTTGGTGTTTTCCAGCCTGCTGAATGTGGCCCTGGACATTGTGTGCGTGGTGACCCTGCAAATGGGCGTGGCCGGTGCGGGCTGGGCGACGCTCATCAGCCAGCTGATCTCCGGGCTGCTGTGCCTGCTGTATATGGACAGGAAGTTCCCCATTCTGCATCTGAAAAAGGAAAATCTTCTCTGGCGGGGCCACTGCGTCCGGCGGCTGCTGATCATGGGCCTGCCCATGGGGCTGCAATACTCCATTACCGCCATCGGCTCCATTCTGCTGCAAACGGCGGTCAACGGTCTGGGCGCCGTGTCCATGGCCGCCGTGGCGGCCTCCGGCAAGGTGACGAATCTGTTTGCCTCGCCCTATGACGCCATGGGCACCATGGCGGCCACCTACGCCGGGCAGAACCTGGGTGCCGGAAAGCTGGACCGGGTGCACCACGGGGTGAAGGACTGCTGCATTCTGGGCGTTGCCTATTCCCTGGCGGCCCTGGTCGTCATGTATTTTCTGGGCGCCCAGATGACGGCATTGTTCCTGGACTCCAAGGATGTGGCCTCCTCGGCCCAGATCCTGCCCCTGGCCCGGCAGCTGCTGGTGACCAATGCGGCGTTCTATATCCCCCTGCTGGGGGTGAACCTGTTCCGCTTCACCATCCAGGGCCTGGGCTATTCCAATCTGGCCGTCATTGCCGGTGTGTTCGAGATGATCGCCCGGGGCGCTGTGGCGGCCCTGGTGTCCGTCTTCGGCTTCACCGCCGTCTGCTACGCCAGCCCCGCCGCCTGGGTTCTGGCGGACTGTTTCCTGCTCCCTGCCTATTTTGTCTGCATGAAGCGCCGGACAAAAGAAGCCGCGGCGGCGCGGGAATAAAAGGACCTTGCCTGCCCAATGAAAAATCCCGCCGTACAGGCGGGAGACAATTGACAAATCGGGCAAATTGGGGTATAGTAAAGACGCAAAGGGTGCTGCCAGTAGGTCGGCTCCCCCTGTATCACAGAGAAGTAACCGTGACTTTGGGGAAAGTGGGACGGTTACTTCTCTTTGTTATTCTGGAGAACCAGAGCAATGACAGTTAAAATGACCATGCAGAATTGAAACAATTCACTCCATGAAACCATAACCGTGTCACCCCCTCTCTTTCGATTGGGGGCAAAGATATGTATCACCCCCGAAAAAGAAAACCGGGGGAACCGCCTACCGGGGTACTACTGGTAGCACCATCGACAGCATAGCACAGGTTTCTGAAAATTGCAAGCAAAAAGCGGGATATACCGTGCGGAAACGCAACGATATATCCCACTTTTTTATTCCGCGATATGCTCGCAGTAGATGCAGCGGTGGATACCTGCGGCTTTGTCCGTCAGGCGGAAGATCTGGGGCAGCTCCTGCTCGGTGGCGGAGATGCACCGGGGGTTGCGGCAGACCAAGTCGTAGCGCAGCTCCCCACGGATGGGCTCCCGGGCGGGATCTTCCTGGGCCTGCTTCAGGAGCTTGAGGATCAGGGCCATGCGCATGTATTTGCCGTTGAGAGCCTGGCGAAAGTAGGCGGCTCTGGGGTCGTCGTCCACGGCCACGCTGATCTCGTTGACCCGGGGCAGGGGGTGCAGCACGCACATCTTTTCCTTGGCCAGCTTCATTTTTTCGGTGTCCAGGATGTAGCTGTCCTTCAGGCGCTCATAGACGGCTTGGTCTGAGAACCGCTCCCGCTGGATGCGGGTCATGTAGAGCACATCCAGCTTGGGCATGGCCTCCTCCAGAGAGGTGACCTCCTCGTAGGGGAAGCCGCTCTTTTCCAGCACATCGTACTTCACATAGCCGGGAAGCTTCAATTCCTCCGGAGAGATGAGCACGAACCGGATGTTTTCATAGCGGCACATGGCCTCAATGAGGGAATGGACGGTGCGGCCGTATTTCAGGTCGCCGCACAGGCCGACGGTCAGACCGTTCAGCCGTCCCATTTCCCGGGAAATGGTCAGAAGGTCTGCCAAGGTCTGGGTGGGATGGTTGTGCATCCCGTCTCCGGCGTTGATGACGGGTACGGAGGCATTCCGGGAGGCCACAAAGGGCGCGCCGTCCTTGGGGTGGCGGATGGCCATGATGTCGGCGTAGCAGGAAAGAATCTTTGCGGTGTCTGCCATGCTCTCGCCCTTGGCGGCGGAGGAGGAGTTGGCAGAGGAGAAGCCCAGCACGCTGCCGCCCAGCTCCAGCATGGCGGCCTCAAAGCTCAATCGGGTACGGGTAGAGGGCTCATAGAAAAGGGTTGCCAGCTTTTTGTATTTGCAGCTGTCCCGGTATTTTTCCGGGTGGGCCGCAATGTCCTTGGCGGTGGCGATGAGCTCGTCCAGCTCCTCTACGGAAAGGTCCAGGATGCTGTTCAGACTTCTCATGCCTTGCCTCCGTTGACGGCCAGATAGGCCTTGATGCGGGCTACATTCTCAGCCATTTCCGGCTTTTCTTCCAGGTATTCGATGATATCGTACACATCCACCACAGAGTAGACAGGGAAGCCGAATTCCTCTTCCACCTCTTCCATGGCCAGCTTTTCGCCCTTGCCCCGCTCCTTGCGGTCCACCATGATGAAGGTGGCGGCGACCTTCACGCCCTCCAGGCGGCTGAGAATGGCCATGCTCTCCCGGATGGCGGTGCCGGCGGTGATCACATCCTCGGTGATGACCACCTCTTCCCCGGCCTGGGGCACATAGCCTACGAACACGCCGCCTTCGCCGTGGTCCTTGATTTCCTTCCGGTTGAAGAAGAAGGGCACATCCAGCCCCTGCTTGCTCAGGGCTACGGCGGCGGACACGGCAATGGAGATGCCCTTGTAGGCGGGGCCGTAGAGGACGGCCTTCTTATCGCCCAGCTTGTCCAGGTAGGCCCGGGCGTAGAATTCGCCCAGGGTGGCGATCTGCGCGCCGGTCTTGATATCACCGGCGTTGATGAAATAGGGGATCTTCCGGCCGGATTTGGCGGTGAAATCACCGAATCTCAGCACACCGGCCTTTTCCAGAAATTCAATAAATTCTCTTTTGTAGCTTTCCATAAAATGTCCTCCTGTGAGATGAATGGACGGTATGAAAGGCTCCCCTGAAAGGGGAGCTGGCTCGCGTAAGCGAGACTGAGGGGTTCTACCGCTGAACCCCTCCGGCCTGCGGCCACCTCCCGCTGTGCATTAAGAGTCTGTAGGCCGCAAGCGGCCAACATCCTCTATACCTTTCAGGGGAGGCAGGGGCTTTAATCCACAAATTCAGCCACGCACCGCTCGTAGGCGGCTACGGGGTCTGCTGCGGCGGTGATGGGGCGGCCTACCACGATGTAGTCGGAGCCGATGGCCTTGGCGGCGGCGGGGGTCATGACCCGCTTCTGGTCCCCCGCATCTCCGTCGGCAAACCGAACGCCGGGGGTGACGGTGATAAAATTCTTTCCACAGGTGCTGTGGACTTTTTCCGCCTCCAGAGGGGAGCAGACCACGCCGTCCAGCCCTGCATTCTTGGCGGTCTCGGCGTAGTGCATGACCACCCGGTCCATGGGCTCATGGATCATCAGGTCCCGCTCCATGGCCTCCTGATCGGTGGAGGTCAGCTGGGTCACGGCAATCAGCAGGGGACGGGTGCCGTCGGGCCGGGTCAGGCCCTCCAGAGCAGCCTGCATCATGGCGGTGGTACCGGCGGCGTGGAGGTTGGTAATGTCCACATCCAGGTTCCGCAGAACGGCCATGGCCTTCTTGACGGTGTTGGGAATGTCGTGGAGCTTCAAATCCAGAAAAATCTTATGCCCCCGGGCCTTGATCTGCCGGACGATTTCCGGGCCTTCGGCATAGTACAGCTCCATGCCGATCTTCACAAAGGGCTTTCTGCCGGTGAACTTGTCCAGAAATGCGAAAGTCTGCTCTGCGCTGGAAAAATCGCAGGCTACAATGACGTCTTTCCCCATATTACTGTGCGCCTCCTATAATGTCGCTTAAATTCTCAATTCTGTAATTTTCCATGACCCTTGGCAGGTCCTCGATGATCTTCTTGCAGGCCCAGGGGTCAACCAGGTTGGCAGCGCCAACCTCTACGGCGGTGGCCCCCGCCAGCATCATTTCCAGCACATCCTCGGCGCTCTGCACGCCGCCCATGCCGATGACCGGAATTTTGACCGCGTGGGCCACCTGGTAGACCATCCGCACCGCCACCGGGAAGATGCCGGGGCCGGAGTAGCCGCCCATGGTGTTGGCGATGACGGGCTTTCTGCGCCGCAGGTCAATGCGCATGCCAAGCATGGTGTTGATCAGGCTGATGCCGTCGGCCCCTGCGTCCTCGCAGGCCTTGGCAATGGACACAATGTCCGTCACGTTGGGGGAGAGCTTGACGATGACGGGCTTGGCGGTGACGGCCTTGACGGCTTTTGTCACCTCTGCGGCGGCCTTGGGGTCTGTGCCGAAGCTCATGCCGCCGCCGTGGACATTGGGGCAGCTGACATTGACCTCCAGCCAGCCCACCTGGTCCTGAGCGTCCAGCTTTTCGCAGGTGTAGGCATAGTCTGCCACGGAGAAGCCGGACACATTGGCCATGACCGGCTTGTGGAAAACCTGGGAAAGCTTCGGCAGCTCATTCCGGATCACAGCGTCTACCCCGGGATTTTGCAGGCCCACGGCGTTGATCAGGCCTGCGGGGCACTCGGCGATTCTGGGGGTGGGGTTTCCGAACCGGGCTTCCCTGGTGGTGCCCTTAAAGGAGAAGGTGCCCAGGATGTTAATGTCGTAAAGTTCCGCAAATTCGTAGCCGAAGCCGAAGGTGCCGGAGGCGGGGATCACCGGGTTATCCAGTTGGATTCCGCAGAGATTTACGTTTGATCCCATAGAATTTCCTCCTTTTTCATGACGGGGCCGTCCTTGCAGATGCGCTTGCTGCCGGTGAGGGTCTTGCAGGAGCAGCCCATGCAGGCCCCGAAGCCGCAGCCCATGCGCTCTTCAAAGCTCATCTGGCCGGAGGTGGTGGAGGCAGCGTACAGGGCTTTCAGCATGGGCTCCGGGCCGCAGGCGCAGAAGTGGCTGTAGCTGAGATTTTTCAAAGCATCGGTCACAAAGCCGGGGGTGCCGTAGGAGCCGTCCACCGTGGTCACGTACACGGTGCAGCCCAGGGCCTGAAATGCTTCCTCATAGAAGATTTCTTCCCGGGTGTTAAAGCCCAGAATGACCTGCACTTCTTTTCCCATGGCCCGCAGGTGCTTGGCAAGACCAAACATGGGGGGCACGCCCACACCGCCGCCCACCAGCACCGGGTGTTCCCCGGTGAGGGTCAGGTCGTAGCCGTTGCCCAGGCCCGTGAGAATGTCCAAAGACTCCCCGGGGGCCATGGCAGCCATCTGGGCCGTGCCGTGGCCCACCACCTTATACACCAGGGTCAGCTTCCCATCTTCCCAGTCGCAGACGGAGATGGGGCGGCGGAGGAACTTTCCATCCAGCCGGATGTTCACAAACTGCCCCGGGGCGGTAATGGCAGAGGTGTCCCCCTCCAACGTCATGCGGTAGACGTTGGAGGTGAGAGCCTCGTTGGTTAAGATTTTAAAAACACTCTGTTTCATATCAGGCATCAATGGTGGAGATGGTCAGGGTGGTCTCTTCCAGCACGTCCAGCAGCACCTTCACGGTGTCCAGGGCGGTGAAGAGGGTCACGTTGTACTCGGTGCAGATCTGGCGGATCTGAATGCCGTCGGAGGCGTTGGAGCCGGGGTCGCGGGTGTTGATGACGTAGGCAATGTGACCCTGGCGCAGGGCGTTGGGAATCTCCTCGCTGCCGTCGCTGATCTTCTGCAGGGCGTGGGTGCGGATGCCGTGCTCCTTCAGGAACTTGGCGGTACCGGTGGTGGCCTCGATGTTGAAGCCCAGCTGGTAGAACCGGCGGATCAGGGGCAGGGCCTCCTCCTTATCCCGGTCAGCAATGGTGGCCAGGACGGTGCCGTAGTTTTGCAGGTGCATGCCGGAAGCCTGCAGAGCCTTGTACAGGGCTCTTGTCAGGGTCTTGTCGTAGCCGATGGCCTCGCCGGTGGACTTCATCTCGGGGGACAGGTAGGCGTCCAGGCCCCGAATCTTATTGAAGGAGAACACGGGGGCCTTGACGTACCAGCGGCTCTTCTCCGTGGGGTAGATGTCGAAAATGCCCAGCTCCTTCAGGCTCTTGCCCAGGATGACCTCGGTGGCGATGTCTGCCAGGGAGTAGCCCGTGGCCTTGCTCAGGAAGGGCACCGTCCGGGAGGACCGGGGGTTGACCTCGATGATATACACACGGTCTTCCTTGTCCACAATGAACTGGATGTTAAACAGGCCCTTGATGCCGATGCCCAGGCCCAGCTTCTTGGCGTATTGCAGAATAATGCCCTTGACCTTGTCGGAGATGGAGAAGGGAGGATAGACGGAGATGGAGTCGCCGGAGTGGACGCCGGTGCGTTCTACCAGCTCCATAATGCCGGGGACGAACACGTCCCGGCCGTCGCAGATGGCGTCGATCTCCACCTCCCGGCCCTGGATGTACTTGTCCACCAGCACGGGCTTGTCCTCGTCGATTTCCACGGCGGTGCGCAGGTATTGCCGCAGCTGCTCCTCGTTTGCCACGATCTGCATGGCCCGGCCGCCCAGGACGAAGCTGGGGCGCACCAGCACGGGGTAGCCGATCTCCTTGGCGGCTGCAATGCCGTCTTCAATGTTGGTCACGGCCTTGCCCTTGGCCCGGGGGATGTTCAGCTCGTTCAGGAGGTTTTCAAACTGGTTCCGGTCCTCGGCCCGGTCGATGGCGGCACAGTCGGTGCCGATGATGGTCACGCCCCGCTCCATCAGGGGGTCTGCCAGGTTGATGGCGGTCTGGCCGCCCAGGGAGGCAATCACGCCCTCGGGGTTCTCGAAGTGCAGGATGTTCATCACATCCTCGGGGGTCAGGGGCTCAAAGTACAGCTTGTCGGCGGTGGTGTAGTCCGTGGAGACGGTTTCGGGGTTGTTGTTGATGATGATGGCTTCAAAGCCCTCGCTGCGGATGGTGTTCACGGCATGGACGGTGGAGTAGTCGAATTCCACGCCCTGGCCGATGCGGATGGGGCCTGCACCCAGGACTACCACCTTCTTCTTCTCTGTCAGCCGGGAGTCGTTAGAGCCTGTATAGGAGGAGTAGAAGTAGGGGATATAAGCGCCGGTGTGGCAGGTATCCACCATGCGGTATACGGGGAAGATGTCCTTCTCGCAGCGCAGGCGATAAACCTCCAGCTCCTTCATGCCCCAAAGCTGAGCAATGAACTTGTCGCCGAAGCCCATGGCCTTGGCGGCTTTCAGGGTTTCCATATCGCCGACGTTTGCTTTCAGCGCCTTCTCCATGTTCACGATCTTCTCAATGGAGCGGATGAAGAAGGGGGTGATCTGGGTCACCTCGTAGATTGCGTCCACGCTGACATTCCGGCGCAGCAGCTCGGCCACGGCGAAGATGGTGTCGTCCCGGAACTGCTTCAAATACTCCAGAATCTCGGCGGTATCCATGCGGTCGAATTTCGGCATATAGAAGTGGCACACGCCGATCTCCAGGGACCGGACGGATTTCAGCAGGCACTCCTCCAGATTGGAGCCAATGCCCATGACCTCGCCGGTGGCCTTCATCTGGGTGCCCAGGGTGTTGGCGGCGGAGGCGAACTTATCAAAGGGGAACCGGGGCAGCTTGGCCACCACGTAGTCTAGAGAAGGCTCAAAGGCTGCGGTGGTGTTGGCGATCTTGATATCCTCCAGGGCCATGCCCACGGCGATTTTGGCAGTGACCCGGGCAATGGGGTAGCCGGAGGCCTTGGAGGCCAGGGCGGAGGACCGGGAGACCCGGGGGTTGACCTCGATGAGGTAGTATTCGGAAGAGCTGGGGTTCAGAGCAAACTGGACGTTGCAGCCGCCCTCGATTTTCAGCTCCCGGATGATCTTGATGGCGGAGTCGTTGAGCATCTTGAGATCGTGATCGCTCAGGGTCATAATGGGGGCCACCACCAGGCTGTCGCCGGTGTGGACGCCCACGGGGTCGATGTTCTCCATGCCGCAGATGGTGATGGCGTGGTCGTTGGAGTCCCGCATGACCTCAAACTCGATTTCCTTGTAGCCCTTGACGGACTTCTCAACGAGGACCTGGTGGACGGGGGAGAGCTTGAAGGCGTTCAGGCCGATCTCCTCCAGCTCGGCTTCATTGTAGGCAAAGCCGCCGCCGGTGCCGCCCAGGGTGAAGGCAGGACGCAGTACCACGGGGTAGCCGATGTGCGCTGCGGCCTGCTTGGCCTCTTCCAGGGAGTAGGTGATCTCGGAGGGAATGACGGGCTCGCCGATGGACTGGCACAGCTCCTTGAAGAGCTCCCGGTCCTCGGCCCGTTCAATGGAGGTGGAGGAGGTGCCCAGCAGCTGCACATTGCACTCCCGCAGCACGCCCTTTTTCTCCAGCTGCATGGCCAGGTTCAGGCCGGTCTGGCCGCCGATGCCGGGGACGATGGCGTCGGGCCGCTCATAGCGGATGATCTTGGCAATGTATTCCAGGGTCAGGGGCTCCATATAGACCTTGTCCGCAATGGCGGTATCGGTCATGATGGTGGCGGGGTTAGAGTTGCACAGGACCACCTCGTAGCCCTCTTCCTTCAGTGCCAGGCAGGCCTGGGTGCCGGCGTAGTCGAATTCCGCCGCCTGCCCGATGACGATGGGGCCGGAGCCGATGATCAGAATCTTCTTAATGTCTGTTCTCTTTGCCATAATTCATTTCCTCCATTTTAAAACATCTTCGATTATATACATTTACTGTAGGGACAGTTACCAGGGCGGGAGCCGCCTGAACCCCAACCTTCCCCAACGGGGAAGGGGGACCGCCGCAGCGGTGGAAGAGGGGCCTTACGGGAGAGATGTGCCGGTACGTTCCGCATTTTCAAACCACTCTCGCCCGTTACACCCCTCCTCAGTCTCGCTAACGCGAGCCAGCTCCCCCGGAGGGGAAGCTTTCGGGCGCGCGGGGGAATTTGGGTTATGCCAGATAGACGGCCTGGCCGTCGTGGAAGGTTGCCATGCACTTTCCGTGGACGTTCCAGCCTGCAAAGGGCGTGGCCTTGCCCTGGGACAGGAAGTCCGCCGGGTCTATTGCGTACTGGGCATCCAGGTCCCATACGGAAAAGTCATTGCCCATAGGGATCGCAAAGCGCTTTCTGGGATTCCATACCAGCTTGTTTACCAGCGCTTCCGGGGTGAGAAGGCCTGTGTGGACCAGGTAGGTGTAGAGAATGGGGAAGGCCGTCTCCAGGCCTACCACGCCGAAGGCGCTCTTTTCCAGCCCCTTTGCCTTTTCCTCGGCGCTGTGGGGGGCGTGGTCCGTGGCGATCATATCGATGGTGCCGTCGAGCAGCCCTTCCAGCAGGGCCTCCCGGTCCTCCGGGGAGCGCAGAGGGGGATTCATCTTGAAGCGCCCGTCCTCCTGCAAAAGGCCGTCGTCCATCACAAGGTAGTGGGGGCCGGTCTCACAGGTCACGTCCACGCCGCTTTTCTTGGCCTGCCGGATGAGGTCCACGCTCTGCCTGGTGGAGATGTGGCACACATGGTAGCCGCAGCCGGTTTTTGCCGCCAGCTCAAGGTCCCGGGCGATGGGGCCCCACTCGCTTTCGGAGCAGATGCCCCTGTGGCCGTGGGCCTTGGCGTAAGCGCCGTCGTGGATGTAGCCGCCGCGCAGAAGCGTGTTGTCCTCGCAGTGGGCAACGATGAGCTTGCCGAGGTCCTTGGCTCGTTTCATGGCCTCCTCCATCATCTCGGAGCTCTGCACCCCCCGGCCGTCGTCGGAAAAGGCGATGACCTGCGGGGCCAGGGCCTCCATGTCGGAGAGCACCAAACCCTGCTCGCCCTTTGTAATGGCGGCGTAGGGGTAGACCGCGATGACGGCGGATTTCCGGATGGCCTCCAGCTGGGGCTCCAGATTTTCCGGGCTGTCCGGCACCGGGTTCAGGTTCGGCATGGTGCACACGGCGGTGTAGCCTCCCCGGGCCGCTGCCCGGGAGCCGGAGAAAATCGTCTCCTTATAAGAAAATCCCGGCTCTCTGAAATGCACTTGGTCGTCGATGACTCCGGGGAGAATCCATTTGCCCGAGGCGTCGATGATACGGTCTGTGTCGTATACGATATTTTCAGGCAGTTTTCCCTTTATGACGGATTCGATAAACTCTCCTTTGACGATGATGCTCCCGATGAAGTGCTCTCCATCGTTTACGATCGTTCCGTTTGTAATGATTGTTCTGCACATGACCGGTTGTTTTTGGGGGCGTCGGCGGTTAATTTCTCTGCTTGGGGTATTTGCGGAACCAACTGTTTATTTTTAATCTGATGACTCCGAATACGGCTTCACCGAATATGCTGGTGTTCATTTTACTTTCACCCAATACTCGGTTAATGAATATAATGGGTACTTCTTTAATGGTGAATCCGTATTTGTAGGTCGTGAATTTCATTTCGATTTGAAAGGCATATCCTTTGAATCGGATTGAATCGAGTCCGATCGTTTCGAGTACCCGACGTCGGTAACAAACGAATCCTGCGGTCGTGTCGTGTATTTTCATACCGGTGACGAAACGCACATACTTTGATGCGAAATAGGACATCATGACTCTTCCCATAGGCCAATTAACTACGTTCACTCCCGTGACGTAGCGGGAACCGATAGCCATATCCGCACCACCGGTTTTGCAAGCGGCCAACAGATTCATCAGGTCTTTGGGGTTGTGGGAGAAATCGGCGTCCATCTCGAAAATATATTCGTATCGGTGTTCGATAGCCCACTTGAATCCTGCAATATAGGCTGTTCCCAGCCCTTGTTTCCCGGTTCGTTCCATGAGGTGGAGAGCGCCCGGAAATTGTTTTTGTAAATCTTTGACAATCGCTCCTGTTCCGTCGGGGGAGTTATCGTCGATGATGAGTATATGGAACTGACGGGGAAGTTCGAATACGGCATGGATAATTGCGGCAATGTTTTCTTTCTCATTGTAAGTGGGAATGAGAACTATGCTGTCTGATCTCGAAAGCGCTGTACTGTCCATATAGGTGTTGTTAGTGTATTTGTCGAAACAGATTGTGCTGACGACATATAAATTTATGATGTCGTGTCGCTTCGCCTCTGTTTTTATGTTCTACAAATATAAGTACTTTTTTTATTCGGACTTTCGGAACAGGCAAAAAAGGTGTGAATGAAGGGTAATAAAACTTGACGTGTGCTTGTTCGCCGATAGTATAAAGGCTAAACCCTTTTCAGGGTTTAGCCTTTATGAATAAGGATAATCGATCAGTCGAACGATTTATCGGACTATGACTTTGAACGATTTTCCATCGATGCGAACAATATATATGCCGGTTTCAACGCGAATCAGGTCTTTGTAAGAAATAATCTCGTCGAAGATTTTGCTACCATCTATTTTGAATATTTCGGCTTGCCGGTTATCGACATTTTCAATGACGATCGTGTGGTCGGCGGCATATACTTTTATCGGGTTTCCAGATGTCTCATCGATACCCGATTGAGACCTATCTACCGTAACCGTGTTGGAATATGGCGATTCTCCTTTGTCGAATACGGCCGTGACATTGTAGGTATAAATGTTTCCTTTTTCTATTTCCGTGTCGGTATAGCCCTCGGTCGCCGGGAGTTGTTTGTACAGTTCGCCATTGCGATACAGATTATATCCATTGAGGACAAGCGTTTCATCGGGCATATTGGCTGCAATAAACTCTATATCGTCGATGAGCAAGCCGATTTTACCCGAAGATATACAGTGGATTGCGACATATTTGGCATTGTCCGGCAGTTCGAAGCTGTATTTGTTGTATCCGTTTTCAGGATCTCGGTCCAATCCATCGGGGACGATTGTTTCGCTACCTTCGAGGATTACGAAGTTGTCGATGTCGTTGTTGCCGATCGAGTACACGATCTCGAACTTGTCATAGCCTTCTCCTCCATACATAAAAGGAATTGAGCGAGCCCAGAAACTGATACTTCTATTGCCATCTTTAAGCTCGGGTAATATCAGGTAATCGTCGTTGGCAGCTCCTCCCATAGTACTCCAACAAGCGAACAATTGTTTGCCCGAGTGAGCGGTGAGGCCATAGAAAGTCAATTGTTGTGACAGAGATTCGGAGTTCGTACTCATGACTTGGAATGCCATTTTCGCTTCGCTGTTCGGGTATTGGGGAGCCCATGCGTTTATCTTGGCCGTTGTTTGACCATCGTTGTCGTACACCGTGTAGTCTCCGATGGTTCCGGTACGATTACTGTCGCCAATTCCGCCGATACTCCACTCTTCGTAACTTTCGATGTCGTCGGTAGCGGGATCGGGGATACAGGATAAAGCGGGTTTGCTCCATGTGAGCGATACCGAGTTGTCGTTATCTTCGGCACTGAGGTTGTCGATGGTGGGATATTTGGGTCGTTCGACTGCGACCGACAGTGCAGCCGAGTTGTTGTCTGTGTCGAGATCGCCATCGAATTCTATTTTTGCAGTGAGGTCGAAGACCGTACTGTTTACCGGTGATGAAAGGACGAAATCGAAAGTCTCGTAGGCATCGGGTCGTATGGGTTTACCGTTTTGTTCCGCAATGAGTTTGTCTCCCGAATAGATACATACTTTGTAGTCGGTAGCCTCATTGGTTCCATCGTTATATATCTTGACAGAATAGTCTGCCGGCTTTGCCCCAATAACCGATTCGGGACCTGTAAATCCATTCAGAACAAGATCGTTTGCCAGTTGGTCGAAAATTCGCAGGTTATCGATCATGACGCTTTCGGCGCCCCAATCTTCGGTTGCTCCGAGAATACCTATTTGCAGGAAGTCTGCGTTGCGATAGTTACTAAGGTCGATGGCGTGGCATTTCCATATATTATTGTCTGCGCTGTTGATTTCGAGAAGCGTTGTCCAATTTGTACCTAAATCGACACTTGCCTGAATATGAATCTCGGATAACCCGTCGGGATTATTTACCCATACTTTCAACACCGGATTTTCGAGTGCAGCGACGTTTATTTTGGGAGAAACCAGTCGGTACGAGCCGGGTCCGCTGAACGATATCCAACCATCGTCGCCGTCTTGTGCTCCTAATATTGTGGAGAAACTGGTCTGTGTTACCGACCAATCGCCATATCCTTTTTCGACGACGTCGATTGCCCACGGGTCGTTTTCGGTTTTACCCTCAGGCCAAGACTCTATGAATGGAGCCGGATAGGGAGTCCCGAAAAGTATGGAGTTGGTGGGTGTGGCTTCGCCCTCACCTGCGATACTTTTTGCGCTTATTTGATAACTTAGAAGCATTTGTCCCGAATCGGCGTTCAATGATTCGTCGGTATAGGTAAGTCCGGTTATTTCGGTGGCAGTCGAAACAGACATCGGCTGCAACTGCGAAATCTGGTAGGTCAGTTTTTCGGGGTCGATGTAACCGCCGTTGATACCTGTGACAGGTGCTTCCCATGTAAGTACTGCCTTGTCTCCGGCTTGTACTACGTGTGGGTTTATAACAGCGGTGGGAATATCTATCCCGATGTATACATTGCATTCTGTTTCGTATCCTTTTCCAGCCTCATTAAAGAATGCGATCGAGTAGGTATTGAATCCGTTGGCAGCCTGAGTATCGGTTATGGATACTTCGCTACCGGGTTGTGGATTGTCGATGCTTCCTACAAGTCTTTCTTTTGTTTTGTTCCAAATTTCGGCTTTGGCGATTGTTGTCAAGTTGCTGCCATCGGCTCGCTTAGAGGGGGCGGTCGCCGATATGGTCGCTCCGAGCGCTCCTTCGGGAGCGGCAACAGCGTTCATTTCGTCTGTCGCTGCTGGGGCAAGCGCGTTGATCGGCTCTGTAATTTCGATGGAATAGATATATAACGACCCCATGTATTTATCGCTGATACCGTGAATACCTATATAATATGTTCCGTCGGATTGAGGCGAGAATACAGCTTGGAAGGTCTCTTCTTTCGAGGTCGTGAAGAAATTAGGTTCTATGATGACGTTTGTCAAAGCGTCGGCTGTTGCTTCTGTCCCGTATTTTACTTCAAACCGTTCTTTGTAAGTGGCGCTACTGGAACGTCCTTTTAAGATGAGGGTATATAGGAAACCCGCTTTCAACTTCATGGCCGGAGAGACGATCCAGTCGTCGGCGGCGAGTGTGCGGCTATAATTGAGTTGTGCACCGTTGACCGTTGCCGTCCATGCCTTGTCGTCCTCGTTGGCATTGATGATAGTATATTGGTCGAAACTATCCATCGACTTGAACGAATGGTTGTAAGGTGGTTCGAGATATGAACCGAGCATTATTCCGTCGGATAGAGCGGGATCACTTTGTCGAGTGCCGTCTGAGACTATGATTTCGTATGTGTATTCACCCAGAATGAGAGGTAGCTCTGTATCCGTGACGGTCGTTTCGGTTGTTCGGGTAGCGATAATCTTGTTGTCGGGTTTGCGTATGACGTTATAAGTCAATAGGCTTATATCTACGTATCCTCCATGTTGACCCTTCGTTACTGCTTCCCATGCGATTGTTACATTGTCGCTTTCTCGGTTGACCGTGATTCTTGTGACCGTTGCCGGAGTATCTGTGCCGACATAGAATGGAGCCTTGTAAGCCGGACCTGTGCCATGTATTGTATGTGTCGTGATTCCCAAAGTGTGGTTCCCTTCGGATAGGGTTATCGGCAGTTCGACAAGCGAACCGGCGGTCGATGTGCCTGACGAAAGGGTTTCATCGTCGATTTCGACGGTGTAGTTTATATCGCCGGAGAGTTTGTTACCATTGACAGTCGTAGTGGGGAGTTTGAAAGTTATTGTACCTGAAAGGGCTGCTCCTTCGAATGCGATGTCGATGTCGGTAACGCTTCCCGGCCCTTCGAGGTCTGCGTTAGGACTTAGGGAATATAGTCCCACAAATTCTTCCAAATCGTTAAAGGACCCGAGTAGTGTAGCCTCTCCCGTATCGGTGTTTACTTGATAAATACCGGAGGAATTTTCGTTGCAGGCTGCCCAATAAAGTTGCTTGGTCGTGAAGTCGAAGCATCCGCTTTGTTGGTAAAGAGGTGTGTATCCGGTAGCTCCGATAAGGCTATATGAGCCGTCTTCGGTATTGAATTTGTATAAATCTCCCATTTGGGAAATGCCATATACTTCACCGATGGAATTGGCTGCGATGACTACGAATCCGGCAGGATATCCCTTGTCGTCTTGCAGAGTAATATCCGATAGTTTGTTTACTGCACCGGTTTCAAGGTCGAGAGTTCCGAATACATAACCGTTTTTAGTCGTGTTGTAGAAGGCTCCGTACACTTTTTGGTCTGCCGGATTCCAAGTCATGTCGGTGGAAATAGTCGTTAAAGGTATTGCTTTACGGCTTACCTCTGTCCACGATTCGATGTCGTAACAAATCAATTCGTTGCTTATCGTCGTACCGCTTAATTTTGTATAGGTAATACAGTAGAAATATTTTGCGTCGACGAGAGTCGCTCCTCCATTGGCTCCTATCGGTCCGGCTTCGGGACGATATACCAATTCTGCCTTAGGGTTGTCTGTCGTATTGAATTTGTAGATACCCATAGGACTGGAATCGTTCCCCCAACTTTGAGCAAAGATAAGGTTCCCATAAAGGGTCGTTCCGTCGACTGTGTTTTCCAAAACTTTTGTAAGTCCCTTTGGAGAGGAGATTCGGGATGCCGGAATGACAGTCGTTTTTTCTGATGCGTTCCGTGGAGCGATCAGATGCGCTTTTGTACCAAAGGGCACAAATAATAGCAATAAAAAGCAAAATGTGATTAGATTTTTTTTCA
>ERZ772831.2231-NODE-2231-length-16534-cov-7.804964_pt1 | contig 16534 bp, 10 predicted proteins | sample MGYA00580858_ERZ772831 | MGnify/ENA primary metagenome ERZ772831 (study PRJEB29015, sample SAMEA2737694) | human gut metagenome | biome: human gut; feature: human-associated habitat; material: faeces | place: China | collected 2012 ... | reverse complement strand
CTGTGTCCATCAGCCGTGCCACCTCTTCATAAATGTCCGCCTTATTTTTGTGCTGACCCGCCACCAGAAGCGGCTCGGCGATCAACTCCTGCACGCTCATACGGGGGTTCAGGCTGGAATAGGGATCCTGAAAGATCATCTGCATATCGCGGCGCACCCTGGCCAGCTTGTGGGCACGGCAATGGCTGATGTCTTCTCCGTCAAAGAGGATCGTGCCGGAGGTCGGCTCGTGAAGTCGCAGCACGGTGCGTCCCAAGGTGGACTTTCCGCAGCCGGATTCGCCCACCACGCCTAACGTTTCGCCTTTATTGATGTTCAGTGTAATGCCGTCCACAGCATGCAGCTTGGCGGTCTTGCTGATATCAAAGTATTTTGTCAGCTCCTTCAATTCGATCAGGGGTTGGCTCATGCTTGTCCCTCCTCTCCGTTGTACAGAAAGCATCTGATACGCAGTCCGTTTACGTCATACTGCTCCGGGTGACACTGGCGGCAGTGCTCCGTTGCATGGGGACAGCGGGGCGAAAACGCGCAGCCCTCAGGCAGATTCGTCGGATCGGGCATCATACCGTCGATGGGGTGCAGGCGCCGCTCATCCAATTCCAGATTGGGAATGGAGTTGAACAGGCCTACCGTGTAGGGATGGTGCTTATCGCCGGTAAATACCTGCTCCACCGTGCCGTACTCTATGATCTCGCCTGCGTACATAACAGCCACCAGATCGCAGGTCTGTGCCACGATACCCAGATCATGCGTAATCATAATCATAGCGGTATTCAGCTTTTTCTTCAGCTCCATCATCATCGCCAGCACCTGCGCTTGGATCGTCACGTCCAGCGCGGTGGTCGGCTCGTCGGCGATCAGCAGCTTCGGCTCGCAGGCCAGCGCAATGGCGATCATCACGCGCTGGCGCATACCGCCGGACAGCTCGTGCGGGTACTGCTTCAGGCGGCGGTCCGGCTCGTTGATGCCGACCAGCTCCAGCAGCTCCTTAGCGCGGGCCCAGGCTTCCTGCTTGGTCTTTTTGGTGTGCAGCAGGATGACCTCGACGATCTGGTTGCCGATGGTGTACACCGGGTTCAGGCTCGTCATGGGGTCCTGGAAGATGATGGAGACCTCGTTGCCGCGAATTTTGCGGAACTCCTTCTCGGTCATTTTGTCGATCTGGTGGCCGTTGAACCACACCGTACCGCCGACCAGACGGCCGGGGTAGGCGGTCAGGCCCATGATGGAGTAGGCCGTGACAGACTTGCCGGAGCCGGACTCGCCGACAATGCCCAGCACATCGCCCTGATTCATGCTGAAGGAAACGCCGTTCAGCGCCTTGACCTCACCGGCAGGGGTGAAGAAGGACAGGCGTTCGTCCTTGATCTCAAGAATTTTTTCGCTCATGATTCTTCCTCCCTTCCTTTAGCTCTTCAGTTTCGGGTCAAAGGCATCGCGCAGACCATCGCCGAACAGGTTGAACACAAGGATCATGATGCTGATCATCAGCGCGGGCGCGATCAGCAGCATGGGGTAGGTGTTCATGCCCTTGACGGCATCGGTTGCAAGCGAGCCCAAAGACGGCATGGGCGCCGCAACGCCCAGACCGAGGAAGCTCAGGTAGCTCTCGGTAAAGATGGAGGACGGGATCTGCAGGGTGGTGGTGACGATCAGGGTGCCCATGCAGTTCGTCAGCAGATGCTTCTTGATGATGCGGCCGCCGGACGCGCCGAGTGCGCGGGCTGCGGTGACATACTCGCTCTCCTTCAGCGTCAGGACCTGAGAGCGGACGATACGCGCCATGCCGACCCAGTACAGCAGCGCGAAGATGATGAAGATCGACACCATGTTGGGGCCGAGCTTCTGCATCCAGCCGAAGCCGGGCTTGGTGGCCAGACTCTCCAGCGGTTCCTTGATGGCCATGGCCAGCAGGATGATGAGCAGGATGTCGGGGATGGTGTAGAGAATATCGGTGATGCGCATCATGATGTTATCGATCCAGCCGCCCGCAAATGCGGAGATGGCGCCGTAGGTCGCGCCGATGAGCAGGACCAGCACAGAGGCCAGCAGGCCGACGGACAGGGAGACGCGGGTGCCCATCATGACACGCACGGCAAAGTCACGGCCCATGCGGTCAGTGCCCAGAATATGCGGAAAGACCTTCTCGCCCGCGTCGATGAGCTTCTGCTCGGCGGCAGAATACTCGAACGGAGCAAGGTTGTTGCTGCCCTTGATCTGCAGCTCATAGCTGTAGGGCCACAGGGACGGCAGAACATAGGCCATAAACGCGATGAGCAGGATGACGACCAGGCTGACCATGGCGATCTTGTTTTTGCGCAGACGGCGCATGCCGTCCTTCCAGAAGTTGACGCTCTCGCGCATGATGACAAGGCTCTTTTTCTCCTCGTTGGATGCGGGGGCGAAATCCTCCACGTTGAGTTGCAGGCTCAACGGATTCTTTTTCAGATTTTCCATTTTGTCTGCTCCTCCTTACTTCAGCTTGATGCGCGGGTCGATGATCTTGTACAGAATATCAACGACCACATTGGCCACAATGACGAGGGCGGCCAGCAGAATGGTGGTGCCCATGATCATCATGTAGTCACGGTTGGTGATGGCGGACACAAAGTCGCGGCCCAGACCCGGGATCGAGAAGATCTTCTCAACCACGAAGGAGCCGGTCATCAGGCCGGCCAGCATCGGGCCGACATAGGTGACAACGGGCAGAATGGCGTTGCGCAGCGCATGCTTAAAGAGGATCTTCACGCTGGAAACGCCCTTGGCGCGGGCGGTACGCATGTAGTCCTGCCCCATGACATCGAGCAGGCTCGAGCGCATCAGGCGGGTGATGTAGGCGGTGGGATAGATCGCCAGCGCCGTGACCGGCATGATGTAGGCCGCAGGCTCGTTCAGACCGACGGTGGGCAGCAGCTTGAGGTTCATGCCGAAGGTGTACAAAAGCACAACGCTGGAGATAAAGCTCGGGATGGCGATGCCGCAGGTGGCGAAGACAATAATAAGGTTGTCAGCCCATTTCCCTCGGTTATACGCAGACAGACAGCCCAGCGGGATGCCGACGCAGAGCGCTACCAGCACGGCCAGACCGGCGGTGCGGGCAGAGACCGGCAGCTTGGAGAAGATGATCTGGTTGACGGTACGGCCGCGCTGCTTTAAGCTCAGGCCCATGTCGCCGTGGACAAGGCTGTTCATATAGTTAAGGTACTGCACCCCCAGGGGCTTATCCAGACCGTATTTCTCGGCCAGAGCCTGCTGGGCTGCCTTGCTGATGGACTTTTCAGCCACGAACGGACCGCCGGGGACCAGGTTCATGATGAAAAAGGTAAGGGTCGCAACGATGAACACACTGAAAATGCCCATTGCCACGCGCTTGACGATGTACTTCGCCATGGTTTAGTGCCACTCCGTTTCTTATTGGAATACAAATTGGGGTCAATTCCGGGTCAATCCTTCCCTATCCTGCGCTGTACGCACACGCTTGTTCGTGTACGGCGCACACACCGAAGAATAAAAAAGTCGATGGCGGCTGCGGCCCGCAAACGCCATCGCCAATATCCAAGAATTTATTTTATTATAAAATGTTGCAAAGTATTTGTCAATTCTCTGCACCCCAACAATCAACGACAAATGGCCGAAATGCTCTCCCCTGCCCCGCGAAATTTAGGGCAAGTTGCCCATTTGCCTTTTTTTCAAAGTTTTTTGAAAAAAAGGGTTGACTTTCTCCCCGGATGACGCTATAATAAAACACGTTCTCGAGCGGAACGCACAAGAGAATATGCGCCGGTAGCTCAGCTGGATAGAGTGTCTGACTACGAATCAGAAGGTCGGGGGTTCGAGTCCCTTCCGGCGCACCAAAAGCCTGTGACATAAAGAATGTCACAGGCTTTTTTCTTTGTTGCATCGCACAAAATCAGCAAAGTCGATGACCGATTTTCAAAGTGCGTTTTATAGAGATGTCCAACCGTTTTAAAGCTGTTGGGCTTTTTTGTTGGGCGCTTTGGGGCGAGTTTACTCGCTCATCGCTAATTTTTTCGCGAAAATTCCAATCTTTTGAAAATTTCAATTTCAGTTTGAATTTTTCAAGCACAACTGCAATACTTATTTATATAATTTCTAATTTTAGTGGAGAAGAATATGGGCGCATCTTTATGATAAACTGTGGCATCTTCTAATCGATCGCCACATGAGCAAGACACAACTAATAAAGGAAGCTCACATCAGTACCAATGCAATGGCTCATCTTGGAAAAAACGAAGATGTACGAGTTGAAGTGCTAGTAAAGATATGCAACGCTTTAAGTTGCGAAGTCGACGACATAATAGTGTTTTCCTCACACGGCTTCTCCCCGTTCCCGTTTTGCGGCGGTCGTCAGATACCGGCGGTACTGGATGCTGAAGCCATGCACCTTATAACCTGTACAGCACTCTGCACAGTCTGTCCAACAATTGCGCTTTGATCATAACCAGAGGCCTTCAGGATATTCCTACATAAAAATCACATCGTATAGTTTGTTTGCAAATACCTTGTGCATTTCGGCATTCGGATGGTTCAAACCGTTTGCCAGCAAAGCAGTTGTATCTACTCCCTGTGATTCGAGGAGCTGCCATTCGGCATATGCATCTGCAATCGGAATATCCATTTGGTTGGCAATCTCTCTGATTTTGGCAACATAGGCATCCATGTGCCCAGCCTTTTGCAGGTTTTCAAAATATCTGTGAATATACCACCAAAATCCCCAGAAACCTTTTACACGATGCTTACACAGCATTCCGGGTGTCATGAGTACTGTTTCAATATTGCTTTCACGCAACCGAATCAGAATTTGCTCCATATTCTTTTCGTATTCTTGTAACGCCGAGTCTCCCTTGTAGGCGTTGGTTACATCGTTAGTACCAAACATAACACAGCAAAAGTCCGGTTTCCTTTCCAGAACATCTTGCTGTATTCTGGCAAGACCGTCTTTGGAAAAATTACCACCCACTCCGGCATTGACAATTGAAACCTCCTGCCCTATCTCTTCCCTAATTCGGTTTCTTAGTATGTTCCAGAACACCCATTCTTCGTGGCGAACAGATTCCTTATGCCCATTAGCAAATTCAAACTGACCATCCGTTATACTGTCACCAAAAAAGCAAAGCACTGGACACTCGCCATTTTTGATTTTTTGTGCAATTTTAAGCATGTTCACTCTCCTTGTATTATAGGAAGCTTTGGTTACTCCCGCACTTCTAGTTCAATAAATTGATCTTCCAGATTAGGAGCGCTTGCCTTGATATGGATTTTGCCGCATTCATTGCCCGTTCGAATTACGGCAAGAGCCTTGCCGTAATAAGTGGTATGGGTATCAGCAAAGAAGCACTCTCCCATATTCGGCTTCGCAGAACCCAGCGCCAACAGACTGCCTGCTCCGGAAACAGTTACTGTGATAGGAACATCTTCTGTGGACTTGGTAACACCATCTGTTCCCACCAGATCAATATTTACATAGCACAGATCTTGACTGTTGGGACGCAGAGACAGCTTTTCAGGGATGATTTGCAGCCTTGTTTCTTTCCCTGCAGTTGTCATTGACGTGCGAGAGATTTCCTTTCCGTTACTATCATAGCTAAAGTTGAAACCTGCTTCTTTCAGCAGGCGAACCCGGCGCTCCTCAGCATCTTCGAAGGAACAGGCACCCAAGATGCCGTTACCCATCGCAAAAGAAGGCGCCGCAGCCTGACTCCAGATTGCTGTCTAATTCATGTTACCTGTTCTGCGATGGTCAAAGATATACCACTGACCCTTTACGCACACCATGCCCCCGTGGCTGTTGCCCATGGGGTAAGCGGCGTTCATCAGCTTCCGGCCATTCAGGCCGATATCACTGGAAGAATGGATCGGACCTTTGTGACTGAATCCCTTGTCCGGAAAAAGACTCATGGCATAGTTCAGACCGGTTATGTCAGTAGCTGGGTAGACGAGGTAATACCACTTTCCGATATGGCGGATGGAAGGTCCTTCCCAATAGTTCGGCCTCTTCGGATTGAAGTCAGCCGGCAAAATAATAGTCGTCTCCCCAATGATCGTCAACATATCGGAGCTTAAGAGCATGAGTGAATGAAAGTGTTGTTGTTCCGAAACACTCTTTGAGGCCAATGTACTCAGAACCTTTTTATTCTTTTTTCATATATTTTCCTCCTTTATTTCTGTAGGATTTGTGCTAAATATATAATAAACAATTAGGAAGTTCTGGACAATGTCAAAAGGTTACCCTGTTTATATAAAGTGTATCAAAATATGCATTTCTGCGTTTTTACAATGGGATAGCAAGAAAATGTTACATATATTGCTGATATTCGGATAAAAGTTACTACGAATCATGCTGTAGGAAAAACACAGAAATACATGTATTACGAAAATTTAATAGCATTGACAACCGCCCAGCATATGCAAGAGGCACATCCCGGAGGAAATACAAGGCAAATTGACACTAAATTTCAGTACACTTGCTTAATTGCCAAAACCGATAGCATTCGTAAAAACTTGCTTCGATTAGACCACGCTCCTGCGCTATATAGTTTTGACGATTTTATGTATGTACTTAACACCGGCTTGCAAACTGACTATTTTTCAAGAATACCAGAGGGTGACTTTAATGCTGTTGTGCAAGGCATCACAATGAATTATTGACTCGCAACAGGAGACGCAAAAAACTTTTAGGTCGCTTTCCCATGTAAAATTTTAATCTGTAATTTTTTGTTCTTTATAGCTTTCGGCTTCTTCTATTTCACAAAACAATTTACACCAGAACATTTTTATGGATATCTTTTTTGTAACATAGAGACAAGAGCCTGTGACATAAAGAATGTCACAGGCTCTTGTCTTTGTTGTATCGCACAAAACCAGCGAAGTCGATGACCGATTTTCAAGGTGCGTTTTATAGAGATGTCCAACCATTTTAAGTCGATTGGGCTTTTTTGTTGGGCGGCTTGGTGTGAGTTTTCCCGCCTCCGCCGCCCCGTTTTGCAGTTTTTCAGTGGAATTTTCAACTTTTTCCTGCTGTTTTCAGAATGTTTCAATTTCCCCGCAGCCAATTTCCCATTGGCTGCGGAGTTTTTTCGTTTTTTTGCAGTTGCCGGCAAAATGGGAACGGCCCGCACTTTCATTCCTTTCCCCATTATGCGAATGTGTGGCGGGTTCTCAAATCGGATATCTTCTATGCAAAGACTGCAAATTTCTGATACACGTGCGGCGGTGTCATACAATACGCATAACCCGTAAGGCCTCGCCGCCCTGTGTACCGGCGGGCAAAACGGTGCAGTGGACCATTTTTGTGAAAGGCACATACCGCGTTGTAACAAAATGTGATTATTCTTTCTCGCCTCGGTGCAAAGAAACAAAATGATACAATAAATTGAAAAAGGGCGACCTTTTGTCATTGTGGAATACAAAGGAATAATCTATCATTGAATTGTTGGAATTGCACGAATTCGGGCTTTGTTGGTTGAGAATAACTGATGAAATGACAAGGAGGATAATAATGCTCAAGTCTGTCCGTGTGAAAAATCCGGACGCAATTACGCTGCGAGACTGTTTCGGCGCAACGGCGCTGTCTACTGTAAATGGTCTGTGTACCGTGTTTATGTCCAGTATGTTTATGCAGTATATGACCGACTACGCCGGGCTGGGCGCTATGGGGGCGACCTTGGCTACATCGCTTCTTCTGTTTGCGCGGATCTTTGATGCCGTGGATGATCCCATTCAGGGATTTTTGATGGATCGCGGGAAACGAACTAAAATCGGAAAGTACAAACCCTTTTTTCTCCTCAGCATACTGCTGACCGGCATTGGCTGTGTATGTCTCTACTCGTTCCCGTCCGAGTTGGCGTCCAAGCCCGTACTGGTTGTTGTGTGGGTTATCGTTTTCTACTTTTTGTTTGATGTGGGAACATCCTTTTATAAGGATAATCTTTTGTTCCGAACGATGACCAATGATCCCAACGAACGTTCCAAGCTGGTTATCGGACCGCGGGTTTGGACCATGATCCTGGGCGTCGTTACGTCCGCCTTTACGGCTGTGCTGGTTGCGGTCAACGAACACGTGGGCAACTATCACGACTCGTTTGCCATCCTGATCACCGGTATTGTTGGTGCAGCGATGGTGCTCTCCCTTATTGGCTGGTTCCTTGTCAAGGAAAAGCACAGTGTGCAGGAAGAAGAGGCAGAGCCGGTAAAGTTTAAGGACTTCTTTCTTCTGTTCAAAGAGAACAAGCCGATGGTGGTCTACTATTTGAAAGGCATCTTTTCCGGTTTTATCTGGTCCCTTATTTTTGCCACGCCTGCGTATTACATAAAATGGGGATTCTGCACGGATTTGACCACCGGTGTCACAAACATGGAGCAGTATGGTGTCCTCAACGGCATTTCTTCCATGATGATGCTCATACCGCTGCTGGTTGGTGCAGTTATTGGTCGTCCGCTCTTGAAGCTCTTTAAGAACAACCCGATCAAAATGACTTGTTTCCTTCTGGTTGTGCAGTCTGTCGGCGGGGTGGTCCTGTTTATTACCCAGATGGCGGGTCTGCTTACGAAGGTTCCTGCGCTGTTCTTCGTTACCCTGTTCATCATGGCAGTGGGGGTGGGAACTGACTTTGTCCCGCAATCCATGGTGGAAATGGAGATTATGGACTACAACATTTATAAAACCGGCAAGGATCGTTCTGCCTTGACAATGGTTGTCGGCGGTTTCATTGTCAAAGCCCAGGCAGCGCTTTCGGCTGCAATTATTGGCGCTGTGCTCATGTCAATCGGCTACAACGTGGATCCCGTCACCTCCGAATACATGGGGGAACTGTCGCAGATTCCGACCATGCTCAATTGGTTTATCGTTATCATGGGTCTTGTTCCTGCCATCCTCGGCGCATTGTCGGCTTTGATCCTGCGGACATACCCGATCAAGGACGATGAGCGCCGAAAAATCCGGGAATGTCTGGATCGCCGCAATGCCGGGTAAGGATCATTCCTCCGCAATATGGCGGCGGTATTCCAATGGGGTGAGGCCGTACTCACGCCGAAACACTTTGTAGAATTGCGTTCTGTTCTCATAGCCCATGGATGCCGCGATCTGGCAGACCGGCAGCTCTGTGGTTCTCAGAAGCCGCGCCGCCTCGGCCATCTGTACCTTTTGACAGTACGCTTTCAGAGTGTATCCGGTGTTTGTCTTGATGATGCGGGATATATGCTCGCAGGAGTAGTTAAGTGCCTCCGCCAGATTGGTCCGCTGGATAGCCCCGTGGTGAGTTTCAATCAGTTTCTTGACCTGTTCCGCCGTCAGCAGTTCTTGACTGTTCCTCAGCGAAATGTGTGTTGCTTTGTATATGTCAGGATTCTCCAAGGCGGCAAACAGCCGGAGCAGAGAGGAATAAACGTCAAACTGGTATCCGATCCGCTTGACCGTAAAGGCGCGAATCAATTCCTGGGTGAGCTGCGGGATCGTATCTGCTCCTAAAAGGGTAAAGTCCAGATAGTCCTTTTTATAGTCGGCACGTTCCGACAGATTGTCGCTGAAAAACTGATTGAGAATGCTTTTGTACTGAAAGGGCGGCGGAAATGATTTGGGCCACTGTGTCAGCAGAGAGGCATCGATGCCGATGTAAACGATATCCGCATTCGACATATCTGTTTCGCGATGCATGGTGTTTCGATTGAGGAGACAAAGGTTCCCTTGCGTATAGGTGGTCTCGGCCCCCTCGATCATCACCCGGACTTGACCCCGCTGCACATACATCAGCTCAAAAAAATTATGTTTGTGCATGTAGGTCTCATGAAAGAATTCGTGTTTGTTTGGAGTGTGAACGCAAAAGGACCATGCATCCATATAGTTGGAAAACAGATACTCCTGAGGCTTCTGGATGCTGGTTACAATGGACAACGGAGAAAAATAGTCCCGTTCGGCCGTATGGTTGCGAAGATAGTTCGGACCATGGCTGCCGGTCTGGTTCCGCATTTCATCAATGCTGTCAAAAAACAGATGTTCCATGCGAGCATCCCCCCTTTTTATGGCAGTATAGCATGGAATTGAGTATAGTATAACATGAAATTGAGTATTTTTGAAGGAGGAAGTATCTGTGAAGCGGCAATGCTATAACCCCTATCTTCCCAGTTGGGAATACATCCCGGATGCTGAACCGAAGGTGTTTGGTCAGCGACTGTACATTTATGGGAGCCATGATCTTTTTGGTGCCAAGGAATACTGTGAGGGCGATTACGTATGCTGGTCGACCCCGGTAGAGGATCTTTCCGACTGGCGGTATGAAGGCGTAATCTTCAAAAAGCAAGATACGCCGTGGAATAAAGAGAACCTGTCCTACTATGCACCGGATGTGGTGCGCGGCACAGACGGACGGTACTACCTTTACTATTCGGTGGCCAATACGTCGATCACATCGGTCGCTGTGTGTGACAAACCTGCGGGAAAATACCAATATTTGGGCGATGTTCACTTCCCGGACGGGCGAGTCTACGGCTCAAAGCCGGAGGATTGGTTTATGTTTGACCCAGCCGTTCTGGTGGATGATGACGGGCGGGTGTTTCTCTACGTGGGCAGCGGGCAGAAATCCAATGGACAATTCGGCCACGAGATCAAGGGGCTGTTTGTGATGGAACTCAGCTCTGATATGCTGACCATCATCAGCGAACCAACCATCATCATGCCGGCGGATTTTAATCCCAAGAAGCCGAACTATTGGGAAGGACCCTCTATCCGTCACATCGGTGAGTGGTATTATCTGGTCTATCCGGCCACGGACATCACCGGTCTCAATTACGCGATGAGCCTGTTCCCCGACAAGGGATTTATCCACAAGGGACCGATCCATTCCTCAAGTGATATCGGTCTGGAGGGCAGAAAGCTCATGAATGCGGCATATCCGATGGGGAACAGCCACGGCGGTATGGTATGCGTCCACGGGCAATGGTATATATTTGACCACCGAACGACCAATGGCGCCAAACGAAACCGGCAGGCGGTAGCTGAGCCCATTGAGATCCGTGAGGACGGGACCATCCGCATGGTGGAGTCCACAAGTTGCGGATTGAATGGCGGCCCTTTGAAGGGAACCGGGACCTATCCGGCCTACATTGCCTGCGTCCTGCACCATGCCGGAATGTTTGGTCTGCGCAACCCGATGGACGGACCCGAGATCACCCAGGATGGTCCGGACTACGAGCCGCCGGAGCCCGCGGAACGGGAAGTGACCATAGAGACAGAGAAGGCGGCACCAAAGGCGTATATTTCCAAAATGAAGAATGGCAGTATTGCCGGCTTCCGATATTTTGATCTGACTGAAAGCACCCACATTGCTGTAACGGTTCGCGGCGCAGGCGGCGTGCTGGAACTCTTACCCGGGGAAAAAGATCCTGTCATAGCATCCATTCCCCTTGCCGGGACAGCCGACTGGACAACCGCCGGAGTAAAATTCGATGCCGGACGTCTGGCGTTGGAGAGTGGGCGCCCCCTGGATTCCTGCCCGCTGTATTTCCGGTATAAGGGAAAGGGAACGCTTGACATCTTGAGTATTACATTGGCATAAGGAGAGATAACAATGGACTGGACACCAATCTGGCACCAAGCCGCGGCCCCTGCCTTCGCGATGGGCTTTTTGGCGGGCAAGAAAAAAACAGTGGTGTATTCTGTGATATCCCAGGTTTCGGGCGAGAAACTTCGGGTCCGCTTCTCCAACCACTATGGAAAGAAACCCTACACCATTGGGGGACTGACCGTGTGGGCACAGGGAGAGATGCATACCGTCACGCGGGACGGCAGCTGTGTTTTCACGGTCCCCGCGGGGGAAAGCTGCTATTCGGATGCGTTGACGCTCCCGGTGACGATGGGGGAAGAGCTGGAAATCAGACTCTACTATGCATCCAAGGTCATGGACAGCAATATGATCGAGGAAAATGCGGTAAGCTACCAGGGAAATCATACGACGGACAGGGAGCTGCCCCCACCCCGGCGGGAAAAGTATATGGAACAGTACAGCCTTTATGAGGCGATTCCCGGGATGGATCAGATCGAGGTGTTTACCGGTCAGCCTTCCAAAATCATCGTGGCGTTCGGGGACAGTATAACGGCTATGAACCGCTGGGTAAAACCGTTGCAAAGGCGTCTGTTCGATGCGTATGGCGGTGACTACGCACTGATGAACGCCGGAATCAGCGGGAATTGTCTGCTTTATGATGTCCCGGGCCTGATGGGAGCTTCCTACGGGGAAAAAGGGGTGTCCCGCTTTGAGCGCGATGTACTCCGTTTTTCAGGACTCTGCGGCGTGATTTTGGCGTTGGGGGTCAATGATGTGGCCTACTATTCCCAAAAGACAGGGGCGGTCATCTCGCTGGAACAATATGGTTCGGCCGTAACCGATATTGTGGATCGGCTTCATAAGGCCGGTGTCCGGGTGATTGCCCAGACGCTTCCGCCCCGCAGCGGTTTTGTGAAAAAAGGGTATACCCCGGAGATGGAGGCGCTGAGAGTCAGCATCAATGAATGGATCCGAGATAGCGCGCTGTTCGATTATATGGTTGATGCGGATGCACTGCTGCGCGATCCGAAGAATCCTTCGTTCACCGACGAGCGTTATCACCAGGGGGACCACCTGCACCCGAATCAGGCCGGAGGAATGCTGCTGGCGCAGGCGTATGATTTGCAAAAGCTGACAGGGGAGGCGTAGGCATGGGAAAAAAGTATTTCACGCTCAGCTTTGATGATGGACTGGAGCAGGACAAACGGGTGATCCAACTCATGAGGCAATACGGGCTCAAAGGAACCTTCAACCTCAATGCCGGCCTGCTTGGCACTCGCGGCGAGGTGAAGGGGCTTGGAACCTTCTCTTTTCAGGATTGCCCCGAAGGCGTAAAGCACAAGTGGCCATTTTCCTATGTGCAGCACAACCGAATCCCACAGGACGAGGTGTGCCAGGTCTATGAGGGAATGGAGATTGCCACCCATGGTTTCCGGCATGAACCGCTGGGGGCTGTCAGCGAGGATGAAATGCGCGCATCGGTGGATGCGGACAAGGCCGCGCTGGAAAAAATCTTCGGCACCACGGTCGTGGGGCACGCCTATGCGCAGGGTTCAACCTCGCCGGCTGCCCAGGCGTATCTGAAGGCGCAGGGGTATCAATATGCCAGAGTGGTCTTTCCCTCCGGCGGCTTTGCGTTCCCGGAGAATCCGATGAGCTTTCGGCCTTCCTCCTCACTGATTCTGAAAAATGCCGTGAAGCTGGTGGAGCGTTTCAAATGTGAGGAACCCGGAGAAAAGGATCTGCTGTTGTTCCTGTGGGCACACAGTTATGAAATGGACTACGACAAGGGAAACGCCAGTTGGTATGCTTTGGAGCGGCTTTTTGAATCAATCGCAGGCCGAAACGATATCGTATATTGCACAAACAGCGAAGCGTTCGCGCATATTTAAGGAGAGCAGGAAAGTGAAAAAGAAAGATTTTAACCGAGGTTGGCTATTTGGCGCCGTGGGAAAGGAACCGTCTATGCAGCCGGTCACGCTTCCCCACGATGCCATGCTGTACGAGAAACGCTCGAAGGATGCGGCAACAGCGGGAGCATGCGGATACTTTCCCGGCGGGGCCTATGTCTACGTCAAACGGTTTCTTGTGCCTGAAACGTGGCGGACACAGTCCGCTGTGCTGGAATTTGAGGCAGTTTATCAAAACGCGCAGGTGTTCGTGAACGATGCGCTTGTGGCTGAACAGCGGTACGGGTATACCAACTTCTTTGTGGTGCTGGACCCGCAACTGAAGTATGGCGAAGAAAATGAAATCAAAGTGATTGCGGACAACTCGTCGGTACCCAATTCCCGTTGGTATTCCGGCAGCGGAATTTATCGCAGCGTAAACCTCTTCCTGGGGGATAAGAGTCATATCCGCCCGGATGGACTGCTCGTCTCCACCTCCGGAAACGATGCGGCCCATGTGAAGGTTTCGGTCACCGGTGGTGATACGGTCAGAGTCTCTGTTCTGGATGGTGAAAAGGTGGTAGCGCAGGCCGAAGCTGCGGTCAAGGAAGGCACTGCGTCGGCGGACATTCCCGTTTCCCAGCCGCGGCTTTGGGACGCGGAACATCCCGAACTGTACCAATGCAGAGCGGAACTGCTGAAAAATGGTGAGATGGTGGATGAGGCGGACGCCTGGTTTGGATTCCGTACCCTTAGCTGGAGCACCAGAGGATTTTTTGTAAACGGCAAGAAAACGCTGTTCCGTGGCGCCTGCGTCCACCACGACAATGGTATTCTGGGCGCATGCTCTTTTGAGGATGCCGAGTTCCGCCGTGTCCGTCTGCTCAAGGAGGCCGGTTTCAACGCGATACGTTCCGCCCACAACCCTGCCTCCAAGGCGCTGTTGGATGCCTGTGACCGGCTGGGTCTGTATGTCATGGATGAATTCTGCGACAACTGGCTGGTACATAAAAACCCCTACGACTATGCGGACCAGGATTTCCGCGCATGGTGGCAGCAGGATCTCACAGCTATGGTCATCAAAAACTACAATCATCCCAGTGTGGTCATGAACTCTATCGGAAATGAAATCTCCGAACTGGCTATACCCGAAGGACAGGAGTACTGTAAAAAATTGGCAGTCCTGGCACGAAAGCTGGACCCGGACAAAGCAGTGACGATGGGGGTCAACCTGATGCTGTGCAGTATGTCGGCCAAGGGCGGCGGCATATACGGCAACAAAAAGAATGGGAAAGAGAATCAAAACGGCAGTCAGACGATGGACAACGTTCCCACCAGCGCCTTCTTCAATATGCTGATGAACCTGGCCGGGGGTATGATTGAAAAAATGGCCGCCAAACCTGCCGCGGACGATGCCACAAAGGTGAGTTTCTCTTATCTGGATATTGGCGGTTACAACTACGCCGCGTCCCGATACGAGAAGGACGGTACGCTCCATCCCGACCGCGTCATTGTCGGGTCCGAGACCCTGCCCAAGAACCTGTATCATAACTGGCAACTGGTGAAAAAATTCCCCTATGTCATCGGCGACTTTATGTGGACGGGCTGGGATTATCTGGGGGAGGCGGGCATCGGTACCGTCCGTTACAAAAGTTTCAAAAATCCCGGTCAGGACGCGCCCATCATCTCCGCCGGCTGCGGCGTGATCGACATTTGCGGAAAGATTCGCCCCGAGGTACAGTGGAACCGGCTGATCTGGGGGCTGGACCATACCCCCGGCATCGGCGTAGAACCGTATACCCACGCAGGGGAGACCGGCTCCGAATCCATGTGGCGTGACACAGACGCAGTGGCAAGCTGGTCCTGGGCCGGCTGTGAAGGCAAAAAAAGCAAGGTCACGGTCTACTCTGACGGCGAAACGGCGGAGCTCATTGTCAACGGGCATTCCTATGGCAGAAAAAAGACGAAGGAATACAAGGCTGTCTTTAAACACGTTGTCTATGAGCCCGGTACCATCACCGCAATCAGCTACGATGGCGAGGGAAAAGAACAGAGCCGCACTTCCATGAAGACAGCGGTAGGACCTGCCGAACTGCGTGTGGTGGCCGACCGGAGCACCTTGCAGGCAAAAACGCAGGATTTGGCCTACATCAGCATTGACCTGACGGGGGCGGATGGCATCACAAAATCTTCTGAGGATACTGCGGTCACGGTGGAGGTTGACGGTGCCGGGACGCTGCTGGCCCTTGGTTCTGCACGTCCTAACATGGGGGAAAACTTTTTCTCCGATACCCACACGACCTACTACGGCAAGGCATTGGCCGTGGTCCGCGGCGGCGATGCCCCCGGAAAGATTACGGTCACGGTGAAAGCAAAAGGCCTGCTGGCCAAAACGCTTGAATTGGAGGTAATCTGAGGAAAAGGCATAGGCCAAACGGCAGATCCCGATGTTTCACCAAAAAGACTGCAACAATTGTTGCAGTCTTTTTCTGCGTAATCTACCTCATAAATTTTGCGTAAATTCACATTCTTCTGAAAGTGGGCACATCGGCTGCGCTATGAAGTGGTCTTTAGAGTCTGTGCGTGCCAGCAGATATCCGAACCAGCCTTGGAATATGGTTGCAGGATTAAGGCATAGACTTGTTCATGTCTACGATGGCATAAATTGGTCAATTATTGTCGAAGTTGTTTTTGAAGATATGGAACCGTTTGTTCAGGATTTGCGCAATATTGGATGACATGTGAACCATATATCCCGCGGAATATTCCAAAACGGGGGTGTCTTTTCTGCAACTACCAGACAAAACGAGATACTTTCAAGAAGTATCTCGTTTTGTCACCTTATAAATAGGTTGCGCTGGTGGATTCGAATTTGTGGCAACACCGTGCAAATCCCGCAGGGTTGTCACTTAAAATCGTGCGGGATTGCCTTAATTAAAATATAGTGCAAATTTTTTCAAAAAAGGCTTGCGTTTTCAAAAGCAATGTGCTATAATAAACAAATTGTCAACGACAACTTAAAAATTGAATAGGGGAGCTTTCCCGAGTGGCCAATGGGGACAGACTGTAAATCTGCTGCTTAATGCT
>ERZ772831.2230-NODE-2230-length-16534-cov-38.788944_pt1 | contig 16534 bp, 10 predicted proteins | sample MGYA00580858_ERZ772831 | MGnify/ENA primary metagenome ERZ772831 (study PRJEB29015, sample SAMEA2737694) | human gut metagenome | biome: human gut; feature: human-associated habitat; material: faeces | place: China | collected 2012 ... | reverse complement strand
GTACATGCTTAAAAGGTGGGATTCCTTCATCAGGTACTGCGATGACGGCCACATCGAGATGACGAACAACATCTCCGAGCGGGCGGTCAAGCCCTTCGTGATAGCAAGGAAGAACTTTCTTTTCTCCGGGAATGCCGACGGCGCGGAATCCACAGCCGAGGTATTCAGCCTCGTGCAGACGGCTAGAGCGAACGGAGTGGACCCTGAGAAATATCTAGCGAAGTGTATCGAGCTTGCTGTTGGCATCAAGCCCAACGACAGGAAAGAATGGGACAGGCTTTTACCTTGGAATCTTTCGAAGGAGTTCGATCTTGAGTACTGAACTCAGTTTTTGATGTATTCCGTGTTGAATTGTTGGCAGGCGCGGCCTTCCTTTTTCATTATTTGCGGTTCGCGAGTTCGAATCGTCAAGAGTGGATATCTTTAACGCTTACGATTAAAGAAATGGTTGATATACGAGATTTTTTCCCTGCTGATGTTACTAGGCAAGTATATAAGGTTACAGTTAACTAAATATATTTGAGTTGCTAGCTTAAATAATGGTCTAAAACAAATCATTATTTCTTTATCAAAATAAGGAAATGCTTAATTATGATGTAACATGCGTTTGGCGGAATGCTTTTAATTGAAGCAATTTTTAATTAAAATAAGTAGAGTTTTCGCAAATAGTATATAAAAAATGCGAAAATTATTGATTTATAATCGCAAAAACTATATGATAATTGCGAAAGGAGGCACAATATGACTTCAATTCAAAGTATGATAATGGATAAAATAAATGTGCACAATTTAAAAGCTTTTTCATCCAGTGATTTTCTCGATCTAGGTAATTACAAAGCTGTTAGTAAAGCTTTGGAGAAATTGGAAGACGAGGGGAAAACATTAAGAGCCAAGCGTGGGATTTACTATCTTAGAAACAACAATAATATTTTTAAAATCAATGAACCTCCAGATATTTATGAAGTGGCTAAGGCTATAGCTAGGCAATACAATTGGAATATTGTACCTTCAGGGAACTTCTCTTTAAATTTAGTTGGTCTTTCTACCCAAGTTCCAAGTAAATATATCTTTATCTCTAGTGGTCCATATAATAAATATAAAATAGATAATATAGAGCTAATCTTTAAGCATTCAACCTCTAAAGAGGTCTCTTCTCTGCCCTTAAATATTTTGATTGCTATTCAGGCAATAAAATCTATAGGCAAAGAAAAAATAAGTAATCACGATATGGATAAAATTATTTCGTTTTTGAGTAATGATGAGAAACTGATGATTTTAACTAACCAAATCAAAATAACTTCTTGGATTTATGAAAAGCTAAGAATTGCAATAAAAAGAGCTCAAAAATGTATTCAATAGCTAAACTATCACCAAAAGAGAGAAATCTTCTATTTTCAAAATTTGCTTTAGAGAGAGGCATTAATATTTCAATTGTGGAGAAGGACTTCTGGGTTACTTTGATGTTGGATTACCTTTTCCACAAGTCTAGTTATAGAGACTTCTTCATTTTTAAAGGAGGAACTAGTCTTTCAAAATGCTTTAATATCATCAATAGGTTTTCCGAAGATATTGATTTAATCCTTAAATGGAACATATTGACTGATGATGATCCCAATAAAGTTAGAAGTAAAAATCAGCAGGATAAATACAACAAAAATATAAATATTAAGGCACAAGAGTTTATAAGAGATAAATTAAAGCCGGAAATGGTCAAAGATTTTAGAGCAATATTGGGTTTAGAACCAGATATTTATATAGAAGAGGATGAACCTCAAGTATTGAATTTTAATTATCCAAGAATCAGATCCAATAGTATGTCTGGGCTTTTACATTCCATAAGATTAGAGATTGGTCCATTGGCCGCTTTATCACCAACTGAAGATGTTGAGATTTCACCAATGATTGCAAGACTCCAAGTCCCTAATTTAAATATTCCTTCTACCATAATTAAAACTGTATCACCAGAGAGAACTTTTTGGGAGAAGGTTTTAATATTAAATCAGGAAGCCCATAGAAGTGACGAAAAAGATGTGCCCGCTAGATATTCAAGGCATTATTATGATGTCTATAAAATAAGTTTTACTAAATATAAAGAAAAAGCATACAAAGATATTGATCTCTTAAATAATGTTAGAGAATTTAAAAAGAAATTCTATCCATCATCATGGGCAGGCTATGATTTGGCTAAACCAGGAATGTTTCAATTAATCCCCTCCAAGAAACATATTAATGAATTAACAAAAGATTATTTATCAATGCAAGAAATGATAAATGATAAGACCCACATTAATTTTAAGGAGCTTCTTGAAAATATTAAAAGTATAGAAGAAGAAATTAATAATCTAAAGTAAATTAGCACTTACAAATTTAAAGTGCCAATCGTATAATACTTTCAAAGACGGAAAGCCTAAAAAGCCTAGTAAAAAAGTTCGTATTTCCAACCTCTTGCACATCTTTCTCAAGCTGGCACAAAATGACGTCAATTTGATGCCAAGGTGACGCAATAATGAGTAAAATCAATGAATTTTATTGGTTTATCACTTATTAAGTGACGCAATCAATAGGTTGCATCGGTCTTAGTAATAGTTTAATTAAGGCTTTTATATTGAACTTCTTGATGTCCAACATTGCTAGAAAAGTTAGCTAGTAGATTTTTATTACTAATCTATTGTTTTTTACATCTTTTGAAAAGAAAATGGTACTAAATTAATTATTGCTTATATTCCAGTACACTTTTCTATTAGATCCTGTACGAGATATTATCTTTTATTTTTTAAATTATTTGCTATTTTTGCACAGCTCTTTTACTAATTGATAGCTTTTTTGCTATTTCTTCTAATGTGATTTGAGGATTTAATTTAATTAAGTTTAAAAAATTTAATTCATTATTGGTAAACTGATTATCTCTCTTTTGATAATTTAAATCAGGAAAGTTAATAAAGAAAGTGATGCTACAATAAACCCAAATGAAATTATAAATAAGCAAAAACAAGAAAGACATTTAGAACTAGTTGCTAAAAATACTGGAAGAAGTTATATCTATGGTGATTTAAATACTGCCAAAAATCTTATTAATACATTCTCTGGTAAAGGCATTATTTTAAAAGATAATATGTAATCGGTTATGACAATTAGCATATTCATTAGAATTTTGTATCGACGGATTATCAGGAATAATAAGTAAATGGTGTAGAGATGGTTTCAAAGAAACTGAAGACAATTTATACGAAATTATTATCGATATCTTCACCAAGTTGCTATCAACAAAATAGCATAATAAAACCCGCATTAAGCGGGTTATTTATTACTTCTTAATTCCGAATTCTTCAGGATGATGAGCTTCGTACTTCTTACGAGTATTTGTATCAAGAATCTTCTTACGCATACGAATGCTCTTAGGAGTAACTTCAACCAATTCATCATTGTTGATGTAATCCAAAGCTTGTTCCAAAGAGAGCTTCATAGGAGCCTTCAAGACTATTGTTTGATCCTTAGTAGAAGAACGGACATTGTTCTTAGGCATTTCTTCAGTGACGTTGACAGCTAAATCACGATCAAATTTATTTTCACCGACCAACATTCCTTCATAGACCATGACACCTGGAGTGATGAACATCGTTCCACGTTCCTCAACATGTTGCAAAGCATAAGAAGTGGCTTTTCCTTCATTTACTGAGACCAAAACACCAACAGGTCTACGTCCTATTTGAGTTTTAACCATAGGACGATATTCTTTGAAAGCATGGTTGATCATTCCATAACCATGAGTCAATGTCATGAATGTGGTCATGAATGAAATCAATCCACGGGAAGGAATTACGTAATTCAAACGAGTATGACCTTTGTCTGAATCCATATTAACCATCTCTGCACCACGGGTTCCAACCAAATTCATAACTGATCCGACATACTCATCAGGCACATCGATTTGAAGGTCCTCAAAAGGTTCTTCCTTAACTCCATCGACTTCCTTAAGGATGACATCAGGCTTTGAAACTTGAAGCTCAAATCCTTCACGACGCATTGTTTCAATCAAGACTGATAAGGCCAATTCACCTCTACCCGAAACCAAGAAAGACTCACTAGCTCCGATTTTAGTAAACTTCAAGGAAACATCGGATTGACTCTCTCTGAACAATCTATCACCTATTTTAGCGGCAGTACAAAACTTTCCTTCATCACCAGCAAAAGGAGAATCATTGGCCATAAAAGTCATCTGCAATGTAGGAGGATCGATACGAAGTCTAGGTAAGGCTTCAAGATGATCAGGAGTACAGAATGTCTCACCGACTTCAACATCAGGAAGTCCACCAATAGCACAAATTTCACCAGCATGAGCTTCAGGAATCTCAATCTTTTTCATTCCATAGTATCCGATTAACTTTTGAATTTTAAAGTTCTTTGTCGTTCCATCAAGTCTCATGCATGTTAAAGTATCACCAACCTTGACTGTTCCTCTTTCAACTCTTCCAACAGCGATACGTCCGATGTAGTCATTGTAATCGAGCATAGAAGGTTGGAATTGGAAAGGAGCTGTAGTATCGACATTTGGAGAAGGAATTTCTTCAATAATAGTATCGAGAATCGGAGCCATAGTCTCCTTTTGAGAAGACAAGTCTCTATCGAAAGATGATGTTCCCTTCAAAGCAGAGCAATAGACGGTCTTGTAATTCAATTGTTCATCTGTGGCACCTAATTCCATGAACAAGTTGAGGATTTCATCTTCAGTCTTTTCGATATCAGCCATAGGTCTATCGACTTTGTTGATGACGACAACAATCTTTAACTTATATTCGAGAGCAGTCTTCAAAACGAATCTTGTCTGAGGCATGACACCATCGAAAGCATCGACAACCAAGACACAGCCATCGACCATATTCATAATACGCTCGACTTCACCACCGAAATCAGCATGTCCCGGAGTATCGACAATATTAATTGTGTCACCATTATATTTGATGGATGTAGTCTTGGCGAGAATTGTAATTCCTCTCTCATGCTCAATAGGGTTGGAATCCATCACTGCGATATCCGCATTATCAGGAATATCGACTGTGTTAGTGTACTTTAAAAGACGACCGACAAGAGTTGTTTTACCGTGATCGACGTGAGCGATAATTGCGACGTTTCTAATCTGATTCATTTCTAAGCCTTCCTTCAATAGAATATATATTAACTTTAGCTTATGAATTATAAACCTATATATAAATATTTGTTTTTCTAGTTAAGCGATTTCATAAAAAATTCAATTCAAAAAGCCATCTCACAGAGGAGATGGCTTATAAAATCTGCTATCTATCTCTTCACATAAGTGAAGAAGAACATCATGAACAAGATGGCCAATCCTAGAATGAGTGCTCCAAAGAGCATCCATTTGAAGAGTGTCATTCCACCCAAGCTTCTAGACTTAACCAACTTTTTTTCTTTTTTATATTCTTTATTGGTCATGTCGTTTATTCTCCTTTACTCTTATTCTTAATTGGATCTAACGGAGTGACAGGATCCAAATCACCGAGGTCATCCAAGTCCAAAGGTTCTACGATAGAGGCCTTTACAGGTGAAGGCTTCTTTATGCTTGCCTCAGATTTGCTTTCGACAGGCTTAGGAGCTTGTTCTACAACTACGATAGGCTTGACAGGCTCGACAACATCTTCATTTCCACTATTAGCCAACAACTTTTGCTCCTCTTCAAACTTCTTCTTGGCTTGTGCCCATTCACGAATTGATTTGAATTCAGAAACAGGTTTATCGAACTTCTTAGTAGTATCGTGGTTTTCTTCAGGATTAACCGAGACTGCCGAAACATATCCAGTACGACGGACATCAGCTCTTTCCTTGCTAGCACGATTTGCAAGATACTTACTTCCTTTATTTAAGCCTTGTCCTTGCAACATAGGTGTGACGATCATAGCCTGGTTAGTGACAGCCTTATTGAATGCTTCTTCAGGAGTCAAATCTCCTTTGTAATTACCTTTAATCTTCTTCAACTGGAAGCGTACAACTCTTGCTTCAACAGGCTTGATATTATCCATTGAGGCGACTTCAGAAATATCTGATTTATCAAGCTTAACAGGGGCAACTACAACAGGTTTAACTTCGCCCTCCTCAGGAAGAGGTGTTGGCTCGTCCTTCTTGATAGGTTGAACAGGGCTCAAAGGCTCAACATCGAATCCAGCATCTTCAATAGGTTCAGGGATAGGAGCACCCATACGTTTAACATTAGGATGTTTCTTAACTTCATTACGTTTGTACCAATACTCAGGCTCTTCATCAGAAGCTCTTCTCTCCGAATCAATCTTAGCGAGATGATACCAATGTTCAGGCTCAAAGTTAGAAGCACGTTCTCCTTTGAACTCATATACAGGTTCCTCAACCTTAACTTCTTCAGGCTGTTTTTCTATAACAGGTTCAGGATCTCCGTACCAGTACCAAGGCTCACGATCAGAAGGTCTAAGTTCTTTAACAACAGGCTCTTGCTCAACCTCTTCGTTCTTATCATACCAATAATTAGGCTCACGATCAGAAGGTCTGATTTCTTTAATGACCTCAATTTCAGGCACAGGTTCGTTTTGATCATACCAATAATCAGGAGTTTTATCGGATGCACTATCAGACTTAACTTCTTCAACGACAGGTTCAGAAGCCACAGGCTCGTTCTTATCGTACCAATAATCAGGTTCACGATCAGAAGCACATACCGCATTGTTTTCATACCAGTAGTCAGTAGTCTTGTCTGAAGGTCTATCAGACTTAACTTCTTCAACGACAGGTTCAGAAGCCACAGGCTCGTTCTTATCGTACCAATAGCTAGGTTCACGATCAGAAGGTCTGATTTCATTCTTGTCATACCAGTAATCAGGTTCTTCATCAGAAGCTTTTTCACCAGTTTCTTCTTCACAAACAGGTGTCAAGTTATCAGGATTCAAAGCGTGGATTACACGACGATCGAAGTCATTTTCAAGGACATCATTTTCTTCAGCTTCAACAACATTACGATTGTACCAATAATCAGGTTCACAATCAGAAGGTCTGATTTCATTCTTGTCATACCAGTAATCAGGAGTCTTATCTGAAGGTCTATCCTCTTTAACTTCTTCGAATACTTCGTTCTTATCATACCAGTAGTCAGGTTCACGATCAGAAGGTCTGATTTCATTCTTGTCGTACCAGTAATTAGGAGCCTTATCAGAAGCCTTTTCTCCTGCTTCTTCTACAGGAATTAAATTAAAAGGTTCGATTGCGTTGAGAATTCGTTTATCAAGATCAGTTTCAATGACATCTTCTTCAGAATTTGCAACAAACACTGTTGCCTTTTCATCTACCACAACATCCAAGTCATCTTTAACTTCTTTTACCTTGTTTCTATTGTACCAATAGTCAGGTGTTTTATCAGAAGCAACTTCCAAAGCCTTAGCATACCAATATGAAGGATTTCTATCAGAAGGTCTAGGCTCAAACACGACAGTAGGATAATCCTTAGCCTTAGATTCTTCGACAACTTCTTCAATCTTAGTTTCTACCATCACAGGCTTGGATGCGGCTGTGGCAGATTCGTAAATAACAGGTTGCTGAATAGGTAATACAAAGTTACGATCATACCAGTAGTCAGGAGTCTTATCTGAAGGTCTATCAGACTTAACTTCTTCAACGACTTTGACTTCGTTTCTACCATACCAGTAGTCAGGAGTCTTGTCTGAAGGTCTATCAGACTTAGCTTCTTCAACGACAGGTTCAGAAGCCACAGGCTCGTTCTTATCGTACCAATAGCTAGGCTCACGATCAGAAGGCCTGATTTCATCGACAGGAGTAACATTACCTTGACCATCGGCAAACTCTTCAATGTTTTCATAAGCAGGAACTTGAGTTTGAACCTTGACATCAGCAATGGATTCAAACAAAGGCTTACCGAGAATTAACACATCACTCTCAAAGCTGTTCAAACTAATTGAAGTAGTAGAATCGTTGACAATGTTACCTTCGTAATTGCCTTCAATAGATTTAAATCCTTTAACACCAGTTCCAAGCTTATCAAGATCAATCTCCATAGCTTCACCAGTAGCATTATCCTTAGGTTGAGAAGCACCAACATTTAAGGAAGCAGAAGGTAAGAATTCATTGTCGAAGTCATGTCCAATGATGCTGTTCAAATATTTTTCACGAGCTTTATTTGCTCTCTTGACTGCACCAGGCTTTCTAAAGCACCAAGCGATGAATGTAGCAAACAAAAGAACTAAGAAAGCAAGGATATAAACCATCAGCACAGTGAAGAACCCATCAAGGAGTTGAGCTGCGGTGAAAGCATGCGAACCTATGCTGAATATCTCAATATTCTTGTAAGCTCCAAACAATCCGTTCAAGACATATCTATCGAGAACTTCGTTCACAGGATCTACGAATGAAGCTAATGACTTGAACATAGCGAATCTTCCATAAGAGATTACTCTCAATAAAACAAGGAATGCACCAACAAAGAACAGAACAACTGCCAAAACAATACGAACAACAGGTTTATGATGAACATAATTATGCCAATCAAATTCCATGTCAAGTTGATTCTCAGTCAATGTTCCATCGGAATACTTTTTCAAAGGTGAGACAGAATCATCTTTGACGACAACATGACCAAAGTTTCCATTGGAATCAACAAAAGGAACAACGGAATCGTTCTTTCCGACTTCAAGTTCTTTATCGGGAGCTGTTTCGACTTTTGCTTTCTTGTATCCTATCGATGCAAACCAAGCAGAAAGCAAAGCTAAAACAACCATGACAAGAACATAACCCACGTAGAACCAAACAAGGCCGATATTGTTGACTATCATGTAGGCCCAATAACCAATAGCGGTAATATGATCAGTCAAGAAATGCCTGACAGGAGGAATGGCAATAGCTATCAAGGCGATCAACGTAAAACCTTCAACAACCCATAAGAAGATTGCTAAACCTTTGAAAACACCTCTCTTAATTCTCTCATCTTTGTGAAGAATGTCATTCTTGACAACTTTTTCTATAGGCTGTTTTTGCTCAACTTTTTGTTCTGCATTAACCTGTTCAACAGCAACAGGAGCACCTTCGAGCAAGGTTGCTTGCTCTTGAGCCAAAAGCTCATCTTCATCTTCTTCCTTAGGTTTCTTGAAAGCCAAGACTCCCAAAAGGACTGACAAGGCGATCAAGACGACGAGAATGATGACTACGAACAATGCAAAGAAACCAAGCACAGGGATGCCAGATAATCCTGACAAAGCCTCAACAGCTAGCTTTCTCCAATACAAAACAGTTCGAGAATCATACATCGAAAGTCTAATAGAAGGAACAAAGACAGCAATCATTCCGCAAATTACTATCAATGTCAAAAGCCATACGACAATTGCGAAGAATGCCAAGACAAAATGACCGAAGCCGTGTTTCTTTTCGTTCTTTTCAACTGAAGCCGCCTTAGTGGTAACCTCGCCATCATTATCAATCACAGCTTTAGGTTTCTTATATGCCACAATAGCAGGCCAAATAGAAATTCCTAAAAGGATCACAACAATCAAAGCCATGAAGATGTCTATCCATTCCTGTGAAGAAAGACCAGGAAGTTTCCACCCATCGACAAGCTCTACTATCTTGCTAGAGAATTGTCCAATCGAGTTGACACCACCACAAGTGATAGCATCATTAAGATATGGGACACTGAAAAAAAACAATGCCACCATAACTATCAAGGACAAAGCCCAAAGAACAGCAAGACAGATTTTAGAAACTGTTCTTTTCATGAATGCCTCTTTTCTGTATTACCTATTTACTAATACAAAATAAATATACCACTTGCAACCCCTGTTTTAAAAGTTGTTTTTTCAGGAAATTGTATAAAAATAGCACTCATTATTTGATAAATTTTCAAAATAAGTTGATATTTGTCTAAAAAATAATTCAATTATATTGCATAAATATTGAGTTTTTTGAATTACCAACTTATAGATTCATATAATGCCATGTTGTATATAGGCATTTGTAAAAAAAAACAGTTATTATTCTTCCTTTTTAACGATGCTCAAGTCTTTTGACACGACAAAAACATCTTTAGGTTCAAATGTTTTATCCATCATAACATCGTCATATATGACAAAAATAAAGTTCATTTTTTTCTTTAGTTCTATCAATCTAGTAGTTATTTCTTTTAGCAATTGACGGCTATCTGTAAGACTAGAGCAATCCATCACAACAATCTTAGGATTAAAGGCTAATAAATAGGAGAGTTGTATTTTCAATTGAAAATCTTCGTTGATAAATTGATAAGATTTATATTTAACAACCTCTTTTGCTTTGAATATTCCTAAAGCTTCCATCAACTCAATCGAATAATCATAAGCCTCTTGCCTTCTCATTCCTTGGACTGCCATCAAGATTGATATAAGGTTTTCGCCTATAGAATGCTTTCTTTCATCGACTAATAAGAATTTTTCTTGTCCGACAACACCAATCACATAGTTTTCTAAGCCTAAAAGAATATCTCTTTCATTCTTACAATTAATGGTCAAAGGTTGCTTGACCTTTTGTAGCTGTTCTTCTCTTTTCCTAGCTTTTTTAAATTTTCTTTTATGAGCTAGGAAAAATCTGTCCCAACCATTTAGCATCTCAAAAGAGAAATCCATCCAAAACTTCTTCTTTTTAAGTTGCCTTTTCTTAGCGTGATAAATTCTCTTTAAATTCTTAGTTTGAAATGATCTATATTTTTCTTTCTCCAAGTCATCAAACAAACCTAAATACTTTTTATTTGCTTCTTCTATATAAGCTATTTCGTTAGACCACTCAGCTTTGATTTCTTTAGCCTTTATATTTTTGTCTTCTTCAGGTATAGATGAATCAGCTTTAACCCTATCTGCTTGTTCATTCATCAAAGACCTAGCATCACTTCTTTCATAAGAAGTCAATAAACGATCTACTCTTTCAAAATTCGATAATCTAAACTTCATATACTCATTATCGTGAAGAGTAAATCCATTCAATGTTATCCTATTGAATTTTATTCCTTTAAAATCTTTGATCAACATCTTTAAAGAAGGATGAATTCCTTTTACCAATAATCTTTTCTCGCTAAAAATAATATATGTGGTAGATGAATCAAAGCTGTATGTTTTACCATCCGTCGTTTCTACTTTTAATTCGATTTTATCGTTTGATATATCTAGATAACTTATCTTTGTACAAGGTTTTTTGTTTTCCATAGTTCATTTAAATCTTAATAATTATAGCAAGACTTCTCTTATGTCGTTATAATTATTGGAATTGTTAAGGAGAATACTATGGCTAAACTTAAAACCGTTCTTTTTGATTGCTGGGATACAGTTATTCATTATAATGAAAGTGATAAAAACAAAGGAATAACTCTTCTTTTAGATGTTTGTGATAATCCCGATAACATCAAATCTGATCAATTGGAATCAGATTATCACGCCTTGATGCATGAATACTATAAGAATTGCAATGACTTCGATTTAAGATTCATTGCATTATTTAGATATATTTGTGTATCGCATAATCTCAAGCCGAGGATTTCTTATGAAGAAATCGAGAAACTATATAATCAACATCTAGTTCCAACACCAGTAGAAAATCTTAGACCATTATTGAATTTTCTAAAGCAAAACAACATAAAGGTCGGTGTATGTTCCAATACCATTCACTCCGAAGAGCACACTGTCGATTTCATAAAACAATGCTGGCCTGATATGCCATTTGATTTTGTTATGGCCTCATCGACATATGGTGTCAAAAAGCCGAATCCTAGATTCTTTGAAATCGGAGCTAAACTAGCTGGTTCAAAGAACGAAGAAACGATTTATATAGGTGATAACTTCTATGCCGATGTATATGGATCTTGGTTATCTGGTTTTATGAAATCGATTTGGTTAAATCAAAAGCACAAGAGCAAGATAGATTATTATCTACATCATCCTGAAATGAACGATGAGATTGAATATAATGAAATCGATGACTATCTCAAACTTATTCCAATATTGGAGAAAATGATTTAATATGGAAAGAACAGGTATATACAAAGAAGAAAGAAAGTTTGTTTATTCCGACTACGATATAAACGATAATGTCTTAATGTCTCATATAGCCGAGATATTTCAAGATATCGCTGGAAATCACTCTGAGTTTTTAGGATGTGGTTACGAAGCAGTGAAATCTAAGGATATGATCTGGGTCTTAGCAAAAACCAAAATTGATGTAATAAAAAATCCAATCATAGCTAAAAATGTAATTGTCGAAACAATTGCCTATAAACCAGCTGGTCTTATATTTGCCAGAGAATTGATCATCAAAGACAAAGAAACTGGTGAGACACTTATCACCGGTAATTCCAATTGGTGCCTAGTTTCTTTATCAACCAGAAGATTAGTTCGTCCCAACATCGATGTCGTTCCTTTTGAGCAAGATGATACTAATAGAATCTACAAGGATAAGATGAAATCATTGGACAATATTAAATTTGAAGATAAAGATTTCATGTTCAGTCAAACTATTAGATTCACTGATTTGGATCACAACAGACATATGAATAACTGCCATTATTTAGATATAATTACAAATGCTGTTTCGCCTACTTCAAATCAAAGAATCACTTCATTGGAAATAAACTATGAAAAAGAATGTATCAAAGATGATGAAATTCTAGTTTATAAAAAAATAATTTCAGATACGGAAGGATTTGTAACAGCCTATAAGAAAGAATCCAGACAACTCGTGTTTAAATCGAAATATAAACTTAGCTATAATGCTGACGCATCAAAGCAAACCCTCTAATAGATCTCGGCTTTAATTCCTGGAGTTTTTCAAAACAACCGACCATTGTCGATCCTGTGGTTAAGACATCATCAAAAAGAATGATGTCTTTTTTTGACAAATCAATTCTTTTTTTGATAATAATCCTATCTTTTACTTTTTTTCTATCTTCCAAGGTTAAATCTTTTTGAACTGGGCCAGCAGTCTTTCCCAAAATATCCAAATAACGAATATCAGCTGATTCTAATATTCCTATCAAATGATTAAATCCTCTCTTTTGAATCGATTCGTCAGTTGAAGGAAGCGGAATAACAACTTTATTTAAAGTTAAGAATTTAAATAATAATTCGAAAGGCGTTAAAAAGACGCTTCTCAGTTCATAATCACAGATAGTCTTATATTGATATAGCCATTGCATCAAAACATCATCATGATAATAAATAGAAAAAATGTTTAATTTACCTATTTTTTCTTTATTAAAATGAAATTTCCTTTTAGCTAAACAAGAATCGCAAATTACAGATGAAAGAAAAACAGTCAAAGGCGAACTTGGCTCAATTGGATTAAAACACACCTTACAATACTTGTTCTCCATTTGACTTTTTAATCCTTTCTATCGATTCGATTATATATTTGTTCTTGCATGCTCCGTAAAAAACAACCTCACCATCCTCATATTTTTTCTTCCTTCCAGCTCTTCCAGCAATCTGAATTAGAGTATCTGCATTATAAATATAATTTGTATCAGCTTTATAAACTAGAACTTGTAAATCCTTAACTGTCACTCCTCTTTCTAAGATAGAAGTTGTAACTAAATAACGGAGTTTCCCTTCCTTGAATTCCCTTATTTTCTTCTCTCTATCTCCATCCTGAGACGATACTGATTCACCATTAGATAAAAACAATGACAGCTTTTCATAAAGAGTTTCTACTTCTCTGATTGTCGGAGCGAAAACAAACACTTGCTTTCCTTGATTCAACATACGCTTCAAATCTAATAAAACATACAGAAACTGAAAAAATAAACATCGTTTGAAAACTGGAACCGGAAGAGGTCTTCCATGATATCTCTCATCCAATTTCAGTACGATTCCTTTTTCTTTTTCAATGAAATTCAAATCATCTTTTGATGGGGTTGCAGATAATAACACATACGTTCCTCTAATGCTGTCTTTGAAAAACTTATGAAGCAAATCATCACCTCTATATGGAAAAGCATCTATTTCATCAAACACCAGTAAGTCAAAATAATGAGGGTATCTATATAATTGGTGAGAAGTCAAAACAATTATATGTCCATATAAATCCTCTGTATGACCTTCACAAACACACACGACTTTTGCTGAAGGAAAAGCCTCTTCGATTCTTGGACCTAATTCTAAGACGACATCTTTTCTTGGGGTAGCAAATCCCACTCTTTTTCCTTCTTTCAATGCTTCTTCCATCGCCATATAGACTAATTCCGTCTTTCCAGCACCTGTAACGGCATTTATCAAAACCGGAATATTCCTCTTATATAATTCTCTGACTTTTACCGCTATCTCTTCTTGTTTCTCAGTCAATGGATAAGCTAATCTAAGTTTTGGTGAAGACATCGGCGAAATAGTAAAGGCAGACGGATCCACTTTAGTGCCTGAAAAAGGCAGACATCTTCTGCAATAAACTTTCCCATCAACTCCAATTCCAAGATATTTTTCATCGCTGTTGGAGCATCTATCACATATAAATTTGTTTTCCATCACTAATATATGTGGATAGAAAGTCAAAAGAAAATCAAAAAATCCACCAAAGGTGGATTTAGTTAAGTCGCCTAAGAATTTGAATTAGATGTATTATCGTCAGTTGCTACCGCTTTAGTTTCTTCCTGAATCATGTCTGCTTTGATTTCACCGATTTTCTTTCTTTTATCTTCATATAAATCGAGATAAGACATACGATGTTTCTCATCATGGATTGCAACCAAAGCCTCATCGACTAGTTTAGCCAAGTCTCTGAGCTTTTCAGCAGGTGTGGAGATAAGTCCTTGAAGTCCGAAGGATCTGAGCAAGGATACAGCTTCTTTGATACGAACACCATCCATCTTCGAGAAAGCTTCATCGAATATAACCAATCTCAAAGTATCGCTATCTTGAGTTACTCTATAAAGCTGAGCGAAGGAAGCTAATATTGAAATATAGAAAGGTGTTTGAGTTTCACCTCCAGATTGTCTCTTAAATGTTCTAGCCAAAGAAGATTCGACAGCATTATCATCAGTTCCACGTTTGACCAAAAGATCGAAGTTCAAATATGTACGATAATCTGTAAATTTCTCAATGTTGGCCAAGATTGCTTCCTTATTGGTAGAAGTTGAATCCTGAGCGTCTGAAATCAAAGAGAACAATTGATTCATCAAATCCTTGTACTTTTCCATAAAGACATCTTCAGCATCTCCAGCTGATAAGAGCAAAGGATCCATCATCATGTTGTAATAATCGATGTAGTCTTTGTTGGGTTCGACAGTGAAACGATATCTATCACGTCCAAATCTCACATCAGACAAAGCATCGTTCAATTCTTTGATTTGAGATTGAACTGTAGTAATTAAACTTCTCAACTTATAAATGAAGTCATCTTTGAATTCCTTAATAGCATTTGCGTGAGCTTGCGCTATCTTCTCAGTATATTGAGGCAACAAGACATTGCTCAAACTATCCAATTCTTTATCAAATGTCTCGTTAGAGGATTCATCTGTTGTATCATAAGAGAGATTGTATTTAGTGACATAAGCACTTCTAGTCTTCATCAAATTATCACGAAGACTCTTTTGTCTCGATTGAGCTCTGGCAAATAATCTATTTGCTTCTTCTGCAATCTGAGAAACATCCATGGTGGAAGCTAATTGATCATACTTGGGCAAGTATATTTCCTCAACAGCTTTAGGATCAAAAGCAGATATAGTTTGTTCTCCAGCCTTGACTGCCATTTGCTTTTCAGGAATAACCTCGTTTTGAATACGACGAATCTCAGAAGTATGTTCTCCTTTTTCGGCAGTGAATTGCTCTTTTTGTTGATTCAAACTAGCTATATCCTCATCGATAGCATGAATCTTATCATCGATTTCTTTGACCGAAGATAATGCTCCTTCCTTCATTTGTTCTGCCAAACGACGAACATTCTCTTCTAATGCTGGAACGTTTTCAACTTCATTCAAATCATCGCGGTAAGTTCTAGCTTCGTTAGAAGACATGATTGCCATCATAGTCAAAGGTGTTATCTTTTCGACCAAAGAACTGAGCAAAGAAATCTTTTCATCGATAGAGACATACTCATCGTGTATTCCTTCTACCGAGCCTTGGGAAACTCTAGTTCCAAGGAACAATGAAGTGACGCGTTTAGGATACCAGGTAGCAAAGCCTCTATATCCAGTACAATCGGCACAAAGACCATTTCCACTTTCTCTGGCTTCTTCAAAGTTTGCACATTTCTTTGTCTTTCCCAACAAATAATCTGAATAAGCTTGAGCACCTTCATCCTTCGAATCCACCAAGAATGCGCAGCTATCTTCTCTAGCAGGATGTTCATTCATAAATTCGATAACTTTGGTAGAATCGACGATGTTAACTCCGTTGAAGTCATAAACGTTGATCAAATCTTTCAAGATTCTTTGAGCTTCATTGTAATAGGAAGGATTTACAAAAACATAGAATCTATTTCCACCAATACATGATTCAATTGCTGTAGCCCAATTAGGATCGTTGACATCGACCAAATCACAGAACTTCTT
>ERZ772831.2225-NODE-2225-length-16561-cov-4.497516_pt1 | contig 16561 bp, 17 predicted proteins | sample MGYA00580858_ERZ772831 | MGnify/ENA primary metagenome ERZ772831 (study PRJEB29015, sample SAMEA2737694) | human gut metagenome | biome: human gut; feature: human-associated habitat; material: faeces | place: China | collected 2012 ... | reverse complement strand
TATGATTGGGCAGATCAGACAGGTAATGCCGCACATAAAGGACAGCGACATGGAGGAGCTTGGAGAGCAGGTGTTAGGTAAGCTCCAGAACATGACCGATGAGGAATTTGCAGAAATTTCTCTGGAAGCGTCAGAATGATAATTGAACCTTGTTGAGTAAAAGGTGAGTAAAACGAGAGTGGGCTTTGCAAAAAAAGAAAGTGAAAATTGCTTATATTTTGAAATGTATTGCATATAATAATATCAATATAAAAAATACGCAAAAAATACTTGCGTTTTATTAAATGAGGTGATATATTATGAGTACAATAAAAGAAAAAGGATGTGTCAGTATGAAGATTCAAGCTGTTTTGATTGATGGCTTCAAAAATTTATCAAACGTAAAAATCTCTTTTGATAATATTACTGCTCTTGTTGCACTTAATAATTTTGGTAAGTCAAATGTGCTTTCCGGCATTGATTTTGGGTTAGCATTTATTAAAGCTACAATTGAAGATAAAAAGGAAATGATGGCAAATTCTAATTTAATTCCAATTAATTGTAATATGATTGGAAAAAATTATAAGTATGAGATGGAGGTGTCTACTGATATTCATGGTCAGGAGTACATCGTCCAGTATGGCTTTGAATTTGTATGGAAAAACAGTGAGGATATGGAGCCGGGAATTGTTTCTGAGTTTCTAAAAGTTAAGCTTAACGAGAAAGGACAGAAGTATACTCAATTAATCAATAGAACACTGGACACAGCATTATATAAGAGTTCTGAGACAGGACGATGTTCGTCAAAGATAAAAGTTGATTCTGCAGAGCTTGTTGCAAATAAACTAAGAGCCTACGATGAGTTATATTATGCAGAGATTATTACAAAGCTAAATGGAATGAAGATATATATGGAAAATAATCTGGATGCAAAGAGTTTTTATCAGCCAGACCCAATTATTCGTAAGGGATTTGAAAATGAGATGATTAACGCTGATAATCTCCCACGTATTATCTTCAATTTGAAGAAACAGAATCCAGATAAATTTGAATTGTTGAAAGATGTGTATTTTCAGTTATTTCCAGACATTGAGGATGTTATTGTAAAGAATTTCAAAATCAATGCAGATGAAAGTGACCAGTTTCCTGACGATGCGCCATTTGCATTTACGAATTCTATCTATGTATTATTTGTTAAAGATAAAAACTTAGCGAACGCAGTTAACTTTTCAATGATGTCAGATGGAGCAAAGAGAGTATTTATGATACTGACCAAGATAATTGTATCTAGTGTAAGCAATATCTCATTGATAGCGATCGAAGAGCCTGAGAACTCTGTTCATCCCGGACTATTTCAAGCATATATACAAATTATAAGTCAGTTGTTAGATGATTGTAAGGTAATTATTACTAGTCATTCGCCATATATTATCAGCTATTTAAACCCTTCTTGGATTCATGTTGGTATGAATAGAAAGCCCGGCGTGGCCGAGTTCTTTGCTTTTAAAAAATCAGGTCAGAAACAGTTGGAGAATGATGCAGCTGGATTTAATATGAGCATGGGAGACTATCTGTTCTCAATGCTTGCCGATTCAGAGAGTAACATAAGCGATTATTTGGAGTGTGATGTCGATGAGTAAATGTCTTGTACTTTTTGTAGAGGGAGATACTGAGGTCGAATTTTACAAACAAGTAGTCGCAAATGCCAGAAAGCTACACCCTGCGGGAAGATTCGATACTAATATTGAATACAGAAATGTTAGAGGTGTAGGTGGTTTTAAAAGTATTGCTCTCAGAAAATTCACAAAAGAAATCAAGCCTAAATATGGGGATGACTGTGAGTTCACAATTGTTTTATGTAGTGATACGGATGTATTTGATTTTGCACCAAAACCACCGATAAAGTGGGATGAAGTAAAGAAAGATCTTGCAAATAGTGGAGCTGCTAAAGTTATTCACGTACAGGCAAAGAGGTCAATTTAAGACTGGTTTTTATATGATATAGAAGGAATTTTAGGATTCTTGAGGCTGGGTAAAAATACAAAAGTATCAGGAAAGAATGGATACGATAAGCTCCAGCGTTTGTACAAGCAAGCCAATAAAGTTTATTACAAAGGAATACAGAGCAATGGTATGATAGAACGCTTGAATATTGAAAAAATTGCAAATGCAGTGAAAGAACAGCTGAATCCATTATATAAGGCTCTTGGAGTAGAAAAAATTAAATAATAGTATGTAAGAGCATTGCTCTTTACATAGAAAAAGCCAGAGATTAACTCTGACTAATTCCCTTGCCAAAGAAGGTCTTTGGACTTATTTTTCTCGCAAACTAATAATACCAAAGAAAGCCTTCTTCTGCAAGGAGATTTTGCAAAGGAGTAGGGGTGTTTCCTTTACTGTCAAGGAATCGGAATAATAATATTTACGCAGAAAATATCATCCATCACTTCAAATGAGATATTTCCGTGATAGTGATCCAACATATACTTAATGCTTTTTAATCCGTAACCGTGATATTCGCTGTTGGGTTTACTTGTCTGAGGCATGCCGTCCATATATTGGATTTTACCACAGAAAAAATTTTCAATATGGATGCGGACAAATCCATTTGCTTTATCGACAATCAGGGCAATGATACGCTTTTCTGGGTTTGTCACTTTAAGAGCAGCCTCAATAGAGTTGTTAAGTAAATTACCAAATATAGAGTATAAATCAGTCGTTTGCATGAATGCTAATTGTTTGCCGTCAGCCATGCAGGTAAGTTTAATTTCCTTCTGTTTGCAAATCAGGCTTTTCTCGGTAAGAATGACATCTAAGGCATGATTTCCGGTTGTTTTCATTGCATCGAAAACAGAAAGAGCATTTGTAACTTCTCCGATAAATTCATCCGTTGAATTTCGTTCCTTCATCATCGTAAGCAGATGCTTTAAGTCATGACAATACATATTCAGCATTTCAACGTTCTGTTTTGATGCTTCAAATTGTTTTTGCTCGTTATTCCAGAGCTGTTCCACGATAACCAGCTCGTTTTCGAGTCGGTTTTTCTGGAAATTTCCCATTAAAGTCATCATTGCAAAAACACAGCAGATCAGAGAATAAATACTTGTAATGATGGTCAGTGCAGGATCATTTCCGTTAGAAAAAATATCTTTGGAGGAATTTAATACAACAGTAGTTCCAAGAATAGCGATGGTTACAAGTAGTGTCTGACGATAATTTTTCTTAAAGTTGTAATTACCACGCAATTTTCTTTCAATAAAAAAATATTCGAACAAGCAGACAATGATATTAAGCAGAATGAGAAACGGAAGCGAATAAAACAAGCTGGAAATCAGGCGACTGCACAAAAATGTAATGGAGTAGGTTGCGTGTTGCATAATCATTCCAGCCAGCCACCAGTACAGAGCATCTGTGGCTGTAAATTTCATACATGCTAAAATACTGAGAAAAACCAGCAGATAAATAGTAAAATATTTCATCATATTTGAAAATTCATTGCCCGGAATCAGCCATAAAATGAGTGAGAGGTAACAGACTGCGATTGAACATAGAAAGCGCAGAGGAAAATAGGCTTTTTGGGGTTGATGTAAAAGTAATACATAAGAAGCACATAACACTTCTGTTAATACAACTCCGGGACCGAGTAATTGATTCATGATAAGTTACCTCCTATATAATTTGTCAGATCATTCATGAAATTCTTCTTTTTTGGGCGACTGATCGCTAACTGATCCGTTCCGATAAATACAGTGTTATCTTTTATCTTTGTAACATGTTTCAGATTTACCAGATAACAATTGTTACAACGGGAAAAAAGACGTGTTGGCAAAACGTGTTCGACATCGGAAAGGGAGCCTCTTGTCATGATGTTTTCTGTCTCAAGATGATAAATCAGATCGTGATTGTTAATCTCAACATAGAGCAGATCATTAATGGAGAAGCGATGCATGCCCCCTTTTGTCTGTATGATTAAGGTACGGTCATTATTTTGGGAAACGAGATGCAGCACTTTGTGCATTTTTAACGCAAAGGAATAATAATCCAAAGGTTTTAACATATAGTCAGCAGCACCAACTTCATAGCCAGTGACAGCATATTTTGAAAAATTGGTCAGAAAAACAATTACGACCGAATGATCCTTTTGTCGTATATCTTTAGCTGTTTCCATTCCATTTTTTCCCGGAACTTCAATGTCGAGAAATAGCAGATCAAACTGGGAGTGAAATTGTTCCAAAAGCGAAGCCGAATCATTGAAGCGGGTCAGTTCATAGGAAAGATAATACTCTTTGGAAAAGCGCTCCCATGCCTTACATATTCTTGCATAATCAAATTCACTGTCTTCTAATACAGCAATTTTTATCATAACGTATCTCCCAACGGAATCTTTTTTATAATTCAAGTATAACATAAATGAATATGACAAAAAAGCAATTCACGACACTTGAGTGACAGGGTACGACAAAAGTCTTGCGAAATTGTGTCATGGCAGGTATATTTCGATTCATCAGCCGATAAATGGCAAAAGAAAAACTGTTTACAGGAATTGGCGAACAGTAATAATCCAAAAGGGGGAAATGAAAATGTTAGACATCAACATTGAAGACGTGAAAAACGTCCTCATTAGCTGCAGACCATATCTGATTTTTTTGGGTATTGTACTTTTGGCAGCAGTCATTGCGCTGATTGTGTGTGCAGTGAACAAAAAATTACAAAAGAAAACAAAATATCTTGTTCGGACGCAGGCTGGAATTGTTGCGCTGCTTGCGGTTGTGATTACTGTGAACATGATTGTGACTGGACCAATGTACACACTGGTAAGTCTTGCTATGGGAGACGGAAGTATCAGTCAGGAGTCGATAGATTCTTCTTCTGAATTTGGTGTGAAGGTGGCAGAGGAAGGAATTGTTCTTTTAAAAAACGATGACAATTTACTTCCAATGACAGATAAAAAAACACTAAATGTTTTTGGTTGGGCATCTACCAATCCATGTTATGGTGGTAGTGGTTCAGGCGGAATCTCTGATGCATATCCGACAATAAGCCTTTTAGATGGTTTGAAGGATGCGGGATTTGAGACAAATGAGGAGTTGTCTTCGTTTTACACAGAGTATCGTGCAGACAGACCGAGTGTTAATATGTTTGCACAGGACTGGACACTTCCGGAACCGCCGGTAGATCAGTACACAGATGAACTGATGCAGAATGCAAAAGATTTTTCTGATACAGCAGTTGTTGTATTTGCAAGAACCGGATGCGAGAATGCGGATCTTCCAACAGATTTTACAAAAGTAACATACACGAACAACTCTGAAGATTACGAGGATTTTGGCAGTGACAGACACTATTTGGAGTTAAGCAGAAGTGAAGAGAATATGCTGGACATGGTTTGTGATAATTTTGACAATGTCATTGTTGTATACAATGGTTCTAGTGTATTTGAACTTGGTTTTGCAGAGAAACACGAACAGATTAAGAGCTTAATCTGGTGTCCGGGAACTGGTCAGACCGGTTTTGAGGCACTCGGAGAGATTTTAGCAGGTGAGGTAAATCCGTCCGGAAAGACAACAGATATTCTGGTAAAGGATTTAAAAGAGACACCTTCCTATAATAATTTTGTTGTAACACCTTATGACAATATGGATGAACATGGAGTTACAAATGCTTTTAATCCAGAAGAACTGAAGGTACCTTCTTTTGCAAATTATGTAGAAGGAATTTATGTAGGCTATCGTTTTTATGAGACTGCAGCAGCCGAAGGTTTCTTAAATTATGAGGATGCGGTATCCTATCCATTTGGCTATGGAATGAGCTACACATCTTTTGAACAGAAGATGGGCGACCTGAATGTAGATGCTGATGGAAATATCACGGTAGAGGTTACTGTAACAAATACAGGCTCTGTTGCAGGAAAAGAAGTGGTTGAACTTTATTACAATCCACCATATATAAATGGTGGAATTGAAAAATCAACAGCAAATCTGATCGCATTTGATAAAACAGAGCTGTTAGAGGCAGGTGCAAGCGAGACAGTCACACTTTCTTTTACAGCAGAGGATATGGCGTCTTACGATACATATAATCATGGATGTTATGTTTTAGAGGCAGGAGATTATATTATTTCGTTGCAGAGTGATTCTCATAACGTGATAGATTCTAAAACCTATAATGTAGCAGCAGATATTGTATATGACGAGAGTAACCCACGTTCTACAGATGAGACCGCAGCATTAAATCAGTTTGGCTTTGCAGAAGGAGATGTGACTTATCTTTCCAGAGCAGACGGCTTTGCTAATTATACAGAAGCAACTGCAGCTCCATCTAATAGAAGTATGAGCGAAGAAAGCAAAGCACAGTATCTTGACAACTCAAATTATAATCCAGAGGATTACAATAATCAGAATGATGTAATGCCTGCAACAGGAGCTGATAATGGTGTGCAGCTTGTTGATTTAAGAGGTCTGGATTACGAAGATGAACTCTGGGATACATTATTGGATGAACTGACTGTAGATGAAATGTCAAATCTGATTGCATTTGGTGGATATCAGACAGCAGCAATTGACAGTATCGGAAAGGTTGCAACGACAGACTGTGACGGACCGGTAGATATTTATAATAACTTTACAGGAGTAAGCTCTATAGGACTTCCGGCAGTAGTCATGCTTGCATTTACATGGAATACAGATATTGCACAGGAATATGGTGAGTGCATCGCATCTATGGCAGATGAGATGAACGTTAGCGGTTGGTATGCGCCATCTATGAACATGCACCGTAATTCTTTTGCAGGACGTAACTTTGAATATTATTCTGAGGATGGATTTATAGCAGGAAAACTGGCTGCAAGTGTCGTACAGGGATCCAACAAATATGGCGTTTATGCATACATCAAGCATTTTGCATTAAACGATCAGGAGACAGACCGCTGGTATAAAAATAGTATGTGGTGCAACGAGCAGACAATCCGTGAGATTTATTTAAAACCATTTGAGACAGCAGTGAAAGAGGGGCATGCAACAGCAGTGATGTCTTCCTATAACTATATCGGACCTGTATGGTCAGGCGCATGTGCTCCGCTTCAACAGACCGTGCTTCGTGACGAGTGGGGCTTCCGCGGAATGGTTATCACCGATTATTTCCTCTCTGCAGGTGGCGCAATGAACTCTGATCAGGCAATCCGCAATGGCTCTGACTTAATGTTGACAAATATTGATGCAGGAACCAATAATTTGCAGGATACCACAAGTGCAACAGGTGTACTTGCTATGAGAAATGCAACACACAATATTTTATATACGGTTGTAAACAGCCGGGCTTATGATGGCGATAATTTAAATTCGGGAATGCCAGCATGGGAGATCATGATGATCGTGATCGATCTTGTCATTGCAGCACTTCTTGTATTATTGGAGGTATTTGTAGTAAGAAAAGGATATAAGAAGAGAAAAGAGACAATCATCGTTACAGAGAGTGAGAAATAATTGTAAAAAATAGCATACACTTCTTTTGTAAGAAACATGGAATCCTCCCAAGGAAAAAGTGATTACAAAGGAGTTGTGATACCCCGGCAGAATAGTAATCTGCTGGGGATTTTTTGCTGGTAGCAAGATTGTATTTCATAAGGGAATCCGCTATACTATAAATAATAGTGTGGCGGATTTTTCTTGTGCGCCCAGCGGCGCACGCTTGGAGGATTTTTTGGCAGATACATTAAAATTACCGGTAGGAATTGATAATTTTGAAGAAATCAGAAAATTGGGATTTTACTATATCGATAAAACAAAGCTGATAGAGCAGCTTTTATATAAACATTACGAACAGAAGGTAATCATTCTTATCGATAAATATGATGTTCCGTTAGACGATTACCGCAGATGAGAAGATAGTAGATTATTATGAAATTATCGTGACGGATTTTGCAGGAAATCGTGCTAAGAAGAATCTTACGAGCCAATATAGTTTATTGACTTGGTTTCATACAAGTATTGATAGAAGTTCATATAGACAATATTATCAATGATTTTTTTAATATATGCCACAAATCTTGAAAATTTCTTGATTTGTGGCATGATAAATACAAACTTAGTGAATTTTGAAGACACCTTTTTTCTTGAAAATATAATTTATAATAAGCTAAAAGCAAGAGACTATGAAGTCTTTACAGGAAAAACATATAAGGGTGGAATGGATTTTGTTGTAATAAATGGAAGAAAGAAATGTTTTATTCAGGTAGCATATTAATATTGTTGATTTTCTTTTGGACAAGAAGGATATTAATTTATCATAGTTCCACAAATTTGGTAAAAAACATAGGAAAAAGTTCAATAGGAGTCTGGAAGACCGGCATGAAGTATCACAGTCATATAAGATTTGATTCACAGCACAAGAAATTGATATGAAAAATAAAATAATCGGATGATTTTCAGAAGACCATAATTGAGGATACAAATAACAAATGTTATTATAATTGTGTGAATGACATAAAATAAGTGATTCAGAAAAAAGGAAACAGAGAATCGATATGTGTGAAACTAAAACTTTAGATTATTACAATAAGAATGCCAGCAGTTTTGCAGAAGCAACAGTGGATGTGGATTTCTATGACACGCAGAAATATTTTCAGAACTTGTTGCCTGGGCAGGGATATATTCTTGATTTTGGGTGTGGATCCGGAAGAGATATTAAGTATTTTCTGAGTCAGCATTTTCAAGTTGATGCAATCGATGGTTCAGAGGAATTGTGTCGTATTGCAAGTGATTATACAGGTATAAAAGTTAAAAAAATGCTATTTAAAGAACTGGAAGAAATAGAAAAATACGATGGAATATGGGCTTGCTCTTCAATACTTCATCTTCCAAAGAGAGAACTTAAAGCGGTGTTTGAAAAAATGGTAAAGGCATTAAAAAAAGATGGCATCATTTATACATCCTTTAAGTATGGTGATTTTGAAGGAGAGAGAAATGGGCGGTATTTTACAGATTTTACAGAAGAGAAGTTTAATGAATTTGTCCAGGATATAGAAAATGTTAAATTAAAGGAAGAGTGGATTACATGTGATGTAAGACCAGGCCGTGGAGAGGAAAAATGGCTGAACTTAATACTGCAGAAGAATTAGATGATATTAATGAAATAGAATATGGGACGGATGCACTTACTGGAGGTCAGGATAAGAGGATGTATCTGTATTATCAGCTGCTGAATAGTTTGAAAAGAGCTGATAGCGTGGATATTGTCGTTTCTTTTCTGATGGAATCTGGCGTCAGGATGCTGCTTGGTGAACTTGACAATGCGTTGAAACGGGGAGCAAAAATCAGAATCCTTACAGGAAATTATCTTGGTATAACACAGCCACCAGCATTATATCTTATCAAGCATAAGCTTGGGGAACAGGTAGATCTGCGCTTTTATAATGAAAAAAATCGATCATTTCATCCAAAATCATATATGTTTCATTATAAGGATTATAGTACGATCTACATTGGCTCATCAAATATTTCCAAGAGTGCACTGACATCTGGTATTGAGTGGAATTACCGGTTTAGCAGCAAAACAGATTCTCATAACTATGAAAAATTTTACAATACATTTCTTGATCTGTTTGAACATCATTCCGTAGTAATAGATGATGATGAACTAAAAAGATATTCAAAAAACTGGCACCGCCCGGCTGTATCAAAGGATCTGGACAGGTATGATTTACAGGATAACGAAGCTACAAATAATATTGCATTATTTGAACCAAGAGGAGCGCAGATAGAGGCTTTGTGTGCATTGGAAAATACCAGGGCAGAGGGGGCAGGAAGAGCCTTAGTCCAGGCTGCGACAGGCGTTGGAAAAACATATCTTGCAGCATTTGATTCAAAGGCTTATGAAAGAGTATTGTTCGTGGCGCATAGAGAAGAAATCTTAAAGCAGGCAGCGCAATCTTTTAAAAATGTCAGAAATTCAGATGATTATGGCTTTTTTGACGGAGAAAGTAAATGTACGGATAAATCTGTAATCTTTGCATCAGTTGGAACACTAGGCAGGAGTGAATACCTGAAAAATAAGTATTTTGCTCCAGATTATTTTAATTATATTGTAATCGATGAATTCCACCATGCAGTTAATGACCAGTATCAAAGAATTGTTAATTATTTTAAGCCGCAGTTTCTGTTAGGGTTAACAGCGACTCCAGAGAGAATGGATGGCCGGAATATTTATGAAATCTGTGATTATAATGTGCCATATGAGATTTCATTAAAAGAAGCAATCAATAAGGGAATGCTTGTCCCATTTCATTACTATGGAATTTTTGATGATACTGATTATTCAAAGCTGCATATTGTAAGGGGAAGATATGATGAAAAAGAATTGAATGAAAACTATATCGGAAATGTTCACAGATATGAGTTGATTTATAAATATTACTGTAAATATGGTTCAAGGCAGGCTCTTGGATTCTGTTGCTCCAAGGAGCATGCAAGAGAGATGGCGAGAGAGTTTTCATCAAGAGGAATACCGTCAGTGGCTGTATTCAGTGATGCAAGTGGGGAATATACTGAGAAACGGAATGTGGCAATACAGAAATTAAAGAATGGCGAAATAAGAGCGATTTTTTCTGTGGATATGTTTAATGAAGGCGTTGATATCACATCAGTTGATATGGTAATGTTCTTAAGACCTACGGAATCTCCAATCGTTTTCCTTCAGCAGCTTGGAAGAGGACTGAGAAAATGCAGGGGAAAAGAGTTCCTGACTGTACTTGATTTCATTGGTAATTATGAGAAAGCGGGCAGGGTGCGTTTCCTTCTGGAAGGAAAGTCTGGCATGTATAGAGAGGGCTGTCATTTATCAGATACTTTGCGATTTCCGGATGACTGCATGGTGGATTTTGATCTGAAGCTGATTGATCTTTTTGCTGAAATGGATAGAAAACATTTAAAGCTTAAGGATCAGGTAATTAATGAATATTTCAGGGTAAAAGATCTGCTTGGAAAGCGTCCGACAAGGCTGGATCTGTTTACATATATGGATGATAATATTTATGAAACCGCAATCACACACTCCAAAGATAATCCATTTAAAAGATATCTGGAGTTTCTCAATGATTTGGGAGAACTAAGTCAAATAGAAGTAGAATTTTACAAAGGAATTGGAAGAGAATTTATCAGCCTGCTCGAAAACACGAACATGTCAAAGGTATACAAGATGCCTGTGCTTATGGCATTTTATAATAACTCGGATGTGCTGATGGAAGTATCAGAAAAACAGCTCCTTTCAAGCTGGAAAGAATTTTTTTCAACTGGAACAAACTGGAAAGATCTTGATAAAAATATGACATTGCAGAAGTATAAAGATATTTCAGATAAAGATCATCTAAAAAAAATTCTTGCTATGCCGGTACATTTCCTATTGGAATCCGGGAAAGGATTTTTTGTTAAAAATGACGATGCGGCATTGGGTTTAAGGGAAGAATTGCGTCCGCTAATTGATAATCCTGTTATGATCCGGCAGATGAAGGATGTGATAGATTATAGGACAATGGATTATTACCAGAGAAGATATAGGGAGAGGCAGAATGAATAGTTAATATGGTCAAATTCAACCGATTTAAACCGATAATTCAACCGATTTAAACCGATAATTCAACCGATCGAATCAGCAATATTTTTTATAATTTGAAAATAGATAAATTTTACAAATAAGCATAAAACGAACATAACAGTTAGGATGACATATGAAAATATTATCAAAAAATGCTTCGGACACCGAAACAAAAGATACATGCAATAATGACAAATACGATACGCCAGAACAGGCATTAAAAATTTTGTTTGGATATGATTCATTCAGAGCGGGACAGAAATCTGTGATCGACAATATCCTGGCGGGAAGAGATGCGTTTGCAGTCATGCCGACAGGTGCAGGAAAATCCGTGTGTTATCAGATCCCGGCAGTGCTTCTGCCGGGAATCACATTGGTCATTTCACCGCTGATCTCGCTTATGCAGGATCAGGTCAAAGCATTAAATGAGGCAGGAGTGCAGGCAGCATTTATCAATAGCTCCCTTTCTGAAAAGGATTATAATGAGACAATCAGGAAAGCAAGACAGGGCACATACAAAATTATTTATATAGCACCGGAGCGGCTCGTCACAGAGGGCTTTCTCGCTCTCGCAAAAAGCGTACCTGTTTCAATGGTGACAGTGGACGAAGCACACTGTATCTCACAGTGGGGGCAGGATTTCCGCCCAAGCTATATGAAAATTGTTGAATTTGTCAAAATATTGGAGAAACGTCCGATCATCAGTGCATTTACAGCTACGGCAACAGAAACCGTCCGCGAAGATATTATCTGCACGTTAGGACTGCAGAATCCCTTTACATTGGTAAATGGATTTGACAGGGAAAATCTGTTTTTTCAGGTGGACAAGCCTAAGAATAAAGAGCAGTATATTTTGAAATATATTTCCGGGCATAGCGGTGACAGTGGAATTATCTATTGTGCGACAAGGAAAAACGTTGATAATATATACGAACTGCTTAAGGGCAAGGGCGTTTCTGTGGGAAAATATCATGCAGGAATGAGTGCTGAGGAGCGGAAAAAAATGCAGGATGATTTTGTATTCGACTACACGAGTATTGTCGTTGCAACAAATGCGTTCGGTATGGGGATTGATAAATCGAATGTCCGTTTTGTCATTCATTATAATATGCCGCAGAGTATGGAAAACTATTATCAGGAGGCAGGGAGAGCCGGTCGTGACGGGCTTGACGCTAAGTGCATTCTTTTATTTTCACCGCAGGATATTGTGATCAACCGGTTTTTATTGGATCATAAGGAAATGCAGGATCTTGATCCGGCGGACAGGGAGACGGTCAGGGAAAGGGATGTCCGGCGGCTGCAGGTGATGGAGCGATACTGCTATACAACAGAATGTCTGCGCAATTATATTTTAAAGTATTTCGGGGAAAATCCGGAAAAACCATGTCAGGACTGCGGCAATTGCCTGCGTGAATTTGAAACTCTGGATATGACAGAAGCAGCCAAAAAAGTGATCAACTGCGTATACGAAGCGAAAGGAAGATATGGAAAGCAGATCATCATTGATACTGTTGCCGGAGCTAAGACGGCGAGGCTGGAGGAAATAGGAACTGTTCGTTACAAATCATACGGCGTTCTGGCAGGAACGAACAAGAATCTGTTAAGACGTTTGATCGAACAGCTGGTATTAGAGGGATATCTTCGCGTGGGGGATTATCAGGTTCTCAAACTTGGCGATATCAGTGGTCTGAAAAATCCAGAGGCTTCTGTTTTCGTTAAGATTACAGATGAAGACAAACAGCCGGAAAAGACAGCCAAAACGAAAAAGAAAGCAAAAAGTGTGGAAACACTTACATCTTCCGGCTACAAATTGTTTGAACGACTTAAGAAACTCCGCCTTGAAATTGCACGTGAGGAAAGCATGCCGCCGTATATTATTTTCAGTGACAAGACCCTGATCGATATGGCAGCAAAAATGCCGGCTTCCAAGCCTGAAATGCTGGACGTTTCAGGTGTGGGCGAAAATAAATTTGCGAAGTATGGAGAGCGGTTTCTTGAGGTAATTGAGGAGTATAGGCGGGAAGTGGGATAGGAACAGTTAGAAATTGTGTTGAAAGAAGTTAGAACAGGAAAGGCGTGAGATGAATCTTACGTCTTTTTCTTGGATTTTATGTAAGCATATAATTACTTGAAAAATGAAATAGCATATGATAAATTATAAATGTGACGTAAAAAGAGTCACGTTTATAAAAAGGTGATTAATATGAAAGAATTTTTGGAAAAAACATTACGGCAAAATGTAATAATGACGGAGAATAAAGAGGTGTATAAAAAGCTCCCGTTAGCATATCGTGGAAGATATGATATTTTTACGGTAGATACGAATGGTGTATTATGGATGGCTATTCATCCCAAAGATAATATCGGACTTGTTATGTTACGTAGAGACAGAGCTGGCGTGGAAAAAATGACAGGATTAAATTGTGCAATATTTCTTGATCGAACAACATTTTATATAAAAGAAAAGATGATGGAAGAAGGAATTCCTTTTGTAATAGAAGGAAAGCAGGCATTTCTTCCATTTATTGGATATTTGTTGAGTAAGGAAAATGAAAGAGAATTGGCACCAGTTTATCTGATTTCATTTTTGACGCAAAAAATGCTTCTGATGGCTATTTATGAACGATGGAATGAAGTGAAAGTATCTGATGCAGCAAAACGAATAGGAGTGTCAACAAAATCTGCAAGCCGGTGTTTTGATGAACTGGAATATTTAAATATTGATGTGTTGGGCATGAAAGGTAAATCAAGAGTATTAAATATTCCGAATGACCGAAAACAAGTATGGCAGCAAATTGAAAATGTATTAAGAAATCCGGTGATTCGAAGATTTGTTCTGAGAGAAGATATGAAACTAGAAAAGAAAGCAGGTATTTCTGCTTTGTGTGAGTATTCTCTTTTGTCAGATAATGTTTATCCTACTTATGCAGTAACAAAGAAAGAGTTGAAAGATAGTGCAGTGAAAGTGGAAAAACAAGTGAGTGAATTGGAAGAAATTGGATGTGTTGTTTTGGAACTGGGATATTTTATTGATTTTTTAGGAAAAGGATTTCAAGATCCATTGAGCGTAGTATTGTCACTTACAGGAGAAGAGCAAGAAGAGGAACGGATAGATATTTCTATTAATGAGATGTTGGAGGAATATGTATGGTCAAAGGATTAGATACATTTCAGAAGTACTTTGCAGATTATGAAGAACAGTATGTTTTAATAGGTGGCGCAGCCTGTGATATTCTATTGAAAGCAATGAAGTAAATTTCAGGACTACAAGAGATCTGGATATGGTTTTGATTGTTGAAGCATTAACTCCGGAGTTTGGAGAAAAATTTTGGAGGTTTATCGTTGATGGAAAATATAGAAACAAAGCGACAAACGGTAGCAACCCTCAATTTTATAGATTTAATAAGCCAGAAGACGATAACTTTCCGAAAATGATCGAATTGTTTTGTAGAAGTGATTTTAAACTAAAAGATGCGAAAGGAATTACTCCAATTTATATTGATGATGAAGTTTCCAGTTTGTCAGCAATTCTTTTAAATGATGATTACTATAAGGCACTTCTCGATGGAAAAGAAGTGAGAAAAGGACTTTCTGTTTTAAGACCAGAATATATCATTCTTTTTAAAGCAAAAGCGTATCTTGATTTGCAAAAACGAAAAGATTTAGGTGAGAAAGTGGATTCCAGTGACATAAAGAAGCATAAAAAAGATGTTTTGCGTATTGCTTCGGAGCTTATGCTTGAAAAAGTAGAAGAATTGCCGACAGCAGTAGATGCCGATATACATAGCTTTATTGATTTGTTGGAGCAGGAACCATTTGATCAAAATTCATTGAAAAGATATGGACTGAAAAATGAGGATATTGTGGAGTTGTTAAAGCAAGTATTCGGATAAAAATGTGATGTGTTATACAGTTGATTTATCAGTTAGGAATTCCAATGTCAAATGCAGTAGGAATGTTGCTACGGCAGATTGTTTTGCAAAAGGGAATTCCATTTGAAATGAAATTACCAAGAACGGCACCGTTGACCTATGGTTCTCTTACGAAAGAACAATTTGATAAAGAAATTGAAAAAGGTATGTCTGATGTAAAAGCTGGCAGAGTTTACTCAGCAGATGCCATTGAAGCTGAAATGAAAAGAGATTTTGGCATATGATTTTTTATGTGGCATATTCCGCTGAAGCAAGACAGGATTTGAGGGACATTTATGAATATATTGCGTATGAATTGTTGGTACCTGAAACAGCTGCCGGACAATGGTTGCATTGTTCGGAACGATAGGAAATAGCAATACAAGTTGTAGGCAGGTGGCTACCCAGGAGCAGATGGACCGATTTTGAAAAACTCTGTATCAATTTTCTTTACAGATAAACTTTGTTCATAGATTTATGGTATAATCAGTTTAAGCGCTTGAATAAAGGAGATGGTTATACCATGAATCTGTTTTGCGAAGAGATCCATAAACTGGAGGCGGAATTTAAACAATGCCGGAAGCTGCTGAAAAAAGTTGTCGAAGAAATCGTCGAGAGAAAAAATGGAGATCGGATGCAGCGGAATATGCCGTATTTTGTCAGGCTTGTCGTTGATTATTTCTATGACCGTATGAGAAAGACGAAAAACCTTCAATACGGTGACAGAACACAAAACCACGGGCAATACAAAAACCCATATACAAAGATTTGAACTAATCAGGCCAGGACAGTTTTATTTTGATGCCTGCTACAACCCGTTCAAGACCGCATTCCTGAAAAATGCTGAGAAGAAGGGCTGCGAAATCCTGAATGGTCTTGGTATGTCCAATTCCAGAGGGCTGCTCAGATCGAATTATGGATCGGACAGAAGGCTCCACTGGATGTGATGCGAGAAGAATTAAAGGAGATTATCCGGGAAGAAAATGAGAAGGTGCAGACGGAATAATTCTGTAATTCCGTCACTTCATGAGAGATAAATGTTATAGTGAATTTATAGTGAATAGAGAAACGCGATAGCGTAGTAA
>ERZ772831.2216-NODE-2216-length-16623-cov-19.264546_pt1 | contig 16623 bp, 14 predicted proteins | sample MGYA00580858_ERZ772831 | MGnify/ENA primary metagenome ERZ772831 (study PRJEB29015, sample SAMEA2737694) | human gut metagenome | biome: human gut; feature: human-associated habitat; material: faeces | place: China | collected 2012 ... | reverse complement strand
CGTCAAAGATGATGGTTGGGAGTTTCACGGCTCCGCTGATCATAGCCTTCAGCGAGAGCATTACACGGGCAATCTCTCCTCCTGATGCTACCTGGGTAACAGGTTGGAGTGGGGTGCTCTTGTTGGCACTGAAGAGGAAACTTACCTTATCTCCACCATCGTGGCTGAGCGGTTTCTCTGTCAGACTGATGCTGAATCTTACGTTTGGAATGCCCAGCGGGATGAGGCGCTGCTTCATTTCCTCCTCTACTTTTTTGGCAGCCTTCGTACGGATAGCGGTCAATTCCTTTGCCTGTTTCTGTGCTTTCTCTAACAATTGGGTCACTTCTTGTTCCAAGGCTTCCACATCTTCGTCGCTATGGTCGATGTGTGAAAGCTGTTCCTTGAGCTGATGGTAGGTTTCTATCAGTTCTCCCAAGTCTCTGACGTGGAATTTCTGCTGCAGTGAGTTGAGTTTGTCCAGTCGTTCATTGATGGTCTCCAGACGGGCAGGGTCAAATTCTACATGATCGGTCAGTCCGTTTACTTCCTGGGCAATATCTTTCAGTTCGATATAACTGGAATCGATGCGCTCCAACAGTTCGGTTACTTCGGGATAAACATCCTTGATATTCGCGAGTTGCTCTGATGTCTGTTTCAGTCTTTCGATGATATTGCCGTCATCTCCCGACAGATGGTTGTCTGCCTGATAGAGTGCCGTCTTGATATCTTCGGAATGACTGAGCATCTCATATTCCTGTTCCAGTTCTTCCTGTTCTCCGTTCTGCAGTTGTGCCTCATCGAGTTCCTTAAACTGGAATCGGAGGAAGTCCTCGTTCTCTCTGTTCTTTTCGATTTCAGCCTTCAGAGCGTTCAGTTTCTGGTTGGCTTGTTTATATTGATTGTACGCAGCCTCATAATTCTTCCGCTGTTTCTCGTCCTGTGCAATAATATCCACCACATTGAGCTGGAAGTCTTCCTTCTGCAACAGGAGATTCTGGTGCTGCGAATGTATATCGACGAGTTGTTCCCCCAGTTCCCTCATCTTGGTCAGCGATACCGGTGTATCATTGATGAAAGCACGGCTTTTCCCTGCTGCCGTCAACTCACGGCGTATGATGGTATCCGACAAATCTTCATCGATGTCATTGTCGGTGAAGAACTGTTGCATATCATATTTAGACAGATCGAAGTGTGCCTCGATGACGCAACGATCTCTGCCAGCCTTGATAGACTTGCTGTCAGCACGGTTGCCTAACAACAGACCGATGGCTCCGAGGATGATACTCTTTCCTGCACCCGTTTCACCCGTGATGACGGAGAAGCCTGGGTGCATCTGGATATTGAGTTCGTCGATGAGCGTGAAATTCTTGATATATAATTGTTTGAGCATAATTATTGCTTGATTTTGTCCCACGAATTGTTCTGTGTAGGATTGATGGAGAAGAGGAGGTCATAGATACTTTCCTTCTCTTTCTGAGTTCCCTTTCCCTTGTAGATATTGGCGAGCTCGTCTTTCTTGTAGTCCGTCCATATCTGTGGCAGGAGACTGAGCGGCTTGTTTTCCCTTGCCTTCTTCAGGTTCTCCTCCAGAGTGGTCGTGATTTCTGTACGTCCTCGTTCTGCATTGTTTGCCATCTCGTCAAGTCCCTTTCTGTAATAATCATATTGAAGTTGGCGGAATGGTTTCATACCTCCGTCCAGATAGTCGGCGATGATGGCATAGCGGTTTCGGTTGTTGTCGAAAGCTTTCCATCCCGGGAAGTCGAGGTTCTGGGCATTGTTGGTGAGGTTCATGCAGCGCTGCAGGATGTCTTCTCCTCCCATCGGGGAGAAGGTGTCGAGATCCAGACCGATGATGAGATAAGCGTAGTAGGCGAAGAGAGCAGTCAACTGGTTGTCGAGTGTTTCCTCATTGAATTCAATCTGGTCGAACTCAGCAAACTTGAAGATGAAGTTCTCGTCCACATTATTATATATAGTAGTGGTGTAGGCGGAGTTATAGACGGGGCGGTTGGCCTGTATGAGTGCCTTGCAGGTGAAGAGACCTTGGCTCTTGTCATACTTGCTCACCGTCAGATTGAAGTTGCAGTTGATGCGCTCGTTCTTCTGAAATTGCAGATGCGTCCACTGTCGTTCGTTGACGAATCTCTCTAACGTCTGCTGCAGGTTGTCGAAAACAGCGTTGTCCGTGCCCGAAATCTGGGCATGGTTGATGGTAATCTTCGCTTGCAGTTCCTGCGCATGAATATAGGATGCACCACTAACAAGCAGGGTGCATCCTATCATCAGTATCTGAAGGCAGAAGCCTTTCATATTAGAAGAGCTTAGCCAATTCATCGATGATGTCGGCAGCCACTTCTGTCTTTGGCTTTTTCTCATATTCTATCTTACCCTTTTCAGAAATAATCGTGATTTGATTTTCGTCTGTCCGGAAGGTGGTGCCTGGGTTGCGGGTGGAATTGAGCACGATGAAGTCTGCGTTTTTCTTGATACGCTTCTTCTCTGCATTCGTTTCCTCATCATTGGTTTCCAGTGCGAAGGCTACGATGTGCTGGTCTTCCTGTTTCATCTGTCCCAATGCGGCAGCGATGTCGTGGGTGGGTTCCAGACGCAGGAGTAAATCGTCCTTTTCGCGTTTGATCTTCCTGTCTGCCACCTCAGCTGGTTTGAAATCAGCCACTGCGGCACAGAGGATAGCTGCATCCATCTTTCTGCCCGTTGAGTTTCCATCGGTCTTTCCTTCAAAAGCCATCGTGGTAGCCTGATACATCTCCTCACAGCTCTCCACGTCGATGCGGTGGATATCCTCATGACAGGAGAGTGATACTGGTCCGGCAACGAGGGTTACGTCAGCCCCTCTCTGTCGGCATTCCTCAGCCAAGGCAAATCCCATCTTGCCGGAAGAATAGTTGCCGATAAAGCGCACAGGATCTATCTTCTCATAGGTAGGTCCGGCTGTGATAAGGATACGTTTCCCCATCAGATCCTTTCCCTTGACACAGTCCTTCATGCCTTCCTTGTTTCCATCCTTCATTCCGTCCAGCAGGTCGAAATACTGGTCGATGTAATCCACGATGACCTCAGGTTCTTCCATACGACCTTTACCCTCCAATCCGCTGGCAAGGAATCCAGAAGCTGGTTCGATGATGATATTGCCGTATTCCTTCAGTCTTGCCATGTTGGCTTGCGTAGAAGGATGCTTATACATATCGAGATCCATGGCAGGAGCCAGAAATACAGGAGCCTTCATGGAGAGATAGGTGGTAATCAGCATATTGTCAGCGATACCGTTTGCCATCTTTCCCATGGTAGAAGCCGTACAAGGAGCGATGACCATTGCGTCTGCCCAGAGACCGAGATCTACATGAGAGTTCCAGGTGCCGTCGCGCTGAGAGAAGAACTCGCTTACCACGGGCTTATGAGTGAGGGCAGAGAGGGTGATAGGGGTGATAAACTCCTTTCCGGCAGGAGTGATGACCACCTGAACCTCAGCGCCCCGCTTGATAAATCCTCGTATAATCAGGCATGCTTTATAGGCTGCAATCGAGCCTGTGATGCCCAATACGATTTTCTTTCCTTTTAACATAATCTGTGATTAGAAGAAATTACTTTCCCATTCGTTTATTGTACTCACGGAGACGGATGCGGGTGAGTACCTGCTTGGTGTTGTTGGTAAATTCGCTTCCTAATATCCAGGTGTAATAGCCTGGGTCCTTGGAAAGGATTTCTGCCACATCCCAACCTTTGTACTTACCGAAGTTGAACACCTCATGCTTGAGTGGTTCACCTTTCTCGTCGAGCACTGCTTTTCCGTTGGCATCCACTACTTCTTTCCAGATGATGCGTCCGGCGAAATCTACGTTGTCCTTCTGCTTAGAGAATGCTGCAAGCTCATCCATATCATTGTTGAGTACACGGTCCGGTTCTTCCTGTACGCCTGGAGCATATCTGTCCAATTCACCCATGAGCACACGGTAGGTAGCCTCTGTATCCTGATCGGCACGGTGAGCCTCGAAGTCTTCCTCCATCTTTCTGCCGCAATAGAACTTATAGGCTGCAGCTAAGTTGCGTCGCTCCATCTTCATGAAGATAGTCTGTGCGTCGATGAGGCGGCACTTGTTGAAGTCGAAGTCGATGCCTGCACGGAGGAACTCCTCTGCGAGCATAGGAACATCGAAATGGTTGGAGTTGTAACCAGCAAAGTCGCAACCGGTAAATTCCTGTTCGAGTGTGGCAGCCAACTGCTTGAAGGTAGGCGCGTCTTTCACGTCCTCATCGCTGATACCAGTCAGTTCTACCACCTCTTGTGGAATTGGTCTTCCCGGATTGACAAAGAGGTTCTTTCGAACCTCCGTGCCGTCTGGACTGACCTTAATATATGACATCTGTATGATACGGTCTTTGATGAAGTCGAGACCCGTAGTCTCCAAATCAAAGATGATCAATGGTTTCTTAAGATTCAGTTTCATTTTCTTTCTTTTCCTTTCTCTGCGTGATTAGTCGTTGAGCAACATAGGCATGAGCAGCATGAGGACATCTTCGTTTTCAGGCTGTTCGGCTGGAACGATGATACCGGCACGACTTGGGTCTGCAAGTTGGATAATCACCTGCTCGCTGCTGAGGTTGTTGAGAATTTCCTGCAAGCTGCTGCCCTTGAAACCGATGCTCATGTTGGTATTGTTTGACTCGCATACGAGCTGTTCCTTGGCTGATGTAGCGAAATCTACATCCTCTGATGAAACCTCCATGTGGTTGTTGTCTATCTTGAGGCGAACCAACTGGCTGCTTTCGCTGGCGAATGGCATGACACGGCGCAAGGCACTGATCAGGGCACGGCGATCTACAGTCACCTCGTTAGGGTTGTTTGGAATCACAGAGTTGTAGCTTGGGTATTTTCCCTCGTAGAGAATACATCTCAAACTGCCGTCTGTAAAGAGAATCTCTGCACTCTTCTCATCAAACTTGATGGTTATGTCACCTTCTTCGCGTGAGAGGATGTTCTTCAGGAGTGTAGCTGGCTTCTTAGGAAGATCGAAAGCAGCAGGAGTATCGCTCTTGATAGTGAAGTTCTTGTTGCGTACCAACTTATGTCCGTCACTGGCTACGATGTTGAGTGATTCTGGTGTCAAATCGAAGTAGATACCATTCATTACAGGGCGCAACTGGTCGTTGGCAGTAGCAAAGAGGGTACGGGTGATATTGTCGATGAGCACAGCTGCGTCGATGGCTACTGTATGTGCAGCATCGTTAACGCTCTGGGTGCGAGGATATTCATCAGCACTTTGCGCTGTAAAGTTATAAAGACCATTCTGGTATAAGATCTTGATAGCCAAGGTGCCCTCAGTATCGATATCGAAATCGAGTGGCTGCTCAGGGAGTTCCTTGAGAGATTCGAGGATAACCTTGTTAGGGATACAGAATTCTCCTTCACCGTCGCACTCTGTGAGTTCGATGGTAGTCTTGAGAATATTGTCACTGTCGCTGGCTGTGATGGTCATCTCGCCTCCGGCTACTTGGAATAAGAAACAGTCAAGGATAGGCAGAGAGTTCTTTCCACCGATGACCTTGGCAAGCATGTTGAGCTTATTGCTCAACGCAGTACTGGATAATGTAAATCTCATGAGTATTTTGTATTTTAAATATTATCTGTTACTGATATTGTTGTTATTAATCTGTTGTTTCTGTTATATGACGAGCCAGTAGGCAACTTGTTGTTTCCTAAAAGCTGTAATATGAGCACAAAAATACAAAAAATATCGGTTATAGGCAAAAAAAACAGAGAAATGTTTTAGTTTTTGAACTATTTTTAGTAATTTCGCAAACTGAAAGGTAACTTTCTTCGTTTTTAAAACAAAATATTAATCGAGAAATATATGGAATTACAAGGAAAGGTCATTGCCGTTTTGCCTGAAAGAAGCGGTGTCTCTGCAAGAGGCGAGTGGAAGTCGCAGTCGTTTGTCATCGAGACTCACGAGCAATATCCTAAGAAATTAGTGTTTGACGTATTTGGCGCTGACCGTCTGGCTCAGTTCAACATACAGAGTGGTGAGGAGATTAATGTTTCATTCGACATTGATGCTCACGAATATAATGGTCGTTGGTTTAACAATGTACGTGCCTGGAATGTAGTAAAGGTAGATCCTAATGCTGTTGGCATGATGGGTGGTGTTCAGCCTGGTGCAGCTCCATTCCCTCCAATGGGTGCTCCTGCTGCTCCTGCTGGTGGTGCAACTGCTCCATTCCCTCCAGCTCAGAATGCAGCTCCTGCTGCTGATGCCAATGCTGGTGGTAGTGCAGACGATCTTCCATTCTAAATGATGCCACATCTAAAGGATAAAAAATCGTTTAAATGATAACAAAAAATCGCTTCTTTCGAAAAAACTCGAAAGAAGCGATTTTTTTTATCTCTGTACCCACTTTTATTTTTCCCTGCCCACGGAAAAATTTTTGCGTGGGCAGGGAGAAAAATATACCCAGGCTGGGCAGGGATTTTTCTATAGTAATAAAGTGGAATTTTTAAGAATCACAAAATGTGAATTGTGAGACTCGTTATGAGAGTCATTGGGATGGTATTAATAACCACCCCAATTGTTTGCATCGTCCCACCAATTATTATCCTTATTATCTGGAGTTTCTTCTGAAACGCCGAAACTGTCAATAACAACGTCAGACTTGCCACTTACTACAGAAGCGTTTCTCATTGTGCATAATTCATCAATCACTAACAATTTAATAGCTGGCGATATATATTCTTTTCTCATATAAGTTTTCTTCTTTTACTTTTTACCTTTTTACTTTTTTACCTTTAACAATGTAGATTCCCTGTGGCAATCCTTCGAGTGAGGTGCCCTGTCGAACGAGTTGTCCCTGGAGGTTATAGACACCATCATACTGATAGGCAGCGTGAGAGAATGCTGGGTCGGTGATGATGTCGCCGATACCTGTTGTTTCATCCTCAATTTCATTGATAAACAGTTTTACATCCTTGGCAGGGAAAGTGCTGTTGGTGCTTGCGTCTGTTGTTTTTGTCAACTCAAACCAGCAGCGGAAAGCCTTCAGACCATACTGTTTATTAGTAGGAACTTTATACATGGTTCCCTTGCTCATGAAGTAATCTCCGCCCAACTTATCACGCTCTTCATAGAAAAATCCATTACCATCCTTAATATAGAAGGTCTTTGCCATGGTTCCCTTGCATACCATATTATTCTTGTCTGCATCTGGGGCTGTTGTACTTGTGGTAGTTGTTGAAACCCAATGCTTGTCGAGATATTTACTAAGTTTATCTCTGTCCAATGTTACATTCGGAATATCGTAATGGTTAGCATCGATGCTGACCTTACCACCTGTGTATCGTTTAACGCCTTCTTCTGGGTAAGTGATACCTTCATTCTCGTCGTAGATCCAGTTCTGGTTTCCTTCTTTCTTGAGACGAGGTGTCGTGTAAGCAGGATTTTGTCCCGCAGTTTTGGTTGGCTTGATGATATAGGGTGTATATGCTTCGAGCATAACGTCATCATCACTATTGCATTCTACAGTCTTGAAGCGTACGCTGTTTGGTGTAAGTTTATACAACTTTGCCAATTTTACATCATCACCAAAGCTGTATCTCATCTGCTCGTATGTCAGATTAACAGGCAGAATGAGTGTATTCCATTTGTTGAGTTCAAAAGAACGGTTCAAGTGGAGAACGCAGTTGTTATACTCATCTATGGTCTCTGTCAGATATTTCAAATCTGGGTTGTCCTCATCAAGCACAAGGCTTGGTGCTTCAGATTCGCCAGCATAGAGCAGGCGGAAATTGTCGAAGGCAGTCCAATCAGTGGTATAGGTTTTGTCGTCGCCCTCTACCTTGATGCCGATGAGAAGAAATCCACCCATGTTAGCTAAATCTTCGGTAGTTAAATGAATCATGACCTCATTCTCGTACTTGTCATTATTGTAGAATACTTTACCTGCTTCTAATAAATCTTTAGGGCCATCAGCCTCTAATGGATTGAGGGTAGTTGATGCCGTTTTTCTTGCATAAAATGAATTAACAAACAACTTTGCCAAACCATTTGTGTTGCTGAAGCCATTACAGCGGACAATATACCAGCCTGCTTTATCTACTGTCACCCATTGATTAATTTCAGTATTTCGTTGCTTTTTTATATCAGCGCAGAAGTATTTACCATTTTGATAAAGATAATCGTTAAAAGAAATTTCGTTTCCTGCATTATCTTTGTAGTAAGCTTCTGTTTTTTTCTTATAATAATCTTCTACTCCAAAACGTAAATAATGTGCCTCATTTCCTGTAGTCAACCAAAATGATCCATCTGATTTGTTGTAGCCAAATCCTGGATTTTGCAGCAAGAAAGTAATGTCAATCGGTGAATTTAAATCTGATGGAGAATTCTTAAATAGATTGTAATATTCTTGAACAGTAACCAGTTTCCATACCTGATTGGCACTCTTGGATAATGCCTCTGCGTTACAGAGATTGCCATCTTTATCATCTGGAGTTGCTGTTAGATATCTATCGCCGTAAGTAGAAATTGTGTAAACTTTGTTGGTTTTAGAATATCCTTCTGCCTTTACAAATTTCCAGCCAAACTTGCGGCTTCCATCCGATGGTTGACAGTCTGGGTAAATGCCCGGCATGCGGGTATCATTGTCAATGTACTGGACATAACTATCTGTATTGTCTGTATTTTCTTTGACAGTTGTAGATCCATGCACATAGTTCAGTCTTGTACGGATATTAAAAGTTCCTTCAGTAGTAGAATTATTCCAAATCCAAAGGTACATACCCGTGTTACTTAAAGTGGCATGACGACCGTATGCGCCACCAATATTAAAGAACTTTTCTGTGCCAACGTTCAAAAGCAAAAAAGTTGCTTTTTGAGCAGCATCGGAATTTGGACTTATTCGATAATCATTTATTGAAAGTTTAGCAAGATCACTCGGATCTGCCCCCACCAATGTGCTCACATCAAGTTGCGCTTTATTACTCTGAGTAGAAGTAATCAGAGTTGTTGCATTTTTTGTAGTTTTTTGATGTGCAGTTAATGTTTTTGAGTCTGAAGCTTTAACATGTGAATTAGCTCCACCCAAAAATAACCCGAATAACATAATACATGTGATGGTGCGAAGACCGTTTGCCCCCCCATCATACGTTTTTCTAAGAAAATTAATCATTTTTAAAAATCTGCTAAAACTTTTATATATTCTTACTTTTACCTGCATAGAGTATTGTAATCTCTATTAGACTATAGCTGTAAACTTTAATTGTTTCATTTAATAGTTTCTATCCTGTTGGAACTTCTGATTAGAGTCCACTTTTAGAGTGCAAAGATATGAATAATTTTCGAATTTCGATAATTTGGAATTATTACAATCGTGTTACATTAAGATTAATTTAGAATTATATTCATATTTTTTCTAAAATTTCGGTTTCCTATTCCATTCTTCTTCTTTTCTCAAAGAATTTCTTGGAAGCGAGGAAAAAGAGGGCAACACTGGCAGCATTTTCTATCGCTACCATCCAGAAAGTAGTATTGTAACTAAAATGTTCTGCCACGACGCCTCCTAAAAGACAACCGATACCGAAACCTAAATCCCAACCGGTAAGAATACTACTGTTGGCAGTACCTCGCTGGTTATGGCGGGCTACATTGATAAACATGTTGAGGAAAGCAGGGTAGAGGTGTCCATTGCCCAGTCCGATGAGGGCAGCAGAGAGATAATAAGCTATCGGATGATGAACGCCTACGAAGAGAAGGAATCCCACAAGAGAGATGCACATACCTTCGGCTGCATTCTGAGTTAACTTGCCTTGGCTCAATGCCTTACGACCTTGCAGACGGGAGGTGAAGAGACCGATGGAAAGAATGGCAAAATAGGTGCCAGTTCCTCCCGTAATGCCCAATTCCTCCTTGCTGTAGATGGCAAGGTAATTGCTGAGTACTCCCCAACAGAAACCAAACATGGCGATATTGATGGCGAGCAACCAGGCACGGGTCAGGAAGAAACGGTCGAAAGAGAGTTTCTCCTTGTTTTTGATAATTTCCTTTTCGGGCAAGCGGATGGTTCCTGCGATGACCACAGAGGCTAAAGCCACCAAAAAGGCTATCCAGAAAAGAACCATGTAGCTCCCCACGAAATCGTGGAGATAAATTCCTATGGATGGAGCAATAGCCATGGCGAAGTTATTGCTCAATCCATAGAGACCGATACCTTCATTACGGCGACTCGAAGGGAGTACATCGATGGCACAGGTACTGTTGGCTACTGTGACTGCACCGAAAGGACCGCCATGAAGGGTGCGGCAAATGGCAAACATGAGGATGGTGCCAGCGGCGATATAACCGGCAAAGAAGATGGCAAAGCCCGACAAACAGAACATGAGCACCTTCTTGCGGGAGAAACTATCGACTACATAGCCACTGAATGGTCGGATGATGAGAGCTGCCACGGTATAGCCGCTCAGTACGATTCCAATGGTATCCTTCGTTGCTCCGAAAGTCTCGCTCAGATAGAGTGGGAGCAGGGGAGTAAGAAGGTAGAAGGCAAAGTACAACAGGAAATTGGTTGTCATCACCTTCACATAGTTTGCATTCCAGAGTTTCTCTTTATTCGTTGACATACACCTACATGTTTTACCGTTAATGAATTATTTTTCCTCCAACCAGGCATCAATAAGCTTTCTGGCGATGGAAAGTTTCTCGGGGAGGATAGGGAGATTGTCCTTCCTAAACCATCTTCCGCGGGAGAGTTCTTCTTTCTGAAGATGAATCTCCCCATCTACGTAATCGGCTGTAAAACCAATCATCAGTCCGCTCGGATAAGGCCACGGCTGGGAACCGAAGTATTTGATATTGGTAATGGTGAGTCCGGTTTCCTCCATCACCTCGCGGTGAACGGCTTCCTCCAGACTCTCACCAGTCTCTACGAATCCCGCTACGAGACTGTCGAAATTACCCTTGAAGTTGCGGGCATGAACAAGAAGCACCTCATCGCCTTTGTGGATGAGTACGATGATGGCTGTGGCGAGGGAAGGCCAAACCTGTTTGCCGCAGTTGGTACATTTCTTACTGATGTCTGTTGCCATCTCCATAGGTGCACCGCAGACACCGCAGAAGTGGGTGTTCTGGTCCCAGTAGTTCAATTCCTGACACTTGCCAGCCTTCTGGTAGAGTGCCGGAGAGAGCTTGTAGAAACTGGGACGGAGCCCGCACATCTCGTATTTCGGATTGTCTGTGATAGGTTCAGGAATAGTGAACGTTTTCACCTCCGTACCATCCTCCATCGGAGTAATGTTGAGGATATGTGTCCAGGGTTTCGTCTCTATCGGGCACTCCTCACTGTATGGAATCGTGTAGGTTCCGTCTTCTCTCTTTTCCAAGACGATATCCGTCTTGCAGAATATAAACCAATATTTCATTTTTTCTTACCGAATAAAAGTTGATAGTCTCTTTCTGCGGCAGGCTTCACCCAATTCTCTGGCACAAATTTCCAGTTGCCGTTAGCCTTTGCCTCAATTTCGCCCATACGTGAAATCTCCTCCATGAGATAGAAACGCTGGTCTTTCTCACTGCGATATACGATGCGCTTCTCCAGTTCTTCCTTTGGAATACCGGCACCCTTGGTCAGGAGTTCACCACCGCCATTGCCGCGATAACTGTTCACTGCCACATTGTAGAATTTCTTCTCATCGAAAGGTTGTCCGTTGCTCATGCGCAGGATCTTCACCTTCTCTCCGTCTGGCTTGGTGACATCCACCTCATAGTCGATGCCCGCAGCACTGTCGAAATTGAAAGAGAAGTTCTTGAAACCGAGTCGTTGCTGATCGCCGAAAGTCTTTTCATCCAGCAGCAGGAGATGGTCGTCAGAACTCTTCATGGTGTTAACCCAGAGGTCGTAGCTCATTTCCAGATGCTTGCGTATCTCTTCACCGGTGAGGCGCATGGTATAGAGTCCGTTCTCATATTTATAGAGATTGAACATATCGCTGACACGGATAGGTCCCTCCTCAATGACAGCATTCATCTGCAGCGGAGCATTGAAAGCAATGTCGGCCTTGGTGATCTGGAGCATCAGGTTGAGGATGAAATCATTGAAAGCGCAATCGCCGAAGAATGCCTCACGACTGTAGATGGTGTTCTTGAAAGTTCCGATTTCCTTGTTGACATACTTATCTACTGCTTCTATCTGAGGCTTGAAGGCTGCCATGAATTTCTCATCGATAGGACTGTCTGTCACGTCTGCTATCTTGCCATGCACCTGCTTGTTCTGCAGGATATGCGCCGTCTTGTTGTTGATGGTATGCTCATCGATGGTGATGGTGATTTCTGCATCTGCCACGCTGATGGCATTGTTGGCAGGATCGAGACAAACCACCTGCTTGCCCTCATTATTGGTGATGGTCTTGCAATGGCGGGTATGGTCGTGACCGAAAAGTACCAGGTCGAATCCCGGAACCTCCTGTGCCACCTTCTGTGCTGCATCTTCCTCGTATTCCTCGGTCTTGATGCCGCCGTCCCAACCGCTATGGAAGAGACCGATCACAACATCCGGGTCTTCCTTCTCCTGCAACTGCTTCATCCAGTACTTGGCAGAAGTTACCATGTTCTCAAAGCGGAGACCGCTCCAGAGGTTTTCTGCCAACCAGTTAGGGATGGCAGGAGTAATCATGCCCAGGACGGCAATCTTTACACCCTCGCGGTTGAGGATGATATAAGGTTTCACGTAAGGAGCCTGTGTCTTGGTGTCGATGATATTGGCACCGATCACAGGACAGTTGAGCTCCTTGATCCATTTGTCGTAAACCGCATGACCGGTTTCAACATCGTGATTACCAAAGGTTTGTGCGTCATACTTCAAGTAGTTTACCACATCTGCTGCCACGTTTCTTTCCTTCGTGGCGATATAATTATAATAGTAGCAGGTAGGTTGTCCCTGCAGGATATCTCCGTTTTCCAGCAGGATGAGATTATCCTTGTAGGTTTGGCGGAGAGAATCCACGTATGAAGAAACACGAGCGAGCGAACCAGCCTTCGGCTTGCGGTTGATGAAATCGTAAGGGAAGAAGGAACCGTGTACGTCACTGGTTTCTATTACTCTTAGCTTGACAGTTCTTTGTTTAGCCATGATTGCATTTGGATTAAGAGTTAGCGCCATCAGTAGCGCGGCCATTAATTGTTTCATAACTGAAAGAATTTATTAATTTCTGTAAATCAAGTATCAGTGAATGGGTATGTCACTGTTTCTGACAGATTGGTCATTATTTCTGTCAGTCCACATGAAAATTTCCCATTTGGATGCAAAATTACAAAAAAGAAATGAATACGGCATACTTTTTGTAGGATAATTGCTAAAAACTTTAAAAATGGAGGAATTGTAATTATGGCATTTGTAGATTATTATAAGATTCTCGGTGTGGATAAGAATATCCCTCAGAAGGATGTCAGAGCTGCTTATCGTAAACGCGCAAAGCAGTTTCATCCCGACTTGCATCCTAACGATCCGAAGGCGAAGGCAAAATTCCAGGCTTTGAATGAAGCCTATGATGTCATCTCCGATCCAGATAAGCGCGCCAAATATGATCAGTATGGCGAACAGTGGAAGAATGCGCAGGCTTATGAACAGGCTGGCGGTGGATTTGGAGGCTTCGGCGGCGGTGGTGCTGGTGGCGGCAATCCGTTTGAGGGCTTCGATTTCAGTAATTTCGGTTCGGGAGGCAGCGGTTTCAGTAGCTTCTTCGAAAATCTCTTCGGTGGTCGTGGCCGTAGCGCTGGTGGTGCTGGAGGCTTTGGCGGTTTCGGTGGTTTTGGCGGAAACGCTGGGGCTGATTTCGGTGCTGGTGGTTGCAACGGCGGATGTGGTGGTAATGCCCGTCATAGTACTGGTGAGATGAACATGAATGTAAATATCGATATGTACACTGCCTTGTTGGGAGGTGAAGGTATTGTGAAATTGAGCAATGGCTCAAAGATCAAACTGAAGATCAAACCAGAGACGCAGAATGGTACGAAGGTTCGTGTTCGTGGCAAGGGTTATGACCGAGGCGACGGCACATTCGGTGACCTGATTATCACCTATAATGTGAAACTTCCTACGGGACTCACCGAGCGTCAGAAGGAATTGCTGAAAGAAATGAAAGAAGCAAAATAAGGGAATAGGTTGCAATATAACATTTTGTTGTTAAAAAGTAAAACTCCGATGGATATCAATCACATCGGAGTTTTTTTGTTTTTGAGTTTAACCTGTTATCTTCTTACCTTTCATACCTGAAAATTATTCTGCGGTAACCTTCGCCATGTTGAAAGCAGAAACCTTTCCGTCTGGCGAAACGGTAGCGTTGATCTTGAATTTGTTCTCTACCTTGCTGCCATCGGTCTTGTCGATGTCCTGACGAGCAGAGAACTGTACCTGGAATTCATATTCCTGATCGCCTACCTCGCGTTTTTTGATTTGGTAGTCGTTGTTGAGGTGCCAGTTCATATTGCTTACATCTTCCTTGTAGAGTTTGTGCATGAAAGTAGCCACATCTGACTTGGTGGCAGAAGCCTTGCCGAGCAGCGAAGAGAGGATATCCTCGCAAGTTGCCGTCAGACCATCCTCATTGCGTGAGTTGATGCTCTGGAAGAACTGTCGGAAGAGACCGCTTACCATCTGCTTCTCTTCTGGCTGTACCACACTGCTCTTGATTTTCTTCATGGCAATCTCAGCCTCTTCGATATGAGCACCGTCGGCATGTGCATCCAGGTATGCCTGATAAGCATCCACCGAGTTGTCTCTCTGGGCTAACTGCCAGTCAATGGAGTCTATCTTATTCCAAATCTCGTTCTTATGCGGTGTGTTTGGATATTTCTGCAGGTATGCTTCCAGAGCTTCTTTGGAATCACTGACGAGGGCATTGGTCCAGTCCTGATCTACCTGTTGCAGCATGTTGAGATGTGCAGTGATAGAATCGCGGTGAGCCTCATCTGCATCCTTGTATGTATCCAGGTAACTTTTGAGTACCATCGGGTCAGAGCTCTGCATTGCATATTCGTAAGCCTCCTGTTCCTTGTTCTTGTTGGCACTGTCGTAGAAATAATAGAAAATGCCGCATACCAGAATAGAGAAGATGGCTGATATGATGAAGACCAGACCTGGCTTCTTCTGTTTTGGCTGTTCCTTTCCCTCTGCATCTTGCTTGGATCCCTGTGCTGTAGGGCGAGGTTTTGCCGGAGCAGTTGGAGTAGCTGATGGAGTAGGGGAAACCGGTGAAGCTGGTGCCGCAGGAGTTGTCGGTGGTACAGGAGGTACAGGTGGAGTTACCGGCTTTGGGTCTGTAACGGGTGGCACCTGAGCCTGATAAGTAGGTCGATGGCAGTTAGGACACATCTCCTGAACCTTGAAGTAAACCTCTCCGCAGTTAGGGCATTTGATAACCTTGCCTGCTATTTCTACGCCACAACTTGGGCAAACGGGTGCTTTGTCACTGATTTGATGTCCGCACTCTGGACATTTTATAATTGCCATGTTATTTCAAAATATTATATATTACTAAATAATTCTTGCTTTCTCGTTATCAGATTCTGATTCCCCTTTATCGGTGTCGGAATCTGATTTCTCTCAACTTATGTTTTCCCATAAACCGGCTTTTATCTACATATCCGTTTACGCCATTGAGTCGTCCTTTTCCGGTATATTGCCACATCTCAATATCCCTGCCGTCACGGAGCACAGGCTCTCGCTTGCTGTATTGGGCTATCATGATCTTGTAACTGTTGAGCTTGCCGAGCAGGTAGTTGTCGTAGAAGTTGGCACCTGTATAGACGAGCGGTTTCTGCTTGTAGGCTTTCTCTACGAGATGCAGGAACTTGAAGAGCGAGTCACAAAATTCCTTTGTAGGCAGGTTACTCTTGGTTTCCACGTCTATCATCGGCAGCAGGTCCTGATCGCCAGGTCGGCATTGTGCCATGAAGTTTTCCAACTGAGTCTGTTGTGGAATACGGGCACGATAGAAATGATATGAACCCACTTTCAGTCCATATCTATGAGCCAGGTCTATGTTTTGTTTATATTTACTGTCCACGTTGGTTGCTCCTTCCGTGGCTTTGAGATATACGTAAGCCATTTTGGAGTTATCACCTACAGTTTCCCAGAACACATTGCCCTGATAGTGGCTCAGGTCGATGCCATGTACATGCTGACAGGTATCCTCGCATTGCACTTGCGCCTGGATGCCGAGGGACATGATTATTGCTATGATTACTATAAAAATACGCTTCATAAATGCAAAGTTACGAAAAACGTCTGATATATGAGTCAGGCGTGCGCTTTTTTTATATAAATTTTATATTTTATTCTTCGATTTCAGAGAGTGATCTAAAGAAACCGTTGAAGAAGTTGCTGGCAGATTCTATTGGTGCATATCCGAAGAATCTCATACTTCGGCGCAGGTTCTTGCGCATGGACCCGCCTGTAGTATGCACGAATCCTACCTGTGATTGCTGGAACTTGATGTCTTCCATGTCCTTGATGTTGTAGTATAGTGAGCGAAGGGTCAATTTATAGGCTCCTCTCTCTACCAACTTGACAAACGGGATTTCATCCTGTTCAAAGTTGAAGAAGGTGATGAGCACGCTTCCTTCCAGTTGAGCCATTCTC
>ERZ772831.2185-NODE-2185-length-16799-cov-23.305901_pt1 | contig 16799 bp, 15 predicted proteins | sample MGYA00580858_ERZ772831 | MGnify/ENA primary metagenome ERZ772831 (study PRJEB29015, sample SAMEA2737694) | human gut metagenome | biome: human gut; feature: human-associated habitat; material: faeces | place: China | collected 2012 ... | reverse complement strand
CAAGGAATCGGCTTCGCCTCGCTGCGCGTCCTTGACGGCGATGCTCTGCTGCGCAGGTAGGTAATCAAGGCGGCGATGCCGCCATTTGCCAATGAAAATTAGCTGCGTTCCAAGGCTTTGTTCAAGTTCTCAGTTCAATTATAGTGAGAACAAACGTTCAAGTCAATGCGATTATAAGAGGAAGAGCAAGCACAGCAAGTGTAGATACACTTGCGAAAACGGCGTGGATTGACCGGGATTTCCTTGCAGAGTAGCAAGCAAATCCGGTGTGGCCCCACACTGAAAAACAGAGCGTTTCGGCTGACTGTCGAAACGCTCTGTTTTCATTTTTGGGATAGTCCCAAGCCCTTGTTGTTCATGTTATTCTTTGTTAATCTTCTTTGGACAAAATATGCTTAATCTGTTCAAGGCTCTCCGCAAAATAGATTCCGTCCTGCCGTTCCTTTGAAGACAAGCCCATTTCTATCATGTGATTTAAGAGTGCTTTCAGATCCTTGTAGAAGCCGTTCAAATTGTAAAGAATACAGGGAGCATCCAATTGCTTCAGTGATACCTTGGACATGATTTCCGCAATCTCCTCCAATGTGCCAGTGCCACCGGGGAAGGCGATAAAGGCATCGCCCAGCTCGATCATTTTATTCTTGCGCTCCGACATATCCTTTGTGACGATCAGCTCTGTCAGCCCGTCATACTGGAAACCTTCGTCCATAAAGAACTGCGGTTCTACACCGGTCACATTCCCACCGGCGTCCAGAACGCTTTTGGCGATCTCGCCCATTAAGCCAGTCTTCGATCCGCCATAGACCAGCGCATTTCCGCTTGCACCAATCCATGTACCAAGTTCCTGAACCGCTTTGCGCAAAGATGGGTCATTGCCTTCGTTTGCACCGAGATAAACTGTAATATTCATATCAGAATGCTCCTTTCATTTATTGCTCTACTTGCTTTTCTTTATTTATCACAGTCAGAAATACAATGATGATCTCTGTCAGCACAGCCATAGATATTCCCATAAAGGTTGACAGCCCACTCAACGCAATATGGTCAATGCCGCCGATAAATACAGTCGTGATTCCTGCAAACACCATAGGTATTTTATTCAGCCAGGTGTTGCGGAGAAATTTGAGATGCACAAACAGCAGCAGGAAAGTTAGGATCAGTTCACTGACGGTCATTGCGGCGAAGGAAGGAATATGAATTGTCTTTTCCATAAAAGAGGGAAAGAATACATAGGCGAGCGACCACACATATCCTGCCAAAAGGCTGCAAACGTAATTTTTATATTCGCATTTCTTTGCGCCAAAAGCCATTGTTAATGAGAAGCCGATGTAAATGCACCATAGGAAACCCTTGAAGATAGCGACCGTTGTAAACAAAAGCGTAATCAGGGCAAAAGCAATTCCACGCACCAAAGAGGTAACAAGAGCCCTATCCTTAAACCTGTGTGCAACTGATATTCTTTTCATTTTCGCACCTCCGTAAAAGCAAAAACGGCACTTAGACTTTTCAGCCTAAGTGCCGGTAGGTACCCACCCACACACACTATACAGAAAAGAGTCGGAAATGTCAACCTATAAACGGCGGAAGAAGGATATATTTTGCCACGTGGATAGCTGTCCCCGTGCACACTGTCCACACCGTCATTGACGGCAATAAAGTGGACGCCGTACTCTGGAAACAGCATTTCCGTATACATTCCGACTTGCAAATAGTTACGCCCGAACCGGCTCATATCCTTAACGACAACGCGCTTGATCTTGCCCGCCTTGATGTCGGCAAGCATCCGCTGGAATCCGGGCCGGTTGAAGTTGGTTCCCGAATATCCGTCGTCCTCGTCGTAGTGGCGGATGGCGGTATAGCCGTGATCCCGGCAATACTTTTCCAAAATCCGCTTCTGATTGCTGATACTGTTGCTCTCGCCGTCCAGCTTATCTTCTTGGGAAAGACGCTCATAGCAGGCGGTAATGCCCTCGGCTTCCTCCTGCGGCTGGCTGTGGACATAGAATTGCAGCACCGTGTTTTGGATAGCCGTCTTGGTTTCCTCGCTCAACGGCGCGTCATTGGATACGCGCTGAAAGGAAGTGACTGGCTGTTGGTACATTTGATTGTCAAGGTTCAAAGTAGTATCGTTATTCCGTGTCGCACGGGGGTTCCGTGCAATCACCATTTCCGGCTGTTTGCTCATAAGTTCCTCCTATTCCGCAGCCGGAAAACGAGGCATGATACAAGTATATTATACCATATCATGTCCCATCCGTCTGCTTGTAGGAAATGAAAAAATCTTTAATTTTTAAGTGGCTGCCTTGCTCAAATCGTTTTGGAGCAGCCGACGGATTTTCTTGACTGCGGTTTCTTTCGCGCCGTCTTTGACGACGGCCTTGACGATATACGTTATATCCCCGATCTTGTACTCGCGTACAATCGGGGACGTTGTTTTCTTCATCGTTGTTTCCATAGAAACAAATCCCCCTTTCATGGGAAACGAAATAACTACAAAAGGGAATGACAAAACGGACGGCTGCTGGCGCAGCTCCAAGGGAGTTTCACCCCCGCACGGTTCTCGTGCAGCCCTACCCATCGCCTGCGACGCTTTGAACGCTCGGACTGTGGCTGTAAGGTCGTATCATTATGTGTTTTGCGCGTCATCGCCTGCAAGTTGCCACACTTGCGTTACGGCTCGGTATTTGTCGCTCGGCATATCCTCTCGGATATACGTCATGGCGTACCAGCCGCCCAGCTCGACGCAAAAGGAACGTACCCGTTTTGCCTATGATGCGCCGCCGTTCTCTTGCGGGCATATTTGTCAAGGAGCATGGGACAGAAACGAGGAAAGGGGGAACACGTTTCTGTCAGGCGTCAGTTATCTCACGCGGAATGTGAGCAGCTTGGTAATGAGTTTCGTTTCCAGCCTACGCCGCAGTTCTTCATCCACGCAGAGATGGGGATTTCCGTACTCGTCGTAAAGCTCACGCATCGACAGACGGGCTATGTACCCTGCATAGTGTTTCAGAACGGCGTTGATCGCTTCCACGTCACCGCCAGCAGCCGCTTCAATGACGGTCAGCGGCAACAGACGGTTATCCTTCGATTGACTTGTCATCTGTTTTTTCCTCCCATCAGGTTTTTCAGCAGCTTTAGGGTGCTTGTCCTGCGATAGGCAACGGAACGGCGCACCATGTTCAGCACATTTGCAATTTCAGCGTCGGACATATCGAGGAAATAGGACAGCAGGATAATATCTCTGCGGTCAACAGGCAAAGCGGAGATCGCTTCCGCCAGCGTTTCATCGTCGATACAAACCGAATGGCCGATGACTTCAAATGTGCGGCTATCCGTGAAATAGGTGTCACGGACAGCGAACTGTTCCAGCACATCGACGGGCAGTTCGGAAAAATAGACCTCTCGGTTTCTTTTCCGTGCCAGCGCGTCCTGATAGTCCCGCGCTTCGTTCCGCAGTACCTTTTTGCAGAAGCAATCAAAGGCACGGGCAACTCCTACATCGTGCGAATGAGGTTTCATGTATTCACCTCCCTTCGCGTCCGCAAAGGCGGGTGATACGGTTTTCTTCCCCTTTCGCCACTAAAACGGTCTGCATCATGCGTTTTGGCAAACGCGCAGAAAAATTTTTGAAAAAATTCTTTAGGAAGAATCCATGCGCTGCACCTCCTATTTCATCGTTGCGTTGCAAGGGATAGATACAGGAGGTGATCGACAGCCGACACAAAACCCAAGAAAACGACAAAAAACGCCTGTCTGCAAAATGCAGACAGGCGTAGAAGAATTATAAAATCTATTCACATGATTTCTGTGTTCATATTCATACCCAGAATACCCCGACGGCGGGTACGAACTTTTTTTGACTGGTGCAGATCACAGGAGAAATAGAATAGTAAAGTAGACACGGCAAAATAACCTCCCATCGGTTGCCGTGTCCCTGCAAGTCGTCATTGGTTTGTGTTAACGCAAAGAAACGGCGGCCCTGAGTCCATCAAAACCGCCGACAGAATAATGAGCTAAATGTGCGCAGGAAATCATCTGCCCCGTCCAACGGTTTTTTTCTTTCCCCGGACGGGGCAGTATTTGATAGTAGTTTTGTTTCTCCTCAAATGGCAATTAAGCAGCCAATTAAACGTTTGTAATATTACTGTGCAAACTGACTCATATACAATGCTTCGTATTTTCCATGTTGTGCCATTAACTCTTCGTGGCTGCCATGCTCAAGAATATCACCATGTTCCATGTAAAGGATCATGTCAGCATCCCGAATCGTAGAAAGCCGGTGGGCAATCACAAAAGAAGTACGTCCGTGCATCAATTTTGCAAGTGCTTTTTGGATAAGCTGCTCCGTATGCGTGTCCACGTTGCTGGTGGCCTCGTCCAAGATCATGATTTCCGGGTCAGACGCCATCGCTCGGGCGATGGTCAGCAGTTGGCGTTGACCTTGTGAGATATTTTCCGCCCCTGTGGAAAGTTCAAAATCATAACCGCCTGGCAGGGTCTTGATGAAGCTGTCCACGCTGGCGGATTGTGCGGCGGCGATGATTTTTTCCTCCGGCAGATTGTCCTGCGCGTAAGCTATGTTGTCCCGGATGCTGCCTTCAAAGAGCCAGGCATCCTGGAGCACCATGCCAAAGCGATCCCGTAGCTCGTGGCGGGTCATTTCCTTGGTGTCTACCCCGTCCACTAAAATACTACCGCCGTCCACATCGTAGAACCGCATGAGCAGATTGATGAGGGTGGTTTTGCCAGCCCCGGTGGGGCCCACGATGGCCACTTTCTGACCGGACTTCACCGTGATGTTCACATCATGCATCAGCTGGTGCTCCGGGGAGTAACCGAAGGACACATGGCGAAATTCCACCGCGCCCGTGCTGACCTGAGGCATCAGTCCGGGAACAGGGTCTGGTGTCTCTTCCGAGGCATCCAGCAGGGCGAAAATGCGCCCTGCGGCAGCGGACGCTGCGCTGAAACTGCCCGCCATCCCCGCAATGCTGGTGAAGGGCTGGGAGAACTGCTTGGTATACTGGAGCATGGCTTGCACGTCGCCGATCCGCATCTCACCACGCAATACGGACAGACATCCCAGCAGGGCGCTGACAGCGTAGCCAAGGTTATTTACCAGGTCGGTGATTGGAGTGACCTTACCAGATGCAATCTCGGCACTCTGAGCGGTACGCTGGAGTTCCCCATTGATTCGATCAAACTCCTCTTTTGCTCGATCCGTGTAGTTGAACACCGACACCAGCTCCTGCCCTTGGTACACCTCCTCGATGTAGCCGTTGAGCTGTCCCAGGAGTTCCTGCTGCCGGGCGTAGTGTATGGTTCCCGTTTTCATAACGCCTAGAGAGGCCAGCAGAGACACCGGCACCATAGCCACTGCGATGGCCGTCAGTATAGGACTGGTTGTGAACATCATCACCAGGATACCCACAGCGGTGACCACCTGGGTGACGATTTGGGTCAGGTTCTGGCTCAGGGCATTGTTCACCGTGTCCACATCGTTGGTGATGGTGCTGAGGATTTCCCCCTGGGTATGAGAGTCGTAATAGTCCAGCTTCAGGTGGTGCATCTTCCGGTCAATATCACCCCGCAGAGTCTCCATAACGCAGGCGGTCAGCTTAGTCATGCTGAAGCTTTGGAGAATGGCGAAAAGCTGGGCCACAAGATAAAGGGCTATCAGCGTCACGAGCAGCCAGACGATCGTTTCCCAGTCGAAGGAGCCGCTTGCCACGCCATCGTACAGTTCCGAGGTGATGCCGCCCGTCACCGCTGGGGTCAAAACGGTAAACAGGGTACTCAGGACAGCGGCGATCATCACTAGAATCAGGCGGAGCTTGTACCGTCCCAGATAGTGGAACAGCCGTTTAAACGCATTCCAGTTCATGTTTCACTTCCTCCTCTCCCAGCTGCAATTCAGCAATCTCCCGGTAGAGCGGACATGTATGTAGCAGTTCCCGGTGCTTGCCTCTCCCCACGATCTGTCCGTCCTCCATCACCAAGATACGGTCAGCATCTAGGATAGAACCCACCCGCTGAGCCACAATGAGCATGGTGGAATCCCCCATGCTCTCCCGCAGGCGCATGCGGAGTGTTTTATCTGTTTTCACATCCAAGGCGGAAAAGCTGTCATCAAACAGGTAGATTTCTGGTTTTTTTACGACAGCCCGAGCAATAGCCATGCGTTGGCGCTGGCCGCCGGACAAATTGGTGCCGCCTTGAGCGATTTCGGCGTGGTAGCCGTCCGGCTTCTGTTCGATGAACTCGTCGGCGCAGGCGATGTAGGCCGCTTGCCGCCACTGTTCCTCACTGCTGTCCTGATCTCCAAAGCGCAGGTTGGAGGCCACGTCTCCGGAAAAGAGTACATTCTTCTGGGGGATATAGCCGATCAGATCCCGCAGCTCGTTCAATTTATATTGTTTTACATTCATATCGTCCACATAGACATGGCCTACCGTGGCGTCGTAAAGCCGCGGGATCAACTTGAGGATGCTGGACTTGCCGCAACCGGTGCGCCCAATAATGGCGGTGACCTCCCCGGCCCGGCACTCGAAGCTAACATCCTTCAACACTGGTTCGTCCGCCCCAGGATAGGTAAAGGTCACATGGTCAAAGGCCACACAGGCGCGGCCTTTGCGCAAGGCGGCACTGTATCTGCCGTCCTTGATGGAACTCTCGGTATTCAGCACTTCTGCGATGCGCTTAGCGCAGGCATAGGACACAGGAAAGAGCATAATGACCAATGCCAGCATCATGATAGCGGCAAGGATCATGCTGATATACTGGCTGTTGGCCACCAGGTCACCCACTGCCATCTCCCCGGCGGACACATACCAGGAACCCATGCCCATGACCGCTGCTGTAGTCACACCAAAGATCACCTGAATCACCGGCATCAGCAGTGCGGTCACCCGCCCAGAGAGAATGGTCATGGAGGCCAGTTCTCCATTGGCTTGGGAAAACCTTTCCATTTCTTTCCCTTGCCGATTGAAAGCCCGAATCACCCGTACCCCCTCCAGTGTTTCCAGAAAGATCTTGTTCAGTCGGTCAATCCGCTGCCGCAGGGTCACCGAGTAGCGGGAAACAAAAATCAGAATGACACCTACGCCAATGATGAGGGCGGGAATGGCCAAGCTCAGCACGGAACTGAGTTCGCCGCCGGTCAGAGAAGAGAGTACCAGCCCAGCCACCGCCATCAGCGGTGCAGTCACCCCCAGCCGCAACAGCAATGAGAGAAACATTTGGATGTTGGTCACATCGGAGGTACTGCGGGTCACTAGACTAGCGGTGCCAAACCGCTCCATTTCAGCGGCGGAAAAATCTTGCACCTGATGGAATATCTCACGCCGCAAATCAGCGGCAAATTTAGTGGACACCTTGGCGGACAGCACCGTGGCTGCCATGTTGAAAAGACAGCCCAGAATGGCCAGGGTTGCCATCACCGCCGCAATGATTAGGATGGTGTTTCGGTTTTCTCCGGCCACTCCGATGTCAATCATACTGGCCAGGGCAGTAGGCAGCAGCATGGCTGTCACAGCGGAGAGCAGCATCAGCGCCAAGAGGGCGGCCACATGCTTTCCGCTGAGTTTTACACGGGAAAAAATCGTACCCATAGTTTTCCTTTCTGCTCGTCGTACTCGCATTTTAGCTTGACAGGGCAAATAACAAATGATAGTATAAATGAGACAATAGTATCATAGATGCTAGAATATCACAGAAGCAGGCGTTGTCAATAGTCCGAGCGAAAGTGGAACAAATGACAATCCTTGTTTCAATGATACGCAATTAAAGGAGACGTTTCTTATGCGAAGGACAACGGCTACAACAGACTATCTGAAAGAATGTATGGGTACAGCGTTGCTGGAACTAATGAAAGAAAAACCCATTGAAAAAATCAGTATTGAGGAGATGACTGCCAAGGCAGATGTAGGTCGCTCCACTTATTTCCGTTATTTCAAAAGTAAAGATGAAGTTCTGTCTTTCAAAATCACATGTCTGTGGAAGCGCTTTTCCGACGAACACGGTGCTACCAACTTCGCCACTGGTAGTTATGACGGCATCAGGCTGTTTTTTGAATTTTGCCTTTCCACTCGTCCTATTTGTGATCTGCTCTACTCAGCTGATCGCCAATATGTGATTCTAAACTTCTATTTACAAGAAGCGGCATCCATTGTCGCTAATGCCGATGCCAAAACGCACTACTTTATCCAATTTATTACATATGGATTGTTTGGGCTTATGAATGCGTGGGTATTACGAGGCTATAAAGAAACCCCACAGGAAATGGCACAAATAGTTTGCGATTGGGAAGCATCTTCGGAGGAGAAATAGCATAGAGGAGGGTAAACATATGGGGAAAATCATTCGACGCATTCTAACAATTATTCCAGCGGTGGCTTTACAATCGCTCTGGCTTTTGCTGTTGATGAAATGGCTGACCCCTTACGCACCGATTATTGTGTCACTGCTTTCCGTTGCAGCGTTTTTCTTGGTGGTATTTATTATTATAAAGAGAGATGAAACCGCTTATAAATTGCTTTGGCTGCTGGTTATTCTGTCACTACCTTTGGTAGGAGCGTTACTATATCTGCTCTTTGGAAATAAACGGACGGCCCGCCCTCTAAAAAGGCGCTTGCAGCAAGTTCAAAAGAGTTGCAATCCGCAGCCTCTTCCAATAAAAGAAGCGCCCTTTGACGGCGAAAAACGCATGGGGCAAACAGTGCGGTGGCTGGAAGAAAAAACGCAATATCCGATGTGTGCAGTTGAGCAGGTTCGTTACTATCCGTTGGGCGATAATATGTTCCCTGATATGCTTGCCGATTTGAAAAATGCAAGAAACTCGATTTACGTAGAATACTTCATTATTGAGCCGGGGCATATGTGGGACGCAATCGTGAACGAACTGGAAATAAAAATGGAGCAGGGCGTTGATGTACGTGTGATATACGATGATCTTGGCAGTATTTCTTCGTTCAATTTCAGTAATGTCCGTGAACTGAAAAAGAAAGGCATTCCATGTATTCCTTTTAATCCTTTCCTTGCCTTAAAAGGAACTGCAAACTATCGCGATCATCGCAAAATGCTGATTATTGACAACGAAGTTGCTTATAGCGGAGGTATCAACTTATCAGATCGGTATATCAATTTGGAACATCCCTATGGACACTGGAAGGACACAGGCTTTCGGATTACTGGTGAGCCAGTAAAAAATTTTACCCATATGTTCTTGACCTTTTGGAACGCATTTTCGCTGGAAAAAGAAGCAGGACAGCTTGCAATGCCCACATATCCCAAAAGGTATCCTGCGCCGCCGCACACATTTGATGGTTATGTGCTTAGTTACTACGATTCGCCCCTTAACCATGAAGCTACCAGTAATCAGCTCTTTATTGACTTGCTTTCTCAAAGCACGGATTACGCATGGTTTTTTACACCGTATCTTATGCTTGGCGATGACTTGATGGATGCAATGATTTCCGCTGCTCAACGTGGTGTAGACGTGCGGATCATTATGCCCGGCATCCCTGATAAGAAGCTGATTTTCCGTATGTCTCGGAGCTTTTATCAGGTGTTGCTGACTGGCGGCATCAAGATTTATGAGTATACTCCCGGCTTCGTTCATGCAAAGAGCTTTGTATCAGACGACAAAGTTGCGACGATAGGAACTGTCAATCTGGACTACCGCAGTCTCTTTCTCCACTTTGAAAACAATTCGTTCTTTTATCGTTCCAGTATTATTGCAGCAATAAAGGACGATTTCATCGCTACACAGGCAAAATGTAAAGAGGTAAAGCCCTATGATATGAAACATTATTCGCGCCGCTGGGTCGTAGATGGTGTCCTTCGTATTTTCGCACCGCTATGTTGAGGTTTTTATGAAGCATTTTCTTATGTGTCTGCTATATATCGCGGCGTTAGGGGTTCTCTCCTTTGTAGTGGGGCGCTTGATCCCGAAGCATTGGTTTCACGCCGATCGTTTTCCTTGGGTCTGCCACCCGGCAGAGCAAAAACTATGGAAGCGGCTTCATGTTCGGAAATGGCAGGCAAAGATCCCCGATATGAGCCGCATATTCGTTAAAATCATGCCGGAAAAGAAACTGACAAAGGAAAACTATGAGAACTTGCCGCGCATGATAGAAGAAACTTGCGTGGCAGAGTGGACACATATTCTGTTGTCTATCGCCGGTCTTGGACTGCTGAAAATATGGTCCGGTGTTGGCGGGGTATGTATAACGATTATCTACATTGTGCTGGGTAATTTGCCGTTTATTGTTGTCCAGCGCTATAATCGCCCACGCCTGCAAAAGCTGTTTGCTATGCAGCAAAGGAAAAAATAGGAGATTCAAATGCAAACACTAATTCTAAGCTGCAACACTGGCGCAGGGCATAACTCCTGTGCGCAAGCAGTTCAGGAAGCCTACCACTCTCGCGGAGAAATCTGCAATATTACAGATTCTTTGCAGTTTATTTCAGAAAAAGCATCCACGTTTATTTCTAATTGGCATACCCGAATTTACCGCCATGCTCCAAGGCTTTTTGATGCTGGGTATCAGCGTGCGGAATCTCACGAAGATATTTTTTGTGAGGGAACGCCGATCTATAAGCTACTTTCCTCCGGCGCAGAGCGGATGTATCAATACATCCGCTCTGCAGGCTACGATAATATTATCTGTACTCATGTATTCCCAGCCTTGGCGTTGACAGAAATGCGCCGACAGCACCCATGCTTACAGCTTGTAACGAGCCACATTTCTACAGACTATACCTGCGCTCCCTGCACAGCGGATTCTGCGCTGGACTGGTATTTCATTCCGTCCACTTCGCTGTTAGGTGAGTTTGAACAATGTGGACTTCAACCTCAAAAGCTGATCGCCAGTGGAATCCCTGTGCGGCAGCAATTCTACCAGCGTGTGTCACAAGAAGCAGGAAAAGCCAACGCCGGAATCTCTCCTGCTCATCAGCATATTTTAATGATGTGCGGTAGCATGGGCTGCGGTCCAATGGAGGAGATTATATCGTATCTCTGCCCTTCCCTCACAACAGAACAAGAACTTAGTGTTGTATGCGGCACAAATGATGATTTACGCAAAAAACTCCAAAAAAGAACAGAAAAGTATTCTCAAGTTCATGTTCTGGGAACCGTCAATAATGTGCCGCAGCTCATGCAAGCCTCAGACCTATTCCTGACAAAGCCCGGAGGTCTAAGTACATCTGAGGCAATGGCGGCAGAGTTACCAATGGTGCTTATCGATGCAGTGGCTGGCTGCGAGACACATAATCTGAATTTTTTTCTGCGTAATGGAATGGCCGTCACAGCCAATACGCCAAAAGCAATCGCAGACACCACAATAAAAACGCTAAATGCCCCAGTGCTTCTTTCTAAAATGCGCGCGGCAATGCGGTCGCAGACGGAATGTACGGCAGCCGATAAAATCTATGAATGGATATACAGTCATGCAAAGTAATCATATAAAGCCGGAAGTTAATTACCGTGAGTTCCGCATCCATAAACTTAATACACCTGAATTTTCTCACGTCAGGCTATTGCTTTACTGGCCAATTTTCGGCTTGCTGTTTTTGTTTCTTGAGCGGTTGCAACCGCAACGAAATTACTATCCCGTCTATTGTGGACTCGATGATATAATACCATTTTGTGAATGGGCGTTGATTCCGTATCTATTTTGGTTTGTCTTTCTAATCGGTACGTTGGTTTATACTTTTTTCGTCGATGTACCTGCATTTCGGCGTATGATGTATTTTGTGATAGTCACCTATACGATCACGGTTTTGATTTACCTGTTCTTTCCAACCTGCCAAAATTTGCGGCCAGAAGCATTTGTACGCAATAATCTACTTACACGCTTTATTGAATTATTCTATAGTTTCGATACCAATACAAATGTTTGCCCCTCACTTCATGTAATAGGCTCTGTTGCCGCGATGTTTGGGTTATGGGATTGCAAGGCGCTCCAAAGCGTCGGATGGAAAATCGCTGCTACATCAATCGCCGTGTGTATCAGTCTCTCCACCGTTTTTATGAAACAGCATTCTATCATGGATGTTCTCGCTGCATTGCCAGTCTGTTTCTTTGGTTGGTGGATTGCCTATAAGATACTCCCCAATAATAAAACAAACCGATTTCTTACGAGGATGTAATCATGGATAAATCCTACAAAAAACCGCTTCTACTAATCACGTTTGGGGTGATCTTATTTGCGGCATTCAACAATCTAAACTATGTTGCCAACTTTCTAAAATCGTGTATTGGCTTGCTCTCTCCGATTTTATCAGGCCTTTTGCTGGCCTTTGTTCTGAGTGTACCCGTGCGCGGACTGGCAAAGAGGCTTCGACGAAAGCTGACTAAAGCTACAGATCGGCAAATAGACATGATAAGCCTGTTACTGACGCTGATATGTGTTATTGCGATTATTGCTCTTCTGTGTGTAATTGCGATTCCACAGCTCACTGCATCTGTAAAAAGCATTGCTGCTCTTGTTCAAGAAAAATGGCCTGACTGGGTCGGCTTATTGCAAAGATACGGCATTGACACAGAGAAACTGTCGGCACATTTTGCTGCGCTCGATTGGAAATCTATTCTGCAAAGCATTTCGAGCGAAATGAACACAGTGATTTCCTCAGTTGCCAATGTTGCTGGCTCTACGGTATCTGCGATTGCTGATGTTGCAATTTCACTTGTGATCACATTCTATGTGCTAATTGGATGGCGTGAATTGAGCAGTCAAAGCAAACGGGCACTGTATGCCTACTGTAAGGAATCCGTTGCAGATAGAATTTGTCATATTTCGAAACTTGCACATGACACCTATGCGAAGTTTCTTTCTGGTCAGTGTGTCGAGGTTATGATTCTTGGAACATTGATCTTTCTTTCGCTTTCTGTTGCAGGGATTCCATATGCGGGGCTAACAGCCGTTTTAACTGCCGCCTTTGCATTCGTTCCTTATATTGGAGCATTTCTCTCCTGCGCTTTCGGCATTTTATTTACTTTATTGGCGGCTCCGAACAAGGCGCTCCTATGCTTGATCGTCTATCAGGCAACTCAGTTTGTTGAAAATCAGTTCATCTATCCGCACGTCGTGGGAAACAGTGTAGGGCTATCCCCGTTCTGGACGTTGTTGGCGGTTTTGCTGGGCGGTAAACTGTTCGGTGTCCTTGGCATGATCTTCTTTATTCCGTTAATGGCTCTTGTATCTCAGCTTCTACACGAATCAATCGAACGGCGGCTGCATACCCGCAAACCGGAGCTGTCCAATGTACAAAGCAACTCAGACGAGAATGATAGTCCTCATAAATAAGTCAATTTTGCAGATAAAATTAGCAACTCAGGAAAAAATGATTTGCTTGGAGAAATCGAATCAAACATGAAAAAAACCTTTCGCATAAAATGCTTCAAACTAGTTTTAGGTGTGTCATTATGCTTTTTGATATATCTACTTGTTTCTTTAATTATTCCTCCGCTGATTGGAACACATGAAAAGAGTGATACGCAGGCAGAAGTATCCATAACAACGTCTGAACGAGTTTGCTTGATTGACAATAACGAGGATGCACTTCTTTGGAGGCTGAGGCTCATTCGTTCGGCACAGGAAGAAATCATTCTCTCAACCTTTGACTTCCGCGCCGACAGCAGTGGAACAGATGTGATCGCGGCGCTTTGGGGCGCGGCAGAGCGCGGCGTACAAGTACGGCTCATTATTGACGGAATCAATGCGCAACTGCATTTAAGCGGCAGTGATGTGTTTCAGGCATTGGCAGCGCACGACAATGTGGAGGTCAAATTCTACAACCCTATTCGGCTGACGCAACTTTGGACGGTCAATTATCGCTGCCACGATAAATACTTGATTATCGACCGATCTACATATCTTATGGGTGGGCGGAACACCAGCGACTTATTCCTTGGGAGTGGGGGTACGTCACGTCAGAACATAGATCGTGATATAGTCGTATACAACGGCGGTTTCACAACAGCGTCCGCTAATACCTTGTTAGAATATTTTGATAGGATATGGTTACTTGATACCAACCGTGCATTCCACGCAGAGGCTGAGAATCACAGGGTTAAAAAAGCTACTGCCATTCTTGCAAGACGTTGGACTGAGATCAATGACACAAAACAGTTAACAGCGATTAACTGGGAGACAGAAACGCTCCAGACAAATGAAGTCGCACTTTTAAGTGGTGATTGCACTGCGTGGAATAAGGAGCCGATGCTTCTGAATACCTTGACAACGCTGATGCAGAAGGGTGAACAAAATATTGTGTTGCAAACCCCATACATGATCTGCAACCAAGCTATGTATAATGCACTCAAAAAGGTCACCGACAATGTACAGGTACAGGTCATTACCAACGCGCCGCAGAGTGGAGCAAATCCGTGGGGCTGCGCTGATTATCTCAATCATAGGGATGATATTTTAGAAACGGGTGTTGATATATGTGAGTGGAACGGCAGCTTCTCCATGCACACTAAAACGATTCTGATTGATGATCGAATTAGCATCATCGGATCATTTAACTGGGATATGCGTAGTGCCTATCTGGATACGGAAATGATGCTGTTGATAGACTGTCCTGCACTAAATGCTATACTTCGGGATGAAGCACAGCAGATGATGTACGAGGGCAAAACCATATCACCAGACGGAGTGACAGTTACGGGAGAATTGTATATAACACCAAAAGTTTCAGCTACCAAACAAGTCCTTCAATCGCTGTTGCGTATTATTGTACGCCCGTTTCGATATGTTCTATAAAGTGCGCATTTCATGTATTCACATACGATACATGCTTCGTCAAAAAACGCCATCTCGTAATTTCACGAGATGGCGTTTTTGCATTATTCAGATATTTGCAAGAGGTCACGCCGCTTAGGGAAACCATAGCCAATCCACGCTCGTCAGCTCCACATCAGCCATGCGGAGCATAGGGACAGGCTGGGCGGTTGGCAGCTCTCGCAGCGTGATTGTCTCGGCTATGAATTTGCGGTTGGGAATATCCCCTTGCTGACGGAGAACATCGTTCCAGTCTTTTCTTGCCGGGACAAGACGAATGACAGCGTTCTCGCCGGGAATAGTCTGTGCCAGTCGGGTACAGGCTTCATTTCCTGCGGTGTCGCTGTCAAGGCAGAGGAACACTTTCAAGATGTCCTTGCGTTCAGAGAGAAAACGGTCAAGAGCCTTGCCAGACACACCGCCCAGGGCAAGGTAGCTTCTCGTCTGCCAGTCCTGCGGATAAAGGCAGATAAAGGATAAAAGGTCTATGGGTGCTTCAAAGACAAAGAGCTGACTGCCGTTTCCCTCATAGCGGAACGGATAAGATTTATCAGAGCCGGCAATGTCCTGCCTGAAACTTTCCTGCGTTCCTCGCACATGAGCATATCTCGGTGTGCCGCTTCGGTCTCTGCCGACAAACACAACATTGTGCCGTTTGCTGTCCTCGTAAATATCCCCGGAAAGAAGAAAAGTCTCAACAAGCGATTTGTTGAGACCTCGGCTTTCACAAAGATATTGAATTGCTCTGTCGACTGTGCGGTTGTGTAGGGGCAAGTGGAACTCTGCGGGCGGTGCTGTGGTGGCTTCGGTCTGTCCCTCGCCGCTTTCACCTGTCAGCAGTTGGACAGCTTCGGGAAAAGACTTTCCGTAAAACTCCATGACGAAATCAATGGGATAGCCGCCTTTGCTCTGACTGTGGCGAAACCATTTGTTTCCCCGGACGGTCAAACTGTCATGCTCTTTCCAGCGGTACTCCCGCCCGCTTTTGATAAGTGTTTCTCCCTGTGTGTGGAGAAAATCTTCCAGACTGACGGCATTTGCCCGGTCAATCTGTGCCTGCGTGTAATTCATCGTGTCATATCCTCCTTTTTGTGTCGTATTTGGGGTTGATTTTGGAGCTTTTGTTCCGCTGTACGCTGATTAAATCGGACGGCAGTATCAATGTTTGACTTTACTTTCCAAAGCCGCTGTAAATCCTCTCTGACGGTCTTAAACTCGGCATAGGTGGTCTCATGCTCCTGTTCCAGCGTGTCATACTCTTTGGATAGCTTTCCCATATCCACCTTGCCGTCCGGGAACTCCTCGGTCAGCTTTCGTCTGGCGGTGTAGAACATTTTCAGCTTATCAGCGTGTTCCGTCTTGTACTTGGCTCTCGATTTCTCAAACTTGATTTTCTGCAAGCCGTCATAGACAGGCTTTAAGCTCTTGTAGGTGGCAGAGTAATCATTAAGACTGCGGATTGCTTTCATTCGGGCGTTCTGGCTGTCCATCGTTGTCTTTAAGCCGTCAACGGTGGTGCGGTGGCTCTGCAATCTGCTTTCCAAATCTTCAAGGGTGTAAATGCCGTTTGCCCGGAGATAATTGTAGGTCTCGTTCATCTCTTTCAGATTGCTGATTTTGCCTTTTTGCGAATATGCCCCGGCTTTTCGCTGGGTGTAATAATCGTTCAGCAGAGAAACAAGGTCGGGTGTCTGCGGCTTGGCAAGCTCAGCTTTTATCTCCGTTATCCAGTCGAACAGGAGAGAGATTTTCTTTCTGATGTCCTTGATAACGGCATTGGTCGCCTTGATCCAGCGGTTGAACTCGCCCTTTTCGGTGCGGATACCTTTCTTCTCCATTGCTCGGACGGTTGCTCCCTCGTGAATGGTGGGAAGTAAATCCACGCCCTGCCGTTCATAGCTGCGGTGGTCGATACGAACATCCAGACCTTTCTCCGCAAACTTGGCGTTGCACATCTCCGCCCATGCTTCACGCCAATGTTCCAGCGTTTCGGGACTGCCCCAGTCGGTA
>ERZ772831.2163-NODE-2163-length-16926-cov-4.792425_pt1 | contig 16926 bp, 13 predicted proteins | sample MGYA00580858_ERZ772831 | MGnify/ENA primary metagenome ERZ772831 (study PRJEB29015, sample SAMEA2737694) | human gut metagenome | biome: human gut; feature: human-associated habitat; material: faeces | place: China | collected 2012 ... | reverse complement strand
CTTCCTCCGTGTGTGATGACTGCTTTGGCCATATTCAGCAGCTCTTCTTCGGTGGGCTCGTATTGCGGATTATACTTATACTTCATTACCGTATAGATGGCCTTCTCCATAGATCCTCCTCCCCATGTGTACACATCATCGTCATCGTTGTAGATGCCCGATATACCGGCAGTTATTTTCTGTAGCACACCATCCTTGTAATTACCGAGCTGAATGATATTGGCCAGTATTAATCCGCCAAGTATATCCACACTGCCATTCTTCATCGCATCTGACAGATATTGAATGGCTTGGAACTTCGCATTCGTCTTGTCATTGTCAAGCAGAGAAGGCTTCCAGTCCGTGGCAATGGTACCACGCTCTAACTGAAGGTCACAAATGGTTGCGGTACCGCTGATAAGAAATACACCTGTACCTGTATAGGTGAACTTGTGTGTGTACCGTTGATATTCGGCTGTGATAGGCTGAGATACGTTGTAGTCGCCACATGACACAGCCAGTGACGTACCTTTTGCTTTATAGCTGATAACATAAACTTCATTGGGTATCAATGCAACTGATTGGGATAAACTTCCGATAGTGGCCGATCGTCCTGAGGTCGCACCAGCATCTTCTTGCACGGTAGCCATGCCGGACCAATTCAACAGAGCCTTGCTGTATAACTCCGTGTCTGCATCCAGCTGTTTGTCACCATCCATGACTTCGGTTTCGTAGTTCCCGGTGAATCCCGAATTCAGCAAGATGTTGACGCTGCCGACAGCGGCGTTGTTGATGTCGTCTTGCGCCTGTTGCGCCAAGTCGGCAGCCGCCTGTATTTCTTCAGGCAGGCCGTCCATATTCTTCCATCCGGTAGAGCCATTTTCTATATGAAGTGTTCCTTTAACTTCTGCTCCCGTCTCTTGATTATATTTAATGTAGGTACTTCCATCTTTTGCACCTACATAAGTGTCACCGTAAGTAACAGATTGGAATCTACCGCTTACAGGGTCGTAGTAATCCATTTTTACGGCTTTGTCTACAAGGCTATAAGAGTCTATTCCCTGATAATACTTAATGGAAGGACTGTCTGCTCCGAAAGCCGAAATTATGATGGCTGACTGGCGCATCTTGTCTGTGCGGTGTCCAAGTCCTACCAGTTCGTCCCCTGCCTGTGGAATAGTTGAACCGGTATCGCAGTCGGCCTTGCTAAGGTCTATGTAATCATCACCGACCGCCGTCACCAATCTCCAGTAGTATGCCTGGTTGGATAGGTTGAATGTTTGCCTGCGGGCCTGCGTGCCTACGGTGAATTGGTTTTGCAAAGTGCGGTCTCCGTCAGTTTGGTCAAAGTAGCATCGGTATGCTGTATCAGTTTCTTCTACCTTGGAAATAGTCATTCCCGAGGGCGACACTACCAACATCCCCCCCACGTGCTTGGCTTCCTGTATGATGAGTTCGATGAATATGGCCAGCTTGCGGATGGTGAGGTAGTCGAATTCTGCGTGGCTGTTTCCGTCCTTGTCTATCTGTATGGCTCCTCCGGTTCCAAGAAGTCCCGATACAAATTGACCAATCTCTATGCCAGCAAGGAACTTTACCAAATATTCTGTCTGATCCGGCTGATCTTTGCGCAGGTATTTTTTTGCAAATTCACCATCACCGACAATTTTCAGGATTTCTTCGAAATTCGCTTTGATCCGTTCGAAATTCCGCTGCCATTTGAGACGGACGTCACGACCGGTGTCTTTCGCTCCATTCCACGGTACTATGTTCTCAAATTCATTGTCCATTACTTAAGCTCGAGTTCTTCGTTGTTGAATGTCAGGAGAAGAGGCTGCCAGCAGCTGCCATTCTCCAGCGTGTCAAGGTTGATGTAGTTCAGCATGTAGTCGCTGAACCGGTTGTGCTCCTTACGGCTCTGCTTGCGCAGTCGTGCATGACGAACCTGCACAATCCCCTCGCTCTTCTTCCGGTCGTAGCTGTAGCTCATGAACGAGAAGGAGAACGATTGCCCCTCTTCGGAGAGGCGACGCATCTTGTCTATTGCTGTAAATACATCCATGGTGCAAAAGTATATGGGGGACAATATCGAAAAAAGGACATCATCGGCGGACATTACGTTCGAGTGTTTCAACCCGTTTGATGCCATCGCGTACCTTACGTGGGTCGACCACCAGTTCCTTGTTGCAAAGGATAGCTAGCAGGCGGTTGTTCTCCTGCAGGAGTGCAATGACCTGCAGCCGCTGCTCCGGCGTCATCTGCCCCAGTTCTGCGGAGAACGTAGCGGATGGCCGTGTTGGATTGTCGTAGGTATATCCTCCGGTATAACGACCGCTGCGGGTACGGACCTGTTCCAGGATCTGCGTTGTGTTCAGCATGCGGATGGTACCCTTCTTCTGTGCCACGTCAAACACATCGAGGAACTGTTTTACTGCTGGATTAGCCACCGCCTCATGGTTGGCCACGAACTCATTTTTGTGCACAGGGATGACGCCTGCCACGTCGTCGGGATTACCCTTGCGGGTGTAACCATCGACGTACTCGGCGGAGTAACCACCTGACTTTAGTCCTTTGGCTTCGTCGCGTTGCTGCTTGGCGACGGCTATCTGTGCCGCTCCAGCAGCCAGTGCGGCGGCTGCAGCTGCCGCACCTAATGCAGGGCCTATGAACGGAATACCAGCCATAGCCTTGTAAGCCTCCATCGCAGTCACTGCCGTCGTAGCTGTAACCTGAAGGACGGAGGCCGCAAATTGCTTGTCTGCATATTTCCGTTTCACTTCGTTAACAGCTGCTTCCTTTTGCTCCTCCAGCTTTGTAGTATCTTTCCCCGCTGCTTTTGCGGCTTCGATCTGCTTGTCGTATCGACTCTCAATCTTGCTGATTTCAGCATCTTGCAAGGCTTGTATCAACTGGCTGGCCGCCGATGTGGCCTGGCTGATGACATCGAGAGAGGTTTTCGTTATCTCTTCTCGTTGCCGCTCTGCCGCTTCGGTCAACTGCGTTTTCGTTTCCTGGTATTCTTCGTAGTTGATAAGATCAGCATCGTACATCGCCTGCAGAAGATTCAGTTGCTGGTCGAGTTCTGTCGTGTTGGCAATGTCCTCAAAGCCGCGCTTGCGCTGCTGTTTTTTTCCGGACTCTTTTTCTTTCAAATCCATGTCTAGCAGGCGCCCGTCTTCTGCCGATGTATCCATCCCGAAGGCAGCCAGCATGTCGCGACGCTGCTCCAGGTAGCTCCGCTCAGCCTCCAGCATCCGTTCTTGATAATCCTCCTGTGTGCGGATGTCTCCGTCGAGATAATCCTGCTTCAGGCGGCTCTGCTCCTGCTGGTACTCCAGCTCCGCCTGACCTAGTAAATCAGTTTGAAGGTCAGCATCGACCTTCTTCGCTTCTTCGTTCAGTCGGTTAGCCTCGGCAATCATCTTGTCGTAAATCTGACCCTGTATCTCACTGCTGTCCTGCCCGTATTGCTCGAGCAGCAGTTTGCGGGAGGCCAGGTACTTTACCTCTGCCTTGTATAGCGCTTTGTTGTATTGTTCTTCGGTCAGTTGCTGGTTCAGGTATTTCTCCTTGAGAAGATTCAGTTCGTTTTGGTAACGAGACTTGAGGGCGGCTTCGGCGTCGGACTGGCCGGTATCTCCACCACCTCCAGCGGTCGTTATGTTGCCGTCTTCGGTCTGAGGCAGTTTCGCAAGCATGTCGGCCAGCTTCTTTCGCTCCACCGCATAAGCTCCGTAGGTCATCATCCTCTCCTTCAGCTGGTGTTTCAATCCACCGATGACAGCCTTTTCCAGATTCTTGTCATCGCCTATCCATGCCATTTTTTCCTTCACCTGGTCCTGGTACCATTTTCGTTGTGTGGCCATCTCCTCCACCATAAGATCGTCGAGCTCCTTTATCATTGACTCCAGTGCTGCCCGACGTGCTTTCACTTGCTCTACGTTCATCAGGTTAACGCCCTTGTCGGTCTGCTTCAGCCGGTTAACACGTTTCATCAACGATTCATATTGTTCCAGCTTCTCGTTCAACGCCTGTTGCTCGTCGGAAGTTTGCTTGGTCTCTTTTCGGAATAAAGACAATGCCGTAACGGCACCTGCAAGCAGTGAAGCAATTAGTCCCAGCGGATTCGACTTGACAGCGGTGTTGAATGCCCGCATGGCTAATGTACCACCCTTTACTATGGTTGTCCATGCAGCCTGTATAACGCTTGCCCCTTTCACGGCCACTGTATATGCGGCGATTACGGATGTGGCGACAATGATTTCCTTTTTATATTGGATAAGGAAGGATACGATTTCTTTCAGTCCTTTCACTGTCAGACTTCCAGTCGTTACCATGTACTTCATTACTGGCAAGAGCTGTTCGCCAAGTTCTACACGAACATCCTTGAATTGTTTCTTCGCTTTGTCTAGCCCTGCCTGTACGGTATTATTCTGTACACCGAATTCATTGATGATACTGGTACCGTCTATGAATGCCTGGTTGGCATTCTCCTGCTCGCGGCGAACCTGATCTATGTTGCCGGCCAGTGCGGAAATGACTCCGGCGGCTTCTGCTCCGGAAAGTTTCATCTCCTTCAGGATGGGTGACATCTGTGCCATGCCTCCCATCTTGCCCAGCGTACCCAAGAACTGAAGCAAGGCTTCGTTGACATCGGTGTTCACCAAGTTCACGAATTCCTGCACGTCCATGCCTGCCAGCTTGGCGTACTTGGCCGGTTCCTGGTAGATTTTCAGGATGAGACTTTGCAGGGCGGTGCTCGCCATCTCGCTGCGCAGCATGTTCTGGTCGAGGGCTGAAGCGAATCCCATGACATCGGTCACGGCCAAGTCGGCCTGTTTGGCCACTCCGCCCATGCGCGCCGTGAACTCCACCAAGTACGGTTCGGAGGCCGAAGAACTCTGAGCGACCTGGTTCACGGCGGAACCGATGGCCAGCATGTCCTCCTTCAACGTGCGGCTTCCGTCACCGAACATCTGCGACAGCTTGCCGATATTCTTCACGGCATCCTCTCCCAGGTCTTCGCCCAGTGCGACGTTGATCATGTCGGCTGCTTCGACGAACTCCAGTACCTGGTCGCGGCTGCTGATACCCAGCTTGCCCGCCTCTCCGGCCAGTCGGTTCAGCTCTTCGCGCGGCGTGCGGGTGTCCATCTGCTTGAATGATTCATTCAGAGCCTCGGTCTCTTCTTTCGTCATGCCCGTATATTTGATGACCTGACTCTGCGCTTCCTCCATCTCGGCATATTCGTCCACACACTTGCGGGCCGTCAAGGCCACACCGGTCAGTGAAGCGATGACCGACGCGCCGATGGCGGCGTAGCGGTTGAACCCGTCGGCCAGCTTGGCAATGGAGAATTGCGTCTCCTTGGCCTCGTTGCGCAGCTCACGGATGCGGGCATTGACTTCCTTCAGCTGCTGGTTGTATTGCTTCCATTGCGGAAGGCTCGGGTCGAGATTGCGAAGGATGGCATTCAGTTCCCGCTGGCGGTTGCCCAGTTCCTTCAGACTGAGTTTTCCGATACCAATCTCTTCGAAAAGCTTGTCGTATTCAGCCTTCAGCTTTTTTACGACCTGCTCCTGCGCTTTGTATTCCGCACTATTTTCGCCAAACTGCTTCTTCAGTTTGTTTAAAGTGCTGGAGGCATTCTTCATGTCCTTCTCCAGCTCAATCATCTTCTGCCGGGCACTATCCTGCTGAACGATGATTTCCAGCTGCACTCTATCTATCTTCAGACTCATAACTACTACCTATTGATGACAGGACAAAAGTACGTGCAGCCGGATGCTGAGAAAAGGACATGTCTATTCGTCGAGCCATCGCCCGTTGTCGAACCATACGCCTCCATCACGCCACTTGCCATCCGACAAAATCCATCGGGCATCGGCTTCGGTGTCGCTGATGTTGATGCGACAGAAAGTACCCTTCCAGGGTCCCTTTCGTCCGTTGGCATCCAGCGTGTATTCCATCTCTTTGCAGACATATCTCCGGTTGGCAATCTCAAAGATCATGCGCGGGTCATATACATTCGGGTCGTAGCTCTCGATGGTGATTTCATTTCGGTAGTCAATGTCGTATGCGCCCTGGTAGCAAAGCTCGTCGAGCTTCTGCAGGCGAAGGGAAGCCCCTACGGTGTTGGTCTTGTAATAGCGGCGGCGTTGTTCGGTACCGCTGACCGGGAGAATGGCGTATTCGTCGATGTAGGGAACGGGATATCTGGCTCGTTCTGCTGCTACGACACTGCCGCCTGCCCCCTTGTATTCTATCATCATGTCGCCGGTGTAGAAGGCCAAAGCCAGCGTGCTTTTCGACGTTGAGTCGTCTTCGGTATCGCTCACTCCATTTTCGATCATATCAACCAGCGACATATCGTTTTCATCTTCGGATGAAGAGCTCGCGTCGTCTGGCGAAGGTGTCCACACGGTATAGGAATATATGACAGATCCGGAGGCATACTTGTGCGTCTGCGTCTGTACCAAGCAGGCCGGTACGATTTCGGACGTAACTTCGGCCACCGCTTCGTCACGCTTCAGTTCCGCAAACTGGTCCACCATCACATATACCGGCCACTTTGCAATTTCGTCAAATACGGTACCCAGGTACAGGAATTGCCTTCCTGTCACGGCATCCGTATAGATGGTGTCCGTGCGGGCGTGCTCCTCTTCGCGGAACCAGCGGGAGATGCGGTCAATGTCCGTAGCCTCGTAGTCCTCGGGGATGGTGTCGTATTTGGCTGCCTGACGGATGGCATCGTTCAGGCAGGCATATTTCCAAAAGCTGTCACTGCCCAGGTTGTAAGCCACGTCGCTGGCGGCTGCATCTTCCACATCCGGTTCTTCGTCCACTTCGGCCTCGTATTCGTCTTTCACCCGCTGTACATGCAGCGTGGTGACACCAGCGAAGAACTCGTTTCGAAAGAGCAGGCGAACATTGCGGGTACGGGCGTCAATGACGAAAACCATGTTGAAGGTGATTTCGATTTGTTCCAGGAAGTCGAGCACCGACCATCCCGGCAGCATTTCGCACCATTTCGACGTATGCTGCGTGTGGCACAGGTACAGGTCTTTGAAAACGGTCTCCTCGAGGCTGTTTTCTGTCAGCGTATAGCCCAGTGCCCGCAGCACCTCGCGGATATAAGCGCACAGATAAGGCTGTGGGATATAGACACCATCGGTTATCCATTGCGGAACGACACCCGTATCGTGGAAGAAATTCCACTGGTTCAGCACACGGCTTTCCGTGTCGCTGTACACGGGTGCCAGGTTGTATTCCGCTTCGGGATACGTCTTTTCGTTCGGGCTGTAGTCACCCGTAGCCGGTACCGTTTCCTTCATGTCCAGGAATGAAATCATCAAGTCGCCTCCGATGACGTAGTTCAGCTCGGAGTTACCGCTGGCAATCTGGATAGATACGGTGTCGTCCGTCCAGGCGGTGATGACTTCGGTACCGTTGCAGTACACACGGTTGTCTGCGATCAGCACCGCCGACCGCTCGCTCCGCACCTCGGTGACGGATGTCAAGCGGTTCAAGTGTTCGTAGAGCGATGCGTTGGTCGGATTGCTGAGTTGCAGCGTAATGTCGTAGGTGTATTCACCGTTTTTGGTGAACAGCGGGTTCTCCCGCTTCACCGACACGCTGAAGTCCTGAGGCAGTACGGCATGGGTGCCGTCGATAATCAATTCGGTCATTTCTTTAATTGAAAATTGAAAATTGAAAATTGAAAATGGAAAATTGAAAGTTAATCGAAGTCCTCGATGTCCAGGCCGATGCTCAAGCCGTTCCATCCGCCGTAGATGTCGTATTCCCATTCCGTCAGCAGGTCGTCGCCGGAGCGCAATTCGCCGCAAAAGGCATCATTCTCCAGCAGGGCATCACGCAATATCCGCATCATGCGCTGGATGCGTGCATAGTGCTGCAGCTCCGCTTCGTCGGTCTGCTGGCCGCTCGGCACCTTCTCCAGCAGGAAAATCAGCACCTTGTTACGGTCGCTGTGGTTGTCGGAGGTACCGTTCATCTGTGCGTCCGGGTAGTTGGCGCAGAGCTGGATGCCTGTGCGGTCTTTCAGCTTCTTTACCATGTGCCCCTCACGCACCGCCATCACGATGCCCTCTATCTTTTCTTCACTCTTTTGGTTTACCTTTTCCCGCAGCTCGGCCAGGATTTCACGGTATCGTACAATGTCTATCATTCCATCAGATTGCTTTGTGTGTCATCCGCCAGACGGAAGCTGAACTCCACCGTCTTCAGGGTGGAGCGGCGGAAGTCACGATCATACTTCATGTTGGTTATCACTATCGGCAGCCAGTTCTCGCCGGCCTTGACCTGAACCTCCTGGGCGTGCAGCATGTCACGCCACAGGCGGTAGTCGCTCTGCAGGAGGATGACGCCGCTGTTGGCCGTGTATTCGTCGGTCACCTTGACGCCGAACTTACGCTCCACGCCCCACATAAGCGCCGTATCGCTTTCGTCGGCTGCCGATACCGTCAGGCCGCCCGTGGCCGTCAGCACCTCCGGCATGTCATATACATTCTTGAAGCGGAACTGCCACAGCTGGCCGTAGTGTGTCGGATCCACGAGGAACTCCAGCGTGCCGCCGTTGAAATTCACCTTGTAGCTCTGCAGGGCATCCACCTCGAGCAGGCTGCATACCCGTCTGTAGCTTACGTCAACCGTCAGCATCGCATTGTCACCGTCGGAAACCTGCACTACCTTATTCTTTTCTGCGCCTTCAGCATTGGTACCGTACAGAATGTATCCGCCTGCATGCCGATCGCCGCTGGCGTATTCGCTGACGGACGGATGAGTCACCTTGCGGTTCACTTCGCTCAGTACCGCCGGCAGGTCGCCTGCTTTGTTGGTCTGCATCCGGCTGTACATGACGAAACTCTGTGCGTCCTGTACTTCGTTGATCAGGAAGGTGAAGGTACCTGCGGCCGTGGTCTGAAGGGTGTGTTCGCCGTCGGGCCACACGCCCCACAAGGCCATGGCACAGAACTTGCCCAGGCGGCGGATGCGCACCTGGTTGTTGCCGTCAGGCACATAGTCCTCGTCAAGGATGGTTCGCCCTCCGTATTGCACGGAGAAGCGGATGGTGACATCGGTGTCGATGATGTAGTCCTGCATGGTGGCACTGAACTCGTATTCTCGGGGTCTCTGCAATACGGTCATACGCGCATGAATTTGTTTCGTTTGTCATTCTCAGGAAGCAGCGGATAGTCGGGGGCGGAGCCGTCGCGTGCCCGCTTCATCTCGTCGAGCCAGTGTTCGCCGTCGCCTGCCATCCATGCGGCGGTTCGGGCCACGTCGTCCAGCGACGGAACCTGGCTGCCCTTCATTCCGTTCTCGGCCAGATAGCCCCGGAGTACGCCCATCGGGAAAAGCCGAAGGGGCAACCGGCGCAAGGCGGCGGACATGGCCAGCAGCGCAACGGCCATTGAGGCAGCGTAGTGCGCTTCGGTTTCGTCGCCTTTTTCTTGAAGAAGTTCCGGCCATTTCTCTCCGTAAGCACGGCTCACGGTGCGCATCTGCACTTCACGGATGAAGGGCACCAGCATCAGGTAGAGGCGTTCGCTACCCTCGGTCGGGAAGTAGCGGTTCAGCTCCCGCCCGCTGCGGATAAGCAGCTTCTGCGTCTCGAGATATGTGTCGCTCTCTGTCCACTCCTTCAGGCTGGTTTTGTTCAGGTAGCGGATGAGCGCGTCCACCGCCCGATAGTATTCCTCGAGGTGCATGGCGTCGTCACGGTCCAGCTGCCACTCCCAGGGCAGTTTGTCCGTGCCGTCGGTCGATACCTTGAATTTGCGGCCGTCGTCTTCGTGGCTCAAGTCGTTCTTGCGATAGAGGCGCAAGGTAGCCAGGATGGCGATAGGACGCTGCACCTTCTTCAGCAGTTCGGCATCATTTCCGCCGACAGCCTTTTCCATCACCTTCTCGCCCACCAGTTCGGCCAGCTCCTCGGTAGCCTGTTCGATGTCGCCCACTACCTTGGAGAAATCGTTGTTGGCGTAGTAATTGCCCGTCAGCTGGCGGAGTTCTTCGCTTGAATTGATCAATAGTTCCATATCGGTATAGTTAGCGGTTATCATTTCTTTTTCGTTCTCTCCTGCAGGCGGTCTGCCTGTTGCTTGTCGTCGAGCAGCTTCAGCATCACTCGCAGCAGCGGCGTGTTGTCGGTGTCGGTAGCGGTACCGAATACACCGCTCGAAGCCACGCTGTAAAGGATGCTGTTCAGCCCCAACCCTTCAGCTGGCTTACCTCCTGAACGCTTTGAACGGTCAAATACGGGTGCGAAGCACACCTCCTGCCCGTCAATCAGGAAAGTACCTGTATAGAGATACTGACAGAAGTAGGCAAACCAGGCATAGATGCCCCATCGCAGATAGGGCTGCAGGATGCTGGCGCGCGTCATCAGTACCGGCAGGCGGTCGGTGTCGAACGGTTCCCGCCGGAACACACCCTTCTGCTTCTTGGCCGGACGATAGAGCACGGCGCACAAGGCCAGCAGATCGGTATCCTCGTGCGACTGGTCGTAGAGGTTCATGGCCGCCGTGGCCGCACGGAACTCACCGAACGTCAGGTCGGCTCCGTGGCTGGCCGGTCCCAAGAGTCCGGCCACCTGTGGCAGCAGGTTGACCGTGCTGTCGTAGGTAAGCGAGATCCAGGTGTGTTCACCCTCCTGTTCGGTACGCCACATCCAGTCCAGCGTGCCGGCCAGCTGGCGCACCAGCAGCCAGAAGTCAGGTTTGCTCTTCTTCAGCCCTCTGTTCTGAAGGACGAAGGCACACCAGTCGCGCCGGATATCGTCGAGGGTGATGCCCTTGCGCTCCATCAGCTGCTGGCGCAGCCACAGCAAGTGAATCCACTCTTTGCTGTCCACTTCTTCCCAGCATTCCGGGAAGTCCAGTCGTTCAGCCTCCCGTCTGCCTATATATTCTTTAAAACTCTTCATTTTCAATTATCAATTATCCATTCTCCATTATCATAAGTTGTTGGTTGTCCGGTTGCTGGCACTCACATTGTCCTCCTTGTTGATGGCCTTCCGGTAGAATCCCAGGAAGATGCCCTTCTTCTGCGGGAAGTTGATGCGGATGGCGTCGTTCAGGGCTTCGAGGGCGATGTCTTCGGCTATCTGCGTGTCGGCCCCGTAGAATATCTTCAGGGCGTAGAGCATCTGGCTGCCGCTGTCACTCTTCCCATCGATGATGATGTTGGCCAGTGCGGGCGAAAGACCGAAGCCGCTGGTCGTTGAGCTGTCGGCAATGCGTGAAATCTTGGCCTGCGCGTCGATATACTTGTCGATGTTCATCTCGATGGGCTCCACCTTCCAGCTCTGTTCTTTGCCATTCGGGTCGATGAAGTCCACACAGGTGAAGAATTTGCCGGCGTTTTCACGCCCGGCCATCACGTCTGCGATGGTATTCACCAGCTGGTCCTTGAGCTTCTCCATTTCCTTGGCCAGCTGGTCATCGGTCCACTCTTCGTGCATGGACCTCAGCATGGCCTGTTTGTCTTCCCAGTACTGCTGCGGCGTATGCACCATGTAGGCCGCCGCTATCATGTTTTCGTTCAAGTGGCGGATGATCTCCGGCAGGTCGTTGGCGTTCTCCAGCCAGGGAACGGAGCCGAAGAAGCACGACAGGGCGTACATGTTGCGCCCGAACGTCCGCAGGCTGTGGTACTTCACGGCGGCGGGATGCTTCGTCGGCTCCCATTTGTCGAAGGCCGGGAAGAGGTGGAACGTCTGGCTCCGGTAGGAGTCGAAGTCGCCCAGCAGGTACTGCGTCACGTCTTCCAGGTGTCGGCTGTCGTTCTCGGGCCACACCAACCGGCACTCCGCGCTGTGCAGGCACTCCAGGCGGCTCACCCAAGGGCGCCCGATGCGGCGTCCACGCCCCATGACGTACTTGTTGAACACGCCGTTCATGTGTGTGTATTCCACGAGGCACGAACGCACGTATCGGCGGTAGTCCCACGACTCCAGCCACTCCTGTATCTCTTCATCCTCCACCCACTCCTGCGTGCGTTCGTTGTTCTCCAGCTTCAGGCGGTAGAGTGCGGGGCCTTGGCCGTAAAGCAGGCCGATTTTCCGGTCGAGGATGCCCGGACCGAGGTTGTTGCGCTCCAGCAGGTTGCGGATGCCGTTGGGCAGGTTGTTGTCCTGCCCCCAAGGAACCACGCGCACACCTGCCACGCTGACGGGACTATCATCCCAGTGTGGCGTCCGGAAGTTAAAAAACTGGCTCATGCTCGAGCTCCAGTCCATGTGCAGCGCGAACTGGCCTTTCGCCGTATCCACGAACGAATAGTTTCCGATTTTCTTCTTGATTGTACTCATATAGTTGCGTTCTTACGATTTTCGAGGATGCCTTTGAGTCGTGCGATTTCCTGATCGCCCAGCCCGTACATGATTTTCGACACGAGCTTGTAATAGCCTGCGTACATGTTCTTGGCGTACCAGCGGTTCGAAGCCCTCTTCAGCTTGTTGCGCTTCATGCCCCAGATGTCGTGCATGGTGTCCACTTCGTGCTTGTTGCGTTTGTAGCCTGCCATATCCACCGCGCGACCGTATCCGAAGAAGGAGAAGCGCAGGCCCGGATTGCCGTTGTCGGTGAAGCTGCTGTAGTTGATGCTGTCCAGCAGCGTATCCGTGCGCCGTAGCTTGTTCTTTTCGATGGCTTCGACCAGAATGTCGCACAGCCATTCACCATGAAGCGACAGGGCTTCTTCGATGAATAGCATTTTCACTTCGTCACTCTCTTGGCTGATCATTGTCGTTACTCTTTGTTTGGCGCAAAGGTAACGCCCGCGGGTGCGGGAGAAAAGGACATAAAAAAAGCCGGTCCATCAGGATCCGGCTTCGGTCAGGGAGTCAACGTCTGTTGCGCTCGATGTATGTATGTTCGTCAAGGGCACCTTTGATGACAGCGTTCGCCTCGATGCTGTTGTAGGATAACCGCACACCGTGGTACTCCAGTTCTGCAGGAATCATGCCTGTTTCGGCGAAGAACTCGCGCGCCAGGCAAAGCAGGTAGCGGAGGTTGTCGATGTTCTCTAGGTCGTAGCGTAGGGATGCGTTATTCATTGGGCACCTCCTTCCTGAAAAGTGATGTTCACGGTACCACCGGACACGTAGAAAACAATGGAGTTGTCACGTTGGGCTGCATGGATGCGCTTGCGACCTTCGCAGAGCTGGAGGCCAAGGTCAGATAACATTTTCTGGACTTTTTCAACGGATACGTAGCGTCCGCGTTCGCTTGATTTGTTTTTTTTCATTTTGGAAAGCATTTAAAATGAAACAATATTGTTGATAAATAGACGGGAAAGCGAACCTTCATGTCCAAAAAATCAAGGGAACTTGCCTCAAAAAGAAAGTACCGCTTTCCCGTTGCTTTCCACCTGATACAGGCAGCGGGCGCATTAACGCTCCGCACGGGGGTCGGTACTATATGTGTTGCCAAAAGGCCATAAAAAAGGCCAATCCGGCAAGGGTTGGCGAACATCCGTCGCCTGTATCAAATGGAAAGCACTGCAAATATATGGATTGTTTTTGGAAGGGCAATAAAAAAGCGGAACTTTTTAGGGTTCCGCTTATATCAGTTATTAGTCCTCACCTTCTAAAGCATTCTTGTCTTTAGGCTTTTCTTCAATATTGGAGCCTGTATCTATATTATCATTAAAATTGGTTAATAGATCAATCTCCTTATCAAACAGTTTAAAGATTCTCTTAGTAATCATTAGAATGTTAAACATGATATGGACAATACCACCATAAAAGAGAATTCCGAATAATGTTATCATTATTTGGTGTAATGATATATCTCTCCACACAAACACACATTTCCCTATTGTTAGATGCATAAATAAAGATAGTATCAAAAGCATTAAGGAAATGGGAATAAGGTAGCATATATTATAAAATGTCTCTTTGATTAAAGGGATTCTTTCCTTATTGTGCCTTGTTACTATTTTATTCATGACAAAAGATATCATTGTAGTCAATAAGCTTATAAATATTGGAATGAATATGGAGATAAATAATGTTAGCACTCCAACGACAGCTATGGTATCTTTGTAAAATAGGAATGAGAGGGCTATTCCACAAATAAAAGGTAACCAATAAAATATAAAAGAATTATTAGGATCACAACGCATAACTTGTGATTGTTTCCTAAAGATATCTGATATATTTATAAATTTGAAAATCATAATTAATCAAAAACATCAAATTCAGAATGATCCTGTATGAAGTTCCTCACCATTTTTTTTATAGATACATAGTCTGAAAAATTTTTATCATTAGCATCTACTTCAATATCATAGTAAGGCCTAACCAAGTCTTTTTGTTCTTTATTCAGATAATACGTACGAGTCTTAGCTTGTTTACCTGTACCTATTGATGTCACTACCTTACGATTTGCATCTTCAAAAATATCATTTAATTCTGGCATTACAAAGAGAGATTTACCAGAATTAATAAGATTTCTGATTTCTTCTTCTTTATCAAATCCAAGTTTATTCTTGAACTTGACAGTTAGTTCCATGGTATAATCTGTAGATTCAAGACCTCCTCCATAACTATCACATAAATCAGTTGAATGTTTGTTTGAGGTTAGTGTGATTGATTTATACCTACCAGAGCTTAATTCTTTAAGATATGAGCTCAATATAATGTTACTTTTCTCTATCTTAAATAGTTTATCAGCTCCTAATAAATCTCTAAAGAAAGTTGTAAGAAGAATATTCATTAAAGGATATATACCTTCATTATCAGTTCTTTCTAATATGAGTAGAGCTGTATGCCCTTTTCTAGGTATTTTTATGTAATAGAAAAAAGGTTTTATGATAGCTTGTTCTTTACCAACTGTATATGCTACGTCTTGAGGAGTATCTTTGTTTGCTATTTCATATTCTTTTCCATAAGCACCTGTTTCGATGATACCACATATATATCTTTCGCTGATACTTTTATGATGGTATTTTACGGTATCGCCTTCTTCATTTATTTCATTTGCAGGTATTCTGACTGTTCGTTGCAAATTCGGTACATCTCCAGTACGATTTTTATCGACATGACTTACAAAACCATTGTCATTATCAGATAGTAGATCAAAAATATCAGGATCGGAAGCAAAGTCAACAAATCCATCCTTGTTTTTTATCTGGATATTAAAAACTTCTATAGTAGTTCTCATAAAAAATGGCGAACCCCTCACTACAGTGCGCCAACAGGTGAACGATTGAAACACCTGAACCCGACTGACTACGGGTTACACTGAGGTAAGGGGCTCATGTTAAGCGTTTTTGTTCTGGCGTGAGCAAAGATAGGGATTGTTTTTTGTTGGACAAATAAAAAGGTGGAAGTTTTTAGTTTTCGCCATTATTTATTGTATAAAACCATTATATGACAGAATTTATTCTTAATAACAGATTTATATTTTTATAATCTTTCTTCTGCTCAATCTCAATGCGTACATTTTTCATGGTTATTATACCAAGCCACAATATTCTTCAATATGTAAGTACTTCGATCAATGGTTTCCTGCACATCGATGCCTGACAAGATGATTTCTAAGAATATTGACTTTACTATTTTTTCACCTGCAGCCAAGTTTATGGCGTACATCGTGTTCTGTGTGGGCGGATTTTCATTTAGTGATTCCTTCTTCTTAATTTTTTCGACATTTGAATTAAGTAATACAAATAAACAAATGAGCAATACATGTATTACACCTCGCCAAATGACAAATACTTATTCATCCATAATAGTGACATTTATTTATAAATCTATATTGTATATATTAAATAATATAGATTTATAGCCCTACAGCCTTCTGAAGAGCCAATCCGACCTCTTTCCAATCATCTATCCATATAATCCGTATTCCTAAATGCGAAACACTAGCTTCATACCATTTTTCCATATGAGAATCAGCTGGTCTTTTATTTATCCAATAGTGAGAATTACTATCTTGAACAATTTTGCCTGTTCGGTTCTGGATATCTTTAATTTTATTTTCATGCATCCAAGCTAACCATCTTCTCATGTTAGGATCAGATAAGGAAACTCCAATGAAAAAAACTATACTACTACTTAATACATCAATAAATGATGATGATTGCCAAGAATATGCAGAATTAGAAAGAAGTAGATATTCATTCTCTAGAAAGACTAATTTTTCTAAAGCCGTAAATCGTTCTGCTCTGTTGGGAGTTGTATGAGGAATTGGGAGTGTTCCATGACAGAAAATATAAGATATTCTATTTTTATAAAGAGAAGTTGTTGAGGAATTGATTAAATCCATGAATATGTCTTTTTTCCCCATCTTTTGATAAGTATATGCATTGATTAAAGAATATAATAAAGGTTCTGCGTTAAAACTTAAAATAGCTTTCGGGGCAATATTATGGCTATATGAGTCCACAATTAATTTTGCAATCTGAATAGCAGAACATTTGCTATATTTTGTTTCAATAAGAGATATATAATCGTTCCATTTTGGTATTGAATTATTAATAATTCTATCTGACAGGCAATCAAATATTATGTCTTTTTCTTGAGAATTAAATGATTCTTCTAACTCAGAATATAGTGCATTAGATAATTCTGTACAGAATTTTCTATTGTTTAATTCACTCAGATTGAACAAAATTTGAATTAATGTATCCGGCTTGAATTCTTTATAAAAACTAGAAGGTGCGTCATTGATAGATAATCTATTTGAAAGTTTTATAACAAGATCATCCCAACTTGGGAAAATAGGAAAAGAAGTTCCTGCTCCAACACATAATGACCAATTTTTATTGGGGGGAACTAATCTTGGCATTTGGTTTATTTTAAATCCAGGTTTTGTCATGGCTGTCGATTAATTATTTTGGAATTTAAAAGTTATATGCTTTTTAGATTTTAATAAACCAACTTAAAAATTAGATTTTTGGTTTATTTGTTAG
>ERZ772831.2150-NODE-2150-length-16980-cov-23.439055_pt1 | contig 16980 bp, 18 predicted proteins | sample MGYA00580858_ERZ772831 | MGnify/ENA primary metagenome ERZ772831 (study PRJEB29015, sample SAMEA2737694) | human gut metagenome | biome: human gut; feature: human-associated habitat; material: faeces | place: China | collected 2012 ... | reverse complement strand
AGATGGCACCCTCCGTCGCCTTGGTCAGCCGGTTGTCCTTGTCATAGGCATAGGTGCTGCTTGCTGTCCGGACGTGGCCGACAAAAGACGGCCACGTCCGTCAGCCGGGATACTTATTCCTCCTCGTCGGGTTCCTGATCCCCCTGATCGGGAGATATTTCCCCCCGCCGCAGGCTTTCAAATTGCATGCGTTCCTCGCCCGGCAGTAGTGGAAACACCAGAATATGAGGCCATCGAAGGAGCGCGCGCTCCAGATCAATTTTTCCTCCCTCCATTGTCCGAATCGGCACGGTGCTGCAAACCATTAAAAACGGCTGGCCTCCCCATGGGGGATCACCTATGTCCATAGGGTACACGTTAATACTCTGGAACCGCTGCCATGGATATAGACGGCGGATGATACCCAAAAAAATGACCGTAACTCCTTTGGTAGATACAATATATGTTCGGCTGGTAGCAAGTATCTCACTAAGGCCTACGACATTGAGTATTAAGCCTATAGCAACAATCGTGACCGTGTCAATTGCTATGCGAAAAGGCGGCTGAAAAACCCAGTAAAAAATCTCAACAAAGTAATGATAATCAAAGTATATGAGCACCATCGCCATTCCTACCGCGGCGGCATGAACCTTGCGGGGCTCAATACGCAAAGTATTTGTTTCTGATTTTTTCATACCGTCATCCTTTCATATTGGTAATCAAATTCCTGTCCGCCGTCGCTTATGGATGTAATATTTCCCTTGTCGTCATAGGTGTACGTGTAGGTAGCCTTGCCGTTGTTCCAGGTTTTCACCTGGGTGGAGGTGGCTGTCGAACTGGGGTCCACGTAGGTGACGGAGGTGCTGCCGTTTTTGGCGGTCAGGCCCGTCATGCGGCTGAAGCTGTCGTAGGCGTAGTTAGCGGAGATGGCACCGACGGCTATTTTATATTCGCTAAGCGCCTCAATTCAGATGTACAGCCTGCAGCCGCTATAGCCGCATAGACAGGGAATATGGCAAGGGGCAATAGATCCGTGGGAAACTCGAAGGGCTGTTTGAAACTGTTGAAGAAAATATCATGGGGCACGAATATAAATGCAACCAAGCATATGAAGGGCAGCATCAGTAGTTCGAACAAGAGAAATGACACATATAGCTTTCGGGCAGCTTTCATTTTCTCAACCCGGTACTTGGCAACCGTATGGGGGTCTGCATCCGGATTCAGTTCCGCCACCAGAAGATCTGCCCCTATGACCAGGGTCCTTCGGGATATATCGGAAATCTTTCGTTCTTCTTTGCCGCAGGGGCTGTCGTAGCCAAGCGTAGATCCTCGTCCTGCCTGAAATCGGCCAAACAGATAATAGTCGGTGGAATGCGGCTCCGATTTCCGAAATGTGATCCGCCATATGGAGCATGGCAGCTCCTGAAAATCCATCGGCTTATATCCGCATCGGGCATATTCCGCCAGCTTCCGCTCCACAACGCCAGTTTGCCAGGCCGGAATATAGAATATCTTGCTGGGATCGTTGCGTCTTTTCATAGTTGCGTTCCTTTCGCAAAGTGGACGCAGCCCTGCGTCTTTACTATTTACAACACCACTGCGGCAGTTTTGCAACCACTTTTTTGCAATTTTGTAAGAATTGGAATATGTCACAAAATAGAAGGGATTTTTTTGATATTGTACGCAAATGTGAGTCTGCAGTATGAACTTTTCGGGAAATAAAAAATGCGGAGTGGCCGTTACAGGATACTCAGATCCTATAAGGACACTCCGCATGGCATGCTGTACCACTGTAGATTTTTGAACCCCCGGCTCAAAAATGCCATGTGCAAGTCGGAATTCTCCGTATTTTTCAACTTTTCTCAAACTTTTTTGATGGGTGCTTTCAAGAGCTGCCAATTAGCCACATGAAAAATCGTTATGCGAAAACACTCATTTTTTCTCTGGCATCTCGCTCATATCCGCGGCTGCCCCTTCCAGAAGGTCGGTCACGACCTGATTGAGCTGCGCGGCGTTCTTGGAGGTGATGACGGGAACGCCTGTGCGTTCCTCAACCGCCTTCCGTGCGATTCCGGCGGCCTCACCGCCCTCGCGGGCAACCGCTATATTCTCTGAAAATGTGCTTGGTGCTTTCTGCTTGGGAATTTCCGTAGTGGTTGCCTCCGCCAGCATATTCAGCACCAGCTCCAGCGTGGTCATGTTATCACGAAGGTTTTCCTTTTTCAAACCTTTCAGGTTTTTGTACTGGCGGGTGGACATCCCCGACCACGCGCGGGAGATTTCATCGGTGAGGATGGCGTACTCCACGCCCTTCTGAACGCCGCGGGCATCCCGCTCGTCTGTCAGTTCCTTACGGACCTGAATGGCTTGCATCCGCTGGTTGATCCACTCGCGGGTATAGCCCTTCTTGAGATAGGTTTCCAACGCCTTCTCGATGGTCAACTCCGGGTCGATGGTTTCCTCAATGCGCTCCCGGCCAACCTGTGCTAACCAGGCTCGGAACGGTTCTGCTTTTGGCGAAGGAATGGATTGGACGATACGGAGGAACTGCTCCGTGTCGGCTACATAGGTCAGGCGACGTTTGCCGTCTGCAGCGGTCATTTTCAAAGCGTTACAACTTGTAACGGTTTCATTCCCCCTCGTCCTTTAAACGCTTTTTGAGTACGCGCCAATAGGTTTGAGGATTTGGACTGTCAGTCAACACAGCTACCACATCAACGATGGAAAAGTACCATTCTTCCTTTTCCTCGTCCCATGCCGTGCGGATGCGTTTGTCCTCGAATAGCTGGATCTTATCGTTTTGAGACATTATTTTCACCTTCATCGCAATTAACAACTTACGAAGATTTGTTAAACGGTTCAACAAGAAAGCGGAACGAGAACGGGTTGATGACTTAAGTCGAGAGTTCGAGGAAGAACTCATAAAAACAGGTATTGTCGACTGGAAACAGATTACATACCGTTTTTGCGGTAGGCATATGACAGAACTGAACTTCGGAGAGCACTTTTAAATTCATGAACTTCTTCTTGCTGATGTGGTTGAATTGATTCCAACTCCTAAGCAAGAGCAGGATTTACAGCGATCGATGACACAACCGTCCGAGATGTATCGTTTTGTCACGGCTGAGGAAATCATTTCGCTCGGAATTAATACGGCAACTGGCAATCTTGAGGAATCTATCGGTGACCATACTAAGAAAATTATTCAGGAAAACGAGGGGCAACTGATGAAAATTCCCGGTGTTGGTAAAGAGTATACCGTACAACTCAATAATTGATTGGAGGTGTCTTGCGTCCATTATAGCTCAATCATGGCAACATAATGGCAACAAAAAATCAGATAGTCTCTACTATCTGAATAATGAAAAGAATACCAATAATCTGAGCTAAATCCCATAAGCAAAACTGTTTAATATTTTCTTGTAGGGAGCGAGTGGGAATAATCTCAGAGGTCGAAAAAAGCCTGTAGATACCATGGCTTAATAGTGACAAGTAGCTATTTTGTCCTGCGGTTGGGGCAGAGAACGGTGTGACCGTAAAGGTCACGCCGTTTTTCTGCGTTCAAGGGTAGATTCTGCCAGCGTTGCTTCATTTTCGAGCTTTAACCGTTCCTGCTCCGCTTCATAATCAGCAGTCATCTTCTTGTACTTTTCCTTGCTGATTTCACCGAGGGCGTAGTCCTCATAGAGCCGGGACATGACCACATTGAGAGTGGCAAGGCGCTTTTTTGCCTGTTCCATGCGCCTCTGATCTTCCCGGATGTCCTGTTCCTGATCGGTGCGGCGGTAATGCAGCCGCTCCTCGGACTTTGAGCAATGCACGCTCTGGGTGCTGGACCGGGACTATAACCTGCTGGGAAAGGCCCCTCAGGAAAAAATCGGTACATGGTTCCCCGAACCGTATGCCATCACGGCAGACAGCATCTATTTCCGGCTCAACGGAAGGATCACCCACTATATCGACACCAGCAATCTGTCCAATCTGGAACTCCTTCCGATGCCGGATACCAGCAACGCCAGAGCCCACGGCTAACTCACAGTTGACACCGGATAAATCTTTCTGCTATAATGGGTTTATCCGATATCGCCCGCCGCAGAAAGGAGATCTTCTTATGAAACGATGCCTTCTCCTCCTCTCAATGCTTCTGGCCATCGCCCTCACCGCCTGCGCCTCCAAACCCGCCGCCCCTACTGTCGCAGGCTTCGAGGTCCAGCCAGGGGAATACCGGTATCAGGACAGCGACGGATTTTTCGTGGAGACGGAGAAGGGAAATTACCGCCTGGAGCCCCTGCTGGATTTCCTGGTCCGCTTTGCTGAGCCGGGCAGTCATGATTTTTATGTCTTGTGCAATAAGCCGGACTGCGGACATGGCGATGCCAATTGCAATGCATACGCAGGATTTGCCCTGGGCTATTTCAATCAGCATCTGTATTGGGTGCAGGACAACGGCACTGACTTTGTCCTGGTACGTATGAATATGGACGGGACGGGCCACACGGAAATTGCCCGACTCCCGGAGCAAAACGCCCTGGACGGGCGTAAGCAGTTGGGCGGCAGCTACTTCTTCGACAACGGCTATCTCATTTATCTGGCTATGCCCATCTCCTCGGGCGGTCCCGATTATGCCATGGCCATCATTTATAAGATTCAGCTGGAGACCGGGGAAATCACCCGGCTATTTCAGGAGGACATTCCGGTGCATACGGATTGGCCGTCTGTCGGGGTGTCTATCAGCAACGGATACCTGTATTTTCCGATGTTCAACGGCGAGACCGGCAGTGTCACCTATGCGGAAGGCAATTTGGAAACCGGGCGCATCGAGCATATTTTTGAAGATTGGAACCAATCGAACAGTCCGATGGTGAACTTTGACAATGTACTATACTACCACCGCGTCGGCGTGGGCCTGTGCGAATATGACAAGGCCACCGGCACGGAGACGGTAAAGGTCCCCACAGATTGCAGCCTGGCCCTGCCGCAGTACACCAAGGATTATATCATCGTTCGCACATCGGACGATGACGCGGATACACACCGCACCATCTACGCATATGACCGGAATTATCATCTGTTGGGGCAGATGGAGCTGGAGCCCTACGGAGTCAAGTTTCCGTCACTTCAGTATGTTACTGCAAATGCCATCTACTTCACCTCCGGCGGCAAGCTGGTTTCCTACATCGACCCCCATCACCTGGACCGTCTGGAGCTGATCCAGCTGGTGGACCCCACGGCAAGGAGCCACGGATAATTCCGGGCCGTGCGCATGCAGCCATTTCCCGCGGACAGAAGCCGCCGCTATAAGGAGAGATGCCATGGTCCACTGCCTGCACCCACAAACACACCGTGAAAAGACCGGAGGTCAAACATGAAAATCAAACGAATTCTCAGCGCGACCCTCGCAGCCGCCATGCTCCTGTGCTGCTGCGCCCTCACCGCCTGCGCCTCCAAACCCGCCGCACCCACTTCCGCAGACTTTGAGGTCCAGCCAGGGGAATACCGGTATCAGGACGTCGATATTTTCTTCGTGGAAACAGAGAAGGGCAACTACTACATGAACCCGTCGGGAGACAGATTGATCCACTTTGCCGAGCCCGGCAGCCACGAATTCCACGTTCTGTGCAATAAACCCAACTGCGGCCACGCCAGCGCAGACTGCAACGCGTTTTTGGAGGTGGCCTTCGGATATTACAACGGCCATCTTTACGGTGTCACGCTTCATGATCGCTTTGAGCTGATCCAGATGGACATGGACGGCACCAATCACCGGGTCATCACCCAACTGCCCGAGCAGAAGGACCTCAGCGGTAATTTCAACGGCGGCGGCAGCTACTTCTTTGACAACGGCTATCTCATCTTCCTGGCATTCCCCTCCACATCGAATCCGAACTATGCGCTGCCGGTCTACAATATCCAGCTGGAAACCGGGGAGACCACCCGGCTGTTTCAGGAGGATATCCCGCTCCACACCGTCTGGCCAGCACTGGATGTTTCTGTCAGCAACGGGTACCTCTACTTTCCCCTGCCCCAGGCAAACGCCGAAAAACGCGCCTATGCAGAGGGCAATTTGGAAACCGGGCGCATCGAGCGGGTATTTGAGGACTGGGATGAGATGAGCAGTCAGATCGTGAATCTGGATGGAGTGCTGCACTATTTTCGCGCCGGTGTAGGACTCTGTGAATACGACAAAGCCACCAATCAGGAGTCCGTAAAATTTCCCATGGATGTCTACTGCGCAGAGGTAAGCTACACCAAGGACTATATCTTCATGCGCACCTCGGACTCCAAGGAATTCACGCAGCGCACCCTTTGGGCCCTGGACCGGGATTACCAGCTTCTGGGGAAGGTTGAGCAAGAACGGATAGGGCTATACTTCCCCTTCCTGGAATACACCACCGCCAATGCCATTTACTTCTCCGCCGACGGCGGGACCATCACCCACTACATCGACCCCCATCACCTGGACCGTCTGGAGCTGATCCAACTGGTGGACCCCACGGCAAGGAGCCACGGATAATATGGAGGGATGCCATGGTCCACCGCCTGTACCCACAAACACACCGTGAAAAGACCGGAGGTCAAACATGAAAATCAAACGAATTCTCAGCGCGACCCTCGCAGCCGCCATGCTCCTGTGCTGCTGCGCCCTCACCGCCTGCGCCTCCAAACCCGCCGTCCCCACCGCCACGGACTTCGAGGTCCAGCCGGGAGCATACCGGTATCAGGACATGGGCAACTTTTTTGTGGAGACGGAGCAGGGGCAGTATTACCTGGGCTGGGATCAAATCATCCGCTTCGCCGAGCCGGGCAGCCGGGCCTTCTACCCCCTGTGCAATAAGCCCAACTGCGGACATGGCGGCGAGAACTGCAATGCATACACCGACTATGCATTGGGATACTGGAACGGGCATCTTTACACCACCACCTACGGAGACAACGGTCCGGTAGTAATGCGCATGGATATGGACGGCGCCAACCATCGGGAGGTGGGGCAGCTGCCGGTTTTGACAGCTGTGGATGGCGCACGGCACGCCAGCGGCGAATTGCTGTTTCACAACGGCTCTCTGTTTTATATGTACGACGCCATCGAAACGGACCCGGAATGGGCCATGTCTATCTACCAGTTTGACCTGGAAACCGGAAAGGGCCGGTGGCTGTTTCAGGAGGATATCCCGCTGTTCACTTATTCCTACGGAAGCTCATATGTGAATATTTGCGGGGATGACTTCTTCTTTAAGATAGCCAACGGAGTCACCGGTGAATGCACCTATGCCCTGGGGAACCTGAAAACAGGCCGGGTGGAAGCAACCCTTCCCGACTGGAGCGATCGCAACAGTGGGGCAATGGAGCAGGACGGCGTTCTGTATTACTTCAAGGCGGATGCCGGCCTGTGTGAATACGACAGGGCCACAGGGGTGGAAACGGTCCGTTTCCCTATGGAGGAGGCATACACGGCGAACACCTGCTATACCCGGAACTATATTCTGGTGCGGTCTATGGACACCGAGGACTTTCAGCAATGCACGCTCTGGGTGCTGGACCGGGACTATAACCTGCTGGGAAAGGCCCCGCAGGAAAAGATCGGTACATGGTTCCCCCAGCCGTATGCCATCACGGCAGACAGCATCTACTTCTGGCTCAACGGAAAGATCACCCACTATATTGACACCAGCGATCTGTCCAACTTGGAGCTCCTTCCGATGCCGGACACCAGCAATACCAGAGTCCACGGCTAACTCATAGTTGACACCGGATAAATCCATCTGCTATAATGGGTTTATCCGATATCGCCCGCCGCAGAAAGGAGATCTTCTTATGAAACGACGCCTTCTCCTCCCCTTAATGCTTCTCACCCTCTCCCTCACCGCCTGCGCCGCCAAACCCGCCGCCCCCACTGCCGCAGACTTCGAGGTCCAGCCGGGGGAATACCGGTATCAGGACAGCGATATTTTCTTCGTGGAAACGGAAAAAGGCAACTACTACATGAACCCGTCGGGAGACAGATTGATCCACTTTGCCGAGCCCGACAGCCACGAATTCCACGTCCTGTGCAATAAGCCCAACTGCGGCCACGCCAGCGCAGACTGCAATGCGTTTTTAGAGGTTGCCTTCGGATATTACAACGGCCATCTTTACGGCGTTACGCTTCAGGATCACTTTGAGCTGATCCAGATGGACATGGACGGCACCAATCACCGGGTCATCACCCAACTGCCCGAGCAGAAGGACCTCAGCGGTAATTTCAACGGCGGCGGCAGCTACTTCTTTGACAACGGCTATCTCATCTTCCTGGCATTCCCCTGCACATCGAACCCGGACTATGCGCTGCCGGTCTACAAGATCCAGCTGGAGACCGGGGAAACCACGCAGCTGTTTCAGGAGGATATCCCGCTCCACACGGACTGGCCAGCAGAAGGGGTATCCATCAGCAATGGGTACCTCTACTTTCCCCTGCCCCAGACATCCGAGGGCAAGCGCCCATATGCGGAAGGGAACCTGGAGACCGGGCGTATCGAGCGGGTATTTGAGGACTGGAAGCGGGAAAACAGTTTTATCGTAAACTTTGACAATGTGCTGTACTATCACCGCGCCGGAGTCGGCCTGTGTGAATACGACAAGGCCACCGGCAAGGAGACAGTGAAGGTTCCCATGGATGTATATTACGCTGATGTGTCCTACACCAAGGATTATATTTTCCTGCGGACGCGGGATTCTGCCGATTTCAATCATCAGTGCGTCCTGCTGGCATACGACAGGGACTATAATCTTCTGGGAAAGCTGGAACTGGAGAAGATCGGTTTGCGCTTCCCCTTCCTGGAATACACCACCGCCAATGCCATTTACTTCTCCACCGATGGCGGGACCATCACCCACTACATCGACCCCCACCACCTGGACCGTCTGGAGCTGATCCAGCTGGTGGACCCCACGGCAAGGAGCCACGGATAATATGGAACTGACCATTCACGCCCTGTCCCATTCCTACGGGGACAAGAAAGCCCTGACAGGCTTTACCCACACCTTTGTCCCCGGCATCACAGCCCTGCTGGGCCCCAACGGTGCGGGGAAAAGCACCCTCATCCACCTGATCTGCGACCTGCTGCCCCGCCAGACGGGGACCATCGCCTTCGACGGGACGGATATTCTGTCCATGGGACCGGCGTTCCGGCAGGTGCTGGGCTTCATGCCCCAGAGCCAGGGGATGTATGACGACATGACCGCCTGGGAATTTCTGCTGTACATGGCCCAGTTGAAGGGGCTGAGGCCCCGGGCCGCCCGGGAGCAGCTTCGGGAGCTGCTGCAGGTGGTGAATCTGTGGGACGCGGCCCACCGCCGGGTCGGCGGCTTTTCCGGCGGTATGCGCCAGCGGGTGATGCTGGCCCAGGCCCTGCTGGGCGCGCCCAAGGTCCTGCTGCTGGATGAACCCACCGCCGGGCTGGACCCGGAGGAGCGGGTGCGCCTGCGGGAATATATCCGGCAGCTGGGCCGGGACAAAATCGTCCTTATCACCACCCACATCACCGGCGACGTGGAATCCATCGCCAGTGAAATTTTACTGCTGCACCATGGCGTCCTGCTGGCGGACGCCCCGGTGGAGGAATTTATCCGCGGCTGCGGCGCGGCCAACCTGGAGGACGCCTATATCCGGCGGCTGCACCCCCATGCGTGAGTGCAGGCGTGTTTTCTCCCGCAGGAGTCTGCTATGGCTGCTGGTGCTGATGGCGGCGGTGGTGTTTTTCCATCGGGTGGACCATCACAACGCCCCCGGCTTTGCCGCCGCCTATCGGCAGACCGCAGCTCAGCTGGCAGCCAGCCCGGACCCGTCCGCCGCCCTGTCTCAGATGGAGGCGGAGAGCCGCCGCTATATGACGGCCCTGCTCTGGCGCAGCACGGATGACCCGGACCTGCTGGAGCTATATCGGGACCAGGCCCGGCAAGTGCTGGGCGACGATTATGAGACAGCGGCCATGGCATATGATCTCAGTGACCAGGCCCAGGTGGAATTTACCGCCCGGCAGCAGGCCCAGCAGACCCTCCGGCAGCAGCTGGACTACCTGGCGTCGTATCCCGGATATCTGGATACCATCCACGAAAACGCCGCCAATATGCCCACCCTGTCCATTTTCATGGACAGCAGCGCCGGAAAATTCCATGCGGAAAACGTGAAGAAAACGGACCGGGACTTTCCCCGCAGCACGGACGTGTCCCTGACCCTGACGGAGACTGCCGGACTGGAAAATTTCTTGCAGGACGGTGTGTTGTCCGTGTGCATCCTGCTGTGGATGCTGGTAACGGTGCTGCGGCTGACGGAGGAGCGCCGCAGCAGTCTGCGCTACCTGGTGTTTGGCAGCCCCCGAGGCCGGACATGGCTGGCCCTGCGCCGGGTGGGGATTCTGGGCCTTTCCGCCGCATTGGGCACAGCCCTTCTGATGCTGACGGGCCTTGTCACCGACAGTCTGCTGTACGGCGGGCTGGGTGACCTGTCCGCCGCCGCCCAGTCCAGCGAGATTTTTCAGAATTTCCCGTACCCGCTGACGCTCCGTCAGGTGCTTTGGGCGTATTACCTGCTAAAAGCTCTTGGTATGTGGCTGATGGGACTGCTGCTGTGGCTGATTCTTCAGCTGATCCACCATTTGCAGACGGCTATGGTGGCCGCCGCCGCATTTCTGGCGGTGGAATACAGTCTGTTCGCCTTTGTGCCAGACAGCTATGCCATCGTGGCCCTTCGGTATATCAACGTGTTTTCCTTCGTCGGTATGGAAAAAACGTTTCTGCACTATCTGAATATCAACCTGCTGGGTCGGGCGGTAAACGGGGCCATGCTGTGTACCGCCCTTCTGCCGGTGCTTTTGGTGCTGGCTGCGGCAGGAGCCGTGGTCTATGCCGGACATCACCGGCCCATAGCCGGAGCCAACCTGTTCCAGCGTCTGGCGGCCCGGCTGCGTCCCGTGTTTTCCCGGGCCTCCGGCCGGCTGACCCTGACGGGGTTCGAGTTCAAGAAAATCCTGTGGTATCATAAGGGACTGCTGGTGCTGCTGGTCTTTGCCCTTTGGTGCTTCCGGGCAGCCGCAGCTCCTACGGCGGACGTGTCCCTGTACGACACAGATACCGCCGCCTTCCAGAATGAGTTCCAGGGCCCTGCCACGGAGGACACCCTCCGGGCCATCCGGGCCCGCATAGCGGAGGTGGAAGGCTGGCCGGAGTCCGAGATCCGCTCCACCCAGCTGGCGGCCCTGTCCGCCGTGGAGGCCGAGGCCCTGGAAAAGCAGGATACCGGCCTGTGGGTGCTGAATCCGGCACCCATGTTCACTCTGTGCGGCGGCGATGTGGGCGGCAGTCAGTGCATCCCGGCCATGGCGGCACTGCTGACGGTGGCGCTGCTGACGGCAGGTGCCTTCGCCGGAGAGCGGCAGCAGCGAATGCTGCCGCTGCTGCAGACCACACCCCGGGGCCGCCGCCGGGAGCCTCGCTGCAAGCTGGCCCTGTCTGCCCTGTTGGCGGCGGCGGTATGGTTGACTCTGACCCTGCGGCAGGTGTACCAGGTTTCGTCGTATTACGGCGGCCTGACGGCCCTGTCCGCCCCGCTGCGCAGTGTGACCTATTTTGCAGACCTGGCCGCAGACTGCACCGTGGGGCAGTGGCTGGCCGGATGCCTGCTGCTGCGGCTGCTGGTGCTGCTGGCTGCCGCCATGACCGGGTGCATGCTGTCGAGCCTGTGCCGGACGGTGAACGCTGCCGTGGTGGTATGCTGCGCCGGCCTGGTGGGCCCGGCGGCCCTGGAGCTGGTGGGAGTGCGCGCGGCAGGCATCCTGTCCCTGGCCCGCCTGTGGACGCCTGTTACCTGCTCCTTGTACGTCTATCTCATTCCCCTGGCTCTGCTGGTAGTCTGCCCCCTTCTGTGCGTGCGGCGCAGGCCCAGGGTCTGATCTGTATAAAGCAAGAAAAATCGAGCCGGGCTTCAAACCGGCTCGATTTTTCTTGACACGTTTCCACAGATACAGTGGACTTTACAGCAAGCATTAAGGGTAACCGCGAAAAGGAAACCCTAGACTGTAGTTCCAGGTTATAGTATACTATACATATTCCATATCACAAACATCAGCTATTGATAGCGTCTCCTGATAGCTTTTTGACAGCAGAAAGTCGGATATCCCATAGGACTGGGATAATAGATATCAAATAAAGTCAAATGCTCTATACAAAAAAGTTTAGAGCGAGTTTCTACTTGGCGAGCAAGAGGAGGGCACCGATATGTTTGATTTTCTGCAAAAGGGAACAGAAATCAATACAACTCAAATCGTCGACGAAATTGAGGCGGCGGTATATGTTCATGTCAGACCGTATGGGTTCAAAAAGTATGGCAGAACGCTTCACCGCTTCGTCTCGGAAGATATTTCACAGGTGATTCATTTTCAAAGCGGTATGCCCGCACACGGTATGGGCGGACTGCTGTGTGTAAATGTAGGCATTCGTATTCCGGAATGCTCCGATCGAGTTTTTCAGCCAAAAGCGGAAAAGAAAAAATACTATCACGATTATGACTGCACCATTCGCTCCCGCCTGGGAACAGTAAGCGGTAAACAGGAAACCTGGTATGACCTTCGCGGGAAAACAGACCGGATCACAAAGAATATCTTGGACGAAATAGATCAGCATGTTTTACCGGCTTTTGAGGTTTTAAGCAGCCGGGAGGCCATTCTGCAGCACAGGAGGGAGTATCCTCTGTTGGACAACATGTCGTCTCGTCTTATAGCTCTGGAAGAGTGCATGATACACGGACATCTTGGCAGCATCGAAAAAGCAAAGCAGCTGTTTGAGAGCTATTATCAATCCGCGGTGGAGGATTACAATGACCGGGTAAAAAACGGACACAGACAATATCTGAAAAAAGGGGAACGAGTCGTTTTTATGGGCCAGGATATAACCGCTGAAAAAGACGGATATGTAACCTTATACGGAGCAAGTCACGGACATATTGATTACCTTGATGGATTAGCAGTCAATCTTGGCTTGCGATAAAAGTCGTTCCCGAATTGTATCATTCATCCCAGCGCTTATCACTGCTGATAAGGTTTTGATAAGCATCCATCGTACAACTGCGATAATAAATGGTCACAACAATGGACTGACGGGGATCTGTCCTGCACAAATCCGATTGCACACCGCAGTTTTACTATTCGGGCATGATGCTCAAAAACTTACCCTGTTTTTGTGATATGTTCCAATTCCTCCCAAATTGCAAAAAAGTGGTTGCAAAACGAACGCTGCGGTGTTGTATATGGTATAAGGTCGAAATATGGGACCAATGAGGAGGATGACCGTATGAAGGAGCCCGATAAAAATGTTTTATACATTTCGGACTACAGAATGCACGTAACTTCGCTAATGGCGGTAGCACTGTTCGTATATATTAACCACAAATACTTTACCGGCTTTTTCCGTGTTTTTCAGCCTCCTATACCCATAGCGATTGACTCCGTCACAGCTATTGGCATAATTGCTGTGACGGACGGAATGCTTTTTGCACATATTATTGCGCTCAGCCGAACATACATCGTGTCTACTAAGGGAATCACAGTCATTTTTCTCGGTATTTTTCGTCACCTTTACCCATGGGAAAAGTTCAAAGTAATAGATGTGTGCCCTGGGTTCGACGAGTGTGAAGGAGGAATTTTCATGTTGATGGTTTGCAGCACCATACCGATTCGGACGGTGGCTGGCGGAGCACTTCAGCTGGAACTGGCAATCTACCGTTGGCCTCACATACTATTTTTCTCCAAGCTGTCCCTTGAAGAACGCATGTATTTTGATCGTCTGCGGCGAGGAGATGAGGCTTCGTGCAGTGAGGACTCTGATGACTGCTGAGATGGTGACTCGGAAATAGGGAAGGTGTTTGGCATACGAAAAGTATATCGCGCAGAGCTTCCGTTGACGGCTCCCATTTGGATGGTATCGGAGAAAATATAACCCCTTCCGCTATTGCGGATATGTCCATGATGAGCGCCGCCGCTGTGGCTGCAGTGATTTTCCTTGATCGCGATAAAGGACCCCCGGCCCAGCCGGAGGTCCTTTTGATTCACATGTACCGCACCACAATGCACACCATGGACACCGCCATCACCATGATGGTGGCCGGCGCGCAGTAGCGGCAATACTTGCCCCAGGTGACGGGATGACCGTTCTTGGCGGCCACGGACGTGCCCACCACATTGGCGGAGGCGCCGATAGGCGTGGCGCTGCCGCCCAGGTCCGTGCCCATGGACAGCGCCCAGGCCAGCACATGCAGGTCCACGCCCTGGGTCTGGGCCATGGCCTGGATCACCGGCACCATGGTGGCGGCAAAGGGGATGTTGTCCACAAAGGCGCTGGCCACGGCGGACACCCACAGGATGATGGCCACCATCACCACGGCCTTGCCGCCGCTGAGCCTGGCAATGCCGTCTGCCAGCACGGCCAGGCAGCCGGTGCGCTCCAGCCCGGCCACCACCACGAACAGGCCCGTGAAGAACAGCAGGGTCTTGTAGTCCACCCGGGCAAACAGTCCCGCAGCCGCCTTCCGGCCGCTGGTCAGCAGCGTCACCAGGCTCATCAGAGCCGCGGCGATGCACCCGATGGTGGCCACCGTCAGCTCCGTCTGGGCGTGGGTAATCAGCAGGACCACCACCACTAAGAAGGATGCTCCGCAGCCGTAGAACCCCGCCCGATTGGTCACCGCCGACGCTGCGTCGGGGTACACCACGTCTGCCGGGCGATTCTTCTCGCTCTGGGCCAGGGGCTTCCGGAAGCACAGGAAGAAATACACCACCGTGAACACCAGGCACACCGCCGCGATAACGCCGGTGTTGCCCAGGAAATCGAAGAAGCTCAGCCCCAGGGAGGTGCCGATGATGATGTTGGGGGGGTCGCCGCACATAGTAGCTGAACCGCCCAGGTTGGCGCAGAAAATCTCCGCCAGGATCATAGGCACCGGGTCAAAATACAGCGTTTTGGCCAGCTCCGCCGTCACGGCGGCCAGGAACAGGATCACGGTGATGCTGTCGATGAACATGGCCAGAAGCGCCGACATCACCATAAAGCAGATCAGCAGCGGCACCGTTCGGTAATGCACCAGCTTCGCGATTTTTAGGCACAGCCACTGGAAAATTCCCGCATGGCCCATGCCCTCCACCATCACCATCATACCGGCAATGAACACAATGGTGGACCAGTTGATGCCTGTATTGGACTCGGACGAGCCCACCCAGAAGCCCTTCTGGATAAAGCAGCTGAGGTTCAGCGTCTCCCAGATGGCCCCTCCGTCATGCATGCACAAGCCGAACACCAGTACCAGCACCAGAGCTCCGCTGCCCAGCGTTACCCACTGACGAGGAAACCGGTCCCAGATGATGAGGGCAAACATCACAACAAAAATGGCAACCGCCAAAATTTTCTCCATGATAGCTCCTCCCCTTTCTTCAGAAATGATCTTTGAACCGTATGGTATTGTAGCCTCCCCACTCGGGAAAGTCAACCCCAGCGCCTTATACAGTTTCACAAAAATGTCACAACCGGAGTCCGTTTTTCTGCGAATTGCACGGAATTTGCATAGAATTAACAACGTATTCACACATTTTTACTTGGACATTCCGGAGTCTGTACAAGTGCTTCCCACGTGTAAAAAGAGGCTGTCCCGGGCGGGACAGCCTCTCTTTTATTTGACGTAAAACAAGTTTACTTGGCGGCCTTCTGAGCCTTGATGGACTCGATCAGCTCGGGAACGACCTTGAACAGGTCGCCCACGATGCCGTAGTCCGCCACCTCGAAGATGGGAGCGGACTCGTTCTTGTTCACGGCGATGATGCACTCGGAATCCTGCATACCGGCCTTGTGCTGGATGGCGCCAGAGATGCCCAGTGCGATGTAGACCTTGGGATGCACGGTCTTGCCGGTCTGGCCGACCTGGTGGTCAGCGCTGATCCAGCCGGCGTCCACGCAGGCGCGGGAGGAACCCACGACGCCGCCCAGAACCTCGGCCAGCTCCTCGGCCAGCTTGATGCCGCCTTCCACGTCCTTGGAAATGCCGCGGCCCACGGACACGATGAAGTCCGCACCGATCAGGTCCACCAGCTTCTTGGCGGCCTTCACGGTATCCACCACCTCGGTGTGGATGTCGGAGGCCTCCAGAGCGAAGGCGGGGTGCAGAATCTCAACGTCCTTCTTGCACAGGCGCTTCTTCATAACGCCGGGACGGACGGTAGCCATGGCGGGGCGGAAACGGGGGCAGATGATGGAGGCCATCAGGTGACCGCCGAAAGCGGGACGGGTCATCTTCAGGTCGCGATCCACGGGATGGGGCTCGCGGTTGATCATCACGGTGCCCAGCTTGTTGATGCGGTCCTCGGGCAGAGTGGAGGCTTCCTTCAGGAAGTTCTTATAGTTGGGCAGGTCGATGTCCAGGTGGGTGCAGTCGGCGCACAGACCGGTGTGCAGACGGGCGGCGCAGCGGGGAGCCAGATCACGGCCGATGTTGGAGGCGCCGAACAGCAGCACCTCGGGCTTGATCTCCTCCACGGCTTCCACGATCACCTTGGTATAGGCGTCGGTGGTGAAGTCCTTCAGCAGGGGGGAGTTGTACACATAAACCTTATCCGCGCCGTATTCGCCCAGCTCAGCGGCGATGCCGTCCACGTTGTCGCCCAGCAGAATGCCGCACAGCTCAACGCCCAGCTCGTCGGCCAGCTTCCGGCCCTCGGAGATCAGTTCAAAGGTGGTGGGCATCATCACGCCCTGACGCTGCTCGCAGAAAACCCATACGTTTTTGAAGGCAGCGGTATCAGCACTATTAAAAGCCATTTTCTTATCTCCTTCCTCAGATGATGTGCTTGGCGGCCAGGATGCCGGCCAGCTTGTCGGTAGTCTCCTTACCGGCGCCCTCGAGCATCATGCCGGCGCCCTTCTGAGGAGGCGTAAAGGAGGTCAGAATATTGGTGGGAGAGCCGGCCAGACCGATGGTGCTCTTGTCGA
>ERZ772831.2127-NODE-2127-length-17137-cov-4.919857_pt1 | contig 17137 bp, 9 predicted proteins | sample MGYA00580858_ERZ772831 | MGnify/ENA primary metagenome ERZ772831 (study PRJEB29015, sample SAMEA2737694) | human gut metagenome | biome: human gut; feature: human-associated habitat; material: faeces | place: China | collected 2012 ... | reverse complement strand
GCAGGATGTGCTCACGGGTCTGGGGCATGGGACCATCGGTAGCAGCAACGACCAGAATAGCGCCGTCCATCTGAGCAGCACCAGTGATCATGTTCTTAACGTAGTCAGCATGGCCCGGGCAGTCAACGTGAGCGTAGTGACGCTTCTCGGTCTGGTACTCAACGTGAGCGGAGTTGATCGTGATACCACGAGCACGCTCCTCAGGAGCCTTATCGATGTTAGCGTAGTCCATGAACTCTGCATCACCCTTCAGAGCCAGGTACTTGGTGATAGCAGCGGTCAGAGTGGTCTTGCCGTGGTCAACGTGACCGATGGTGCCGATGTTAACATGCGGCTTAGAACGGTCGAACTTTGCCTTTTCAGCCATTGGAATATCCTCCCTTAAATTAGGTTTTGATATTGGTTACAACAGTCCTGCTAATACAGAATTGCATTGCAAAACTATTCTACTAGATTCCACCTGTAAAATCAAGTGTTTTACAGGAAATTTTGCCGGAGCTACACTACCCCGGCAAAATCTTTATCCGTTTTTCAACGATCAGCCCTTGGTGCGGCCTGCGATGATCTGATCAGCGATGTTCTTAGGCACCGGCTCGTAGTGAGACGGCTCCATGACATACTGGCCACGGCCCTGGGTCTTGGAACGCAGGTCGGTGGCGTAGCCGAACATCTGAGCCAGAGGAACGAATGCGTTGACACGCTGGGTGCCAGCCATTGCCTCCATGCCCTGGATCTGACCACGGCGAGCATTCAGATCGCCGATGACATCGCCCAGATACTCATCGGGAACGATGACAGCGACCTTCATGATAGGCTCGGTGATGATAGGATCAGCCTTGCGCATAGCATCCTTGAAGGCCATAGAACCTGCAATGGAGAAGGCCATCTCAGAGGAGTCGACCTCATGATAAGAACCATCCCACAGGGTGACCTTGACGTCAACGACAGGATAGCCTGCCAGAACGCCGGACTTCATAGCACCCTGGATACCGTTGTCGATAGCCGGGATGTATTCCTTCGGGATGGCACCGCCAACGATGGCGTTGACGAACTCGTAACCCTTGCCGGGCTCGTTGGGCTCGATCTTGATCTTAACGTGACCGTACTGGCCCTTACCACCGGACTGACGTGCGTACTTGGTCTCCTGGTTGGCCTCTTTGCGGATGGTCTCACGGTAAGCAACCTGAGGTGCACCCACGTTTGCTTCAACCTTGAACTCACGCAGCAGACGGTCAACGATGATCTCCAGGTGCAGCTCGCCCATGCCGGCGATGATGGTCTGACCTGTCTCTTCATCGGTGTAAGCCTTAAAGGTGGGGTCCTCTTCTGCCAACTTAGCAAGACCCAGGCCCATCTTTTCCTGACCGGCCTTGGTCTTAGGCTCAATGGCAACACGGATCACGGGATCCGGGAAGTTCATGGACTCCAGAACAATGGGATGATCCTCGTCACACAGGGTATCACCGGTGGTGGTGTTCTTCAGACCTACGGCAGCAGCGATGTCGCCGGCGTAGCAGGTGGGAATATCCTCACGGTGATTGGAGTGCATCTGCAGAATACGACCCATTCTCTCCTTATGACCCTTTACAGAGTTGTAGCAGGGAGAGCCTGCGTCAATGGTACCGGAATATACACGGAAGAAGCAGATCTTACCAACGAAGGGGTCGGTAGCGATCTTGAACGCCAGAGCAGCAAAAGGCTCTGTGTCGGAAGAGTGACGATACTCCTCCTCGTCCGTGTCCGGATTTACGCCCTTAATGGACTCAACATCCGTGGGGGCGGGCATATAATCTACGATTGCGTCCAGCAGGGGCTGTACACCCTTGTTACGGTAGGAAGTACCGCAGGTGATGGGCACCATCTTGTTGGCAATGGTAGATTTTCTGATGGTCTTTTTGATCTCGTCAACAGTCAACTCTTCACCGGCGAAATACTTCTCCATCAGCGCGTCGTCCATCTCTGCGACATGCTCGATGAGCTGCTCGCGGTACTTCTGCGCCAATTCCATCATATCCTCAGGAATGGGCTCACGGCGAACATCATTACCCAGATCGTCATAATAGATCTCGGCGTCCATATTCACCAGGTCCACAATCCCGCGGAAAGTGTCCTCCGCGCCGATGGGCAACTGAATGGGCAGAGCATTGCACTTGAAACGGTCATTGACCATATCCAGTACATTGTAGAAATCTGCGCCCATAATGTCCATCTTATTGACATAGATCATTCTCGGTACATGGTACTCGTCAGCCTGACGCCATACGGTCTCAGACTGGGGCTCAACGCCACCCTTGGCGCACAGAACGGTAACGGAACCGTCCAACACACGCAGGGAACGCTGCACCTCTACGGTGAAGTCCACATGCCCGGGGGTATCGATGATATTGATTCTGTGCTTCTTCCAGAAGCAAGTGGTAGCAGCGGAAGTAATGGTAATACCGCGCTCCTGCTCCTGCGCCATCCAGTCCATGGTTGCTGTACCATCATGGGTCTCACCGATCTTATGGTTAATACCCGTGTAATACAGGATACGCTCGGTGGTGGTGGTTTTACCAGCATCAATATGCGCCATGATACCAATATTTCTTGTCATTTCAAGAGATACTTTTCTCGGCATAATATCCTCCTAACAAACTGAATGGCTTAATATCTGAAATGAGCAAACGCCTTGTTTGCCTCAGCCATCTTATGGGTATCGTCGCACTTTTTGGCAGCGCCGCCGGTCTTATTGGTAGCATCCATAATCTCGGCTGCCAGGCGCTCCTTCATGGTTCTCTCAGAACGCTGACGCGCATAGAGAGTGATCCAGCGCAGACCCAGGGTCTGGCGCCGTTCCGGACGAACCTCAAGCGGTACCTGGTAGGTCGCACCGCCTACACGGCGAGCCTTAACCTCCAGTACGGGCATAACATTCTCCATGGCAGCTTCAAAAGTTTCCAGGGGATCATTACCCGTCTTTTCTTTGATGATGTCGAAAGCGTCGTACACGATCTTCTGTGCGACACCTTTTTTACCATCGTACATAACGTTGTTGATCAGGCGTGTAACAAGCTTAGAGTTGTACAGCGGATCAGGCAGAACGTCACGCTTAGCGATCTGGCCTCTTCTTGGCATCTTCGCTTCCCTCCTTCATTATCATTGATGAGTTCATAGGTACTCGAGTTTTCCCGTGGAGCCAACAAAAAGGTCATACACTGTATAGCTATATAAAGTATATAAACTTTTGCCGGATTTCCAAACAAGAAGATCAAACTCAGCCGGGCTGAGCTTGGTGGATCCTTAACGGATCGGCGCTGCTCTTATTTCTTAGCAGCCTTCGGTCTCTTGGCGCCGTACTTAGAGCGGCCCTGCATTCTGCCGTTCACGCCCTGGGTATCAAGAGTACCGCGAATGATGTGGTAACGCACACCGGGAAGATCCTTTACACGGCCGCCGCGGATCATAACTACAGAGTGCTCCTGCAGGTTGTGACCTACGCCGGGAATGTAAGCGGACACTTCAATGCCGTTAGACAGACGCACTCTGGCAATCTTACGCAGTGCAGAGTTCGGCTTTTTCGGAGTTGCAGTCTTGACTGCGGTGCAAACGCCGCGCTTCTGGGGAGAATTGTTATCGGTCATAACATTCTTCTTGGTGTTCAGCCCCTTCAGCAGAGCCGGTGTTTTGGACTTTTTCTCCAGCGTCTTACGACCTGTTCTTACAAGTTGGTTAAAGGTAGGCAATCGTTTATCTCCTTTCAAATTATTTTGTACGCTTTTGCGCACAAAACACAAATTTGGCAAAGCAAATTTGCATTTTCTGCTCAAAAACGCACCTACTGGGGCAGAACTTTACGGTTCTGCCCCGGTAAATGGTCAATTTTCGGCTAAATTCGATGGGATTTGGGCCGATTTAGCGCAAATCGCACACCGACAATTTAGCATTATATCACTCGGACATACTGTTTGTCAAGAGCTCTTGCAGCTGTTCCAGGTTCAAAATTTCCTCGCTGCCCTCAGCGGAGAAATAGCTGGGCACCACATCCACCTTATCAAACACCTGCATACCGGTACCGGCGGGCACCAGCTTACCGATGATTACATTTTCCTTCAGACCGATCAGCGGATCCACCTTGCCCTTGATGGCAGCATCGGTGAGCACGCGGGTGGTCTCCTGGAAGGAGGCGGCGGACAGGAAGGAGTCGGTGGCCAAGGACGCCTTGGTAATACCCATCAGAATCGGGATATAAGTGGCGTGCTTCAAAGTGGTCTCGCCCAAAGCGATCCGCTTGTCAATGGCCTCATTGGCCTCGTCTACCTGGGCCACATCCACCATGGTGCCGGACACCAGATCGGTATCGCCGGCATCGTCCACGGTGCACTTCTTAAGCATCTGACGAACGATAACCTCAATGTGCTTGTCGTTAATATCAACACCCTGGGTACGGTAAGCGAACTGTACTTCCTTAATTAGGTAGTTATAAACAGCCTCTTCGCCCAAGATAGCCAAAACATCGTGGGGGTTCACGGCGCCGAGCGTCAGCTCCTCGCCCTTCTTCACATGGGCACCCTCAACAATGTGCTCGCACAGACGGGCACCGTAAGGGATCAGATACTTCTTCTCTTCCCCGTCCTCGCCGGTCACAATGGCGTGACGGCTCTTCTTGATCTCCTCAAAATGAACCACACCGTCGATCTCAGACAGAATGGCCAGCTGCTTGGGTTTTCTGGCCTCGAACAGCTCCTCAACACGGGGCAGACCCTGTGTAATATCGGCACCACCGGCAACACCGCCGGTATGGAAGGTACGCATGGTCAACTGTGTACCCGGCTCACCGATGGACTGGGCGGCGATGATACCCACGGCCTCACCTACCTGAACCGGCTCGTTAAAGGCCAGGTTGGCGCCGTAGCACTTGCAGCACACGCCGTGGTGGGACTTACAGGTGATCAGAGAACGGATCTTTACGGACTCGATACCGGCGTCCACAATACGCTTGGCGTCTTCCTCTGTCATCATACGATCCGGCTCCATCAGCACTTCGCCGGAGTTAGGATCGATCACCGGGTCTACAACGAAACGACCGGTAAGGCGCTCCTCCAACGGCTCCAGTACACGGTTGCCGTCCATGATCTTGCTTACGATAATACCATCGTGGCAGCCGCAATCCTGGTCGCGAATGATTACATCCTGGGATACATCTACCAGACGGCGGGTCAAGTAACCGGAGTCTGCGGTACGCAGTGCGGTATCGGCCAAACCTTTACGGGCACCACGGGAGGAAATGAAGTACTCCAGAATATTCAGACCCTCACGGTAGTTGGCACGAATGGGAACCTCAATGGTCTTACCGGCGGTATTGGCGATCAAACCACGCATACCGGCCAGCTGACGCAGCTGAGAGGTACTACCACGGGCACCGGAGTCTACCATCATGTGAATGGGGTTATGGGCGCCGTCAAAGTTACTGGTCAGCTCGTGGGATACCTTGTTGGTGCAGTCCTCCCAAGCCTTGATAACGGCGGACGAACGCTCCTCGTTGGTAATCAGGCCGTAGTTGTAGTTGGTGGTAATCTCGTCCACCCGCTTCTCGGCCTCGTCCAGGTACTCCTTCTTCTTCTCCGGGATCAGGGCGTCCACAACGGCTACGGTGGTGCCGGAAATGGTGGAATACTTATAGCCCTGCGCCTTCAAAGCGTCCAGCACCTTGGATGCCACGGCAACGCCGTGCACGCGAATGCACTTCTCGACGATTTGGCCCAGCTGCTTCTTCTTTACAACAAAGCTGATCTCCGGTACAAACTCATTCTCCGGATCGGAACGATCCACAAAACCCAGGTCCTGAGGCACCGGGGCGTTAAAGATCACACGACCGATGGTCGTCTTAACCAGGTGCTCGTGCACTTCCCCGTCCACTTCCTTGGAGAAGCGGATCAGGCACTCGGAGTGCAAGCCCAAAGAGCCTTCCTGGTAGGCCATCATGGCCTCGTCCTTATCTCTGTAAATATTATAGCGGGTATATTCGTTGCCCTGGGCGTCTTTCTCCACCGTGGGGCAGCCCGGCTCGCCGCCCTTAATCATGGTCAGGTAATAGGAACCGATCACCATATCCTGGGTAGGCACGGTCACCGGCTTACCGTCAGAGGGTTTCAGCAGGTTGTTAGCAGCCAGCATCAACATTCTGGCCTCTGCCTGTGCCTCTGCAGAAAGGGGCACGTGCACAGCCATCTGGTCGCCGTCGAAGTCTGCGTTAAATGCGGTACAAGCCAGCGGGTGCAACTTAATTGCGCGACCCTCTACCAGCACCGGCTCAAAGGCCTGAATACCCAAACGGTGCAGGGTAGGTGCACGGTTAAGCATCACCGGGTGATCCTTAATGACCACTTCCAGAGAGTCCCAAACGGCCGGGTTGTTGGCACGCTCCACCATCTTACGGGCAGATTTAATGTTAGAGGCCACGCCGGTCTCTACCAGCCGCTTCATCACAAAGGGCTTAAACAGCTCGATCGCCATTTCCTTCGGCAGACCGCACTGGTGCATCTTCAATTCCGGACCAACCACGATTACGGAACGGCCGGAGTAGTCAACACGCTTACCCAGCAGGTTCTGACGGAAGCGACCCTGCTTACCTTTCAGCATATCGGACAGGGACTTCAGCGGACGGTTGTTGGGACCGGTGACCGGACGGCCGCGGCGGCCGTTGTCGATCAGGGCGTCCACAGACTCCTGGAGCATACGCTTTTCGTTGCGCACGATAATATCCGGTGCGCCCAACTCCAGCAGCTTCTTCAGACGGTTGTTTCGGTTGATAACGCGGCGATACAGGTCGTTCAGATCAGAGGTGGCAAAACGGCCGCCGTCCAGCTGAACCATGGGGCGAATATCCGGGGGGATTACCGGGATGGCATCCAGGATCATCCACTCCAGCTTATTGCCGCTCTGATAGAATGCATTGACCACATCCAGGCGCTTGAGCAGACGCACACGCTTTTGACCGGTAGCAGTCTCCAGCTCCTCGGTCAGCTCATCCCGCAGGGCTTTCACATCAATGTCTTGCAGCAGCTTTTTGATGGCCTCGGCGCCCATGCCGGCCTCAAAGTCGTCCTCATAGCGCTCGCGCATTTCTGCATATTCTTTTTCGTTCAGGATCTGCATTTTCTCCAGCGGGGTGTCGCCGGGATCCGTTACGATATACAGTGCAAAGTACAGCACCTTCTCCAAATAACGGGGGCTCAGATCCAGTACCAGCCCAAGGCGGCTGGGAATGCCCTTAAAATACCAAATGTGAGACACGGGAGCCGCCAGTTCAATATGACCCATACGCTCACGGCGCACCTTGGCCCGGGTGATCTCTACGCCGCAGCGCTCGCAGACCTTGCCCTTATAGCGTACTCTCTTATATTTGCCGCAGTGGCACTCCCAGTCCTTCATGGGGCCGAAAATGCGCTCGCAGAACAAACCGTCCCGCTCCGGCTTCAGCGTTCTGTAATTAATGGTCTCCGGCTTGGTGACCTCGCCGTAGGACCACTCCCGAATCTGCTCGGGAGACGCCAGACCGATTTTGATCGAGCTGAATTCGTTTTCTTTATTCTCCATCATGGAAGCACTCCTTTATATATAATGTAGTGTCGGAATGGCGTTTACGCATCGGCCCCATCGTCCGAATCGTCGTCCAGGGCGTTTGCAAACAAATCTGCAAACGAATCCGCTGCGTCTGCGCCTGCTTCCTCGCCGGCTTCTTCCGCATTCTCAATGCCAAAGCCCTCGCTGCCCTCGTCAAAGTCATTGACGGTGGTGAACGCCTTGTCATCAATAGGCTGAATACCGGTGCCATCGTCCAGATCCTGCTTGAGCTCTACTTCCTCGCCGTTGGCGTCATACACACGAGTATCCAGACCCAGTGCCTGCAGCTCCTTAAACAGAACCTTGAAGGATTCCGGCGTGCCTGCCTTGGGGATATTCTCGCCCTTAACAATGGCCTCATAAGCCTTCACACGACCCACAACATCATCGGACTTCACCGTCATGATCTCTTGCAGGGTGTAAGCAGCGCCGTATGCCTCCAGTGCCCAAACCTCCATCTCACCGAAACGCTGGCCGCCGAACTGGGCTTTACCACCCAAAGGCTGCTGGGTGACCAGGCTGTAAGGACCGGTGGAACGGGCATGGATCTTATCATCCACCAGGTGATGGAGCTTCAGGTAATACATGTAGCCCACGGTCACCGGGTTATCAAACTTTTCGCCTGTACGGCCGTCGGTCAGGGTAGTCTTACCGTCCTCACGCAGGCCGGCCAATTTCAGGCACTCACGAATGTCGTCCTCATGAGCACCGTCAAATACGGGGGTCATCATCTTCCAGCCCAGTGCCATGGCGGCATAGCCCAGATGCACCTCCAGCACCTGCCCGATGTTCATACGAGAAGGTACGCCCAAGGGGTTCAATACAATATCCAACGGGCGACCGTCCGGCAGGAACGGCATATCCTCCTGGGGCAGTACCCGGGACACAACGCCCTTGTTACCGTGACGACCGGCCATCTTATCACCGGCCTGGATCTTACGCTTCTGGGCGATATAAACGCGAACCACTTTGTTCACGCCGGGGCTCATTTCATCGCTGTTGGCACGGGTGAACACCTTAACATCCACCACAATACCATACTCGCCATGGGGCACACGCATGGAGGTGTCACGCACCTCGCGGGCCTTCTCACCGAAGATGGCACGCAGCAGCCGCTCCTCTGCGGTCAGCTCCGTCTCGCCCTTGGGGGTCACTTTACCCACCAAAATATCACCGCTGTGTACCTCGGCGCCGATGCGGATAATACCGTCCTCGTCCAGATCCTTCAGCGCGTCCTCGCCCACATTGGGAATATCGCGGGTGATCTCCTCCGGACCCAGCTTGGTGTCTCTGGACTCCACCTCGTGCTCCTCAATGTGAATGGAAGTATAAACATCGTCCCGCACGATCTTCTCGTTGATCAATACGGCGTCCTCGTAGTTGTAGCCTTCCCAGGTCATAAAGCCGATCAGGGCGTTCTTACCCAGAGAAACCTCACCATTGCAGGTAGCGGGACCGTCGGCGATCACCTGGCCGTCCTCTACCTGCTGGTGCAGGGAGACGATGGGCCGCTGGTTGATACAGGTGCCCTGGTTGGAGCCGCAGAACTTTACCAACTCGTAATGGTCGATCTCACCGGAAGCGGTCTTAATATCAATGGTACGCGCGTCTACGGCGCACACGGTGCCGCCACGCTTGGCAATGACCACCACGCCGGAGTCGTAAGCTGCCTTATACTCCATACCGGTACCCACTACCGGGGCCTCGGTCTTCAGCAGCGGCACAGCCTGGCGCTGCATGTTGGCGCCCATCAGTGCGCGGTTGGCGTCGTCGTTCTCCAAAAACGGGATCATAGCCGTAGCTACGGATACAACCATCTTGGGGGATACATCCATGTAATCCACTCGCTCCGGGGGCAGGGTCAGGAACTCGTCCCGATGGCGGCAGGTAACGCGGCGGTTGGTGAAGTGACCTTCCTCGTCCAGGGGCTCATTGGCCTGGGCCACAACGAACTCGTCCTCCACATCGGCGGTCATGTAGACCACCTCATCGGTGACCACACCGGTCTCTTTGTCCACCTTACGGTACGGTGCCTCAATGAAGCCGTACTCATTCAGCCGGCTATAGCAAGCCAGATAAGAGATCAGGCCGATGTTGGGTCCTTCTGGAGTCTCAATGGGGCACATTCTGCCGTAATGGGTATAGTGTACATCTCGCACCTCAAACCCGGCGCGGTCACGGGACAGACCGCCGGGGCCCAGTGCGGACAGACGGCGCTTATGAGTCAGCTCCGCCAAGGGGTTGTTCTGGTCCATAAACTGGGACAACGGAGAGGAACCGAAGAACTCACGGATAGCAGCCACCACCGGGCGAATGTTAATCAGTGCCTGGGGGGTAATGGCGTCCTCGTCGTCCTGTGCCTGCAAGGTCATACGCTCACGAATCACGCGCTCCATACGGGTAAAGCCGATACGGAACTGGTTTTGCAGCAACTCGCCTACCGCGCGGATACGACGATTGCCCAGGTGGTCAATGTCGTCTGTGGTGCCTACACCGCAAGCCAGGTTGCAGAGATAAGACACGGTAGCAAAAATATCGTCTGTGGTAATGTGCTTGGGCACCAGGTCGTCCTGCTTAATGCGGATCTCCTCTTTCAGTGCCTCTTCATCATCGCCGCACTTCTCCAGGATCTCTGCCAGCACAGCATAGCTGACCTTTTCACGAATACCCAGAGGGGTGCAGTCAAAGTCCACATATTTCTTGATATCGACCATGCCGTTGGACACAACTTTTACCTTGTTGCCGTCCACATCGACAAATGCAAACATAACACCTGCATCCTCGATCTCCATGGCCTTGATCTTGTCGATCTTCTCACCGGCGTCTGCCAGGAACTCACCCTGGGGAGAGATCACCGGTTCTGCCAGGATCTGGCCGTTCAGGCGGTCAGCCATACCCAGCTTTTTGTTATACTTGTAGCGACCCACTCGGGACAGATCGTACCGGTGCGGGTCAAAGAACAGGCCGTCCAAGTGAGCCTGTGCCGTCTCCAAAGTGGGCGGCTCGCCGGGACGTAGGCGCTTGTACACCTCCAGGAGTGCCTCCTCCTGGTTCTTGGTGGTGTCCTTCTCAATGGTGGCCACCAGGCGCTCATCCTCACCGAAATAGTCAATGATCTCATGATCAAGACCCAGACCCAACGCACGCAGGAAAGTGGTGATAAAGATCTTGCGGTTCTTATCAATGCGCACATAGAACAGGTCGTTGGCGTCCGTCTCATACTCCAGCCATGCGCCCCGGTTGGGGATCACGGTGTTGGTATACAACTCCTTACCGGTCTTGTCATGGTCCATGTGGTAATACACGCCGGGGGAACGCACCAACTGGGACACAATGCAGCGCTCTGCACCGTTGATTACAAAAGTGCCGGCATCCGTCATCAGCGGGAAGTCGCCCATGAAGATGATGTTCTCCTTCACCTCACCGGTCTCTTTGTTCTGCAAGCGGGCACGGACCTTCAGCGGTTTGGCGTAAGTCACATCCCTTGCCTTACACTGGGCAATGGTGTACTTGGGGTCCTCGTCCATGGTGTAGTCGATAAAGTCCAGCACCAGATTGCCTGTATAATCCGTGATGGAACCAATGTCGCGGAACACCTCTTCCAAACCTTCATCCAGGAACCACTGGTACGATTTCTTCTGCACTTCAATGAGGTTGGGCATTTGCATCACTTCATTGATCTTTGCAAAACTCTTTCGTGTTGTGGTGCCGAGCTGCACGTCTTTCACGTTCAACATAAAAGGGGTCACTCCAATCTTTTTTTCTCAGAAAAAAGTCGAAATCCAGCGCCGATCCGCTGCCGCGGGCCTAAAGTTTTTCGCACGGCCCGGCAGGGGCGCGCATATACTCGTGCGCATAAATTTCCATTTTAATCGTGCATATAATATAGACGAACAAGCCCGGAAAGTCAACAATTATTTTTATATAAATTCCACAAAATGAAAAACTTTTTGATACACGCCACCGTGTGCTTCTTGTTTTTCGTCACTTTGCACAAGAATTTTTCAAAAAATTCTACAAATCGGAGCGCTAAAAATTGATTTCTTCTCTCCCCTTATGGTATAATAGACGGCAAGAAAATCAACTGGAGCGAACCATGAAACAAAACTGTAAGCGTATCTTTTCTCTGCTGCTGTGCGCCGCTTTGGTGTGCACCCTGTTTGCCGGTTGCGGCGGACGGAACAAGCAGCTGGATATTATCTACCCCATCACCGGCAATATCACCAGCTTTGACCCTCAGGTGGCTGCCACCCAGGATGAATACCTGATCGCGGAGAACTGCTATGAGGGGCTGGTGCGTGTAGAGGACGACGGCACGGTCAAACCGGCTGTGGCTGCGGACTGGACAGTGAGCACCGACCAAAAGACCTACACCTTTCATCTGCGCCAGGGACTGAAGTGGCACCTGACGGACGCGGTAACCGAGCGTATGGGCAAGAACTGGGATCCGGACATTACCGCCCATGATTTTGTTTTTGCGCTTCAGCGCGCCGTGTCACCCCAAACCGCCTGTCCCCTGTACCCTGCCCTGTCCGGCATTGCCGGTGCACAGCAGGTGTACACCAAACAGAAGAGCGCCTCTGCGCTGCAAGTAAAGGCCACGGACGATTACACCTTGGTGATCACCTTACGCACCCCGGCCGCCGGGTTCTTTTCTACCCTGTCCGGCGCAGCAGCCATGCCCTGCAATAAAGAATTCTTTACCGCCACCAAGGGCCGCTACGGCCTGGGCACGGAGTATTCTCTCTTTAACGGCCAATTTTATGTAAAGAATCAACTGGACACCTCTTATACCCTGAACAAAAATGAAGAATACAAGGGCGCCAACCCCACGAAGGTGGACAATATCACCCTGAATATCAAGGACGAAAACAGCAAGATACCGGAGAAGTTGGAAAGCGGCTACTACGACGCCGCCTTTCTCACCGGCAGTGAGTACGGCGCCCTGAAAAAGAAGGACGACCTGACCGCTATCCCCTATGCCAACACCACCTGGGCGTTTTTGCTTAACACCAACCAAGGCAGCCTATCCAATGAAAAAATGCGCCGAGCCATCTGCCTGAGCCTGTCCCCGGCAGATACAAAAAACAGCAAGTATCTGCAGGCGTCCACCGGCATTACCCCACCTAGTACCACGGTGGACGGCGGGAATGTGACCACCGCTAAAAACAGCCTGGTACCTGCCAGGGATGCTGCCCGCGCCCAAACCCTGTGGAAAGCCGGGTTGGAGGAGACCGGGCTGACCGCCGTAGCGCTGACAGTCATTACCATCCCGGAGATGGACGCTTACGCCAAGGCGCTGGTACAGGGGGTGCAAAGCAGCTTGGGCACCGTGACCACCTACGGCAACGGCACCGGCATTGCCTTTTCCCTAAAGATCGAAACCATGACCAAAGCGGAGATGGAGAGCCAGATGGCCGCAGGCACCTATGACATTGCCTTGTACCCTATGGAGGCCGCCAGCCAAAGCCCGGTGACCTTTCTGTCCAACCTGCTCTCCACCAACTATATGAAGCTGCAAAGCGATAAAATCGAACAGGCGCTGACAGTGGCCAAGAACGCCACGGCCGGCACGGCCACCGCCGCCTGCCGAGCCTGCGAGCAGGCGCTGATCCAAACCGGCGCCGTTCTACCGGTATTCTATGAGTCTGCCTACTATGTGATGGCTGGAGGCGTCAGCGGCGTACAGTTTCACCCGGGCAGCGGGAGGGTCTCCTTTGTTGAAGCGAACAGAGCATAATAAGCAGTACGCTACGGTCTTTTGGGTGCTCAGCGTGGTGTGTATGGGTGTAATCTTCTACCTGTCCTCCCGCACAGCGGACCAATCCAGCCGCGAGAGCGGCGCTGTACTGGCCTGGCTCACCCGCCTGCTGGGCGATGGTCGGCTCACAGACTTTTTGGTGCGCAAATCCGCACACTTTTTGGAATACACCGGGCTGTGCCTGCTGCTGAGCCTTGCCTGCGCAGCCACCTGGGGACGCCGGTACACGGCCGTCAGCCTGCCCATTGCCAGTCTGTATGCAATCACTGACGAAGTGCACCAGCGCTTTGTGCCCGGGCGTTCCTGCCAGGCGGCAGACTGGGCGATTGACACCGCAGGTGCGGCCCTTGGGCTGCTGTGTGCCGGGGTGCTGCTGTGGCTTTGGCTGCGCTATCGTACCAAAAAGCACGACAAGAATTGACATTGCCGCCAAATCGTATATAATATAGGACATATTCTTAAAATTAAGAGCGAGGAAACAACATGAATGTATTGATTTACGATACGGAAGAACAGATCGGCATTGCAGCCGGTAACTATATGTGCGGCCAGGTGCTGGCAAAGCCCAACTCCGTACTGGGCCTGGCCACCGGCTCCACCCCGCTGAAGCCCTACAACCACATGATTCGCCTGTACGAGCAGGGTGCCGTGGACTTCTCCAAAGTGACCACTTTTAACCTGGACGAATACTGCAAGCTGGATGTGGAAGACAAAAATTCCTACCACTCCTTTATGCACGAAAATCTGTTTGACCACATCAATATCCCGAAGGAGCGCATTCACTTTTTGGACGGCAACGCAGCGGACTTAGAGGCCGAGTGCAAGCAGTACGAGGAGAGCATTCGCGCTGCCGGCGGCATTGATATTCAGCTGCTGGGTATCGGCTCCAACGGTCACATTGCTTTTAACGAGCCCAGCGACTCCTTCCAGCGGTGGACCCATGTGGTGTCCCTTAAGGAGAGCACCATTCAGGACAACAGCCGCTTCTTTAACACCATTGAGGAGGTGCCCACCCAAGCACTGACCATGGGCATTGGCTCCATTATGCAGGCCAAGCGCATTCTGATCATCGCCCTGGGCGAGCACAAGGCCAAAGCCATCAAGCAGGTGATCTCCGGCAATGTAACCCCGGAATGCCCCGCCTCTGTGTTGCAGTTCCATACGGATGTAACGCTGATGCTGGATCGGGGTGCCGCTTCCCTGCTGTAATATTCTGAAATCAGGTGATCAAGTATGAATAAAGGGATCAAAGCAGCGCTGGCGCTGGGTCTGTGCTGCGTCACTGCCGCCGGGCTGTTTGGCTGCACCAAAGCTGCCCCGGAGGAGACCACCCAGCCCGCCACGGTCGCAACCCGGCCCGCTGCCACCACGGCAGACACCACGGTGCCGGAGAGCACCACAAATGCTTCTACCAACACCACTACAAAACCGGCAGAAACCACCACCAAAAAGGCAAAAGAGGACAGCGGCAACGCCTACACCGTCAACCAGGCACTGGATGCCCTGACCAACTACTACGGCAAGGGCTACGATGTGGACGGCACCGTGTCTGAGGGCAACAACTACTATTTTGCCGTTTATAAAAACAAAAAGAAGTACGCCTCCGTCAAAGTCAATATGCAGACCGGCGATGCGGTAGAAACCCGCACCAAGGACGGCGAGACGGCCAACTTCAATGTATTTGTATAAGGAGGCTCCTATGGATAAGGAAAAGTTTTATATCACCACGCCCATTTACTACCCCTCCGGCAATCCCCACATCGGGCACTGCTACACCACCGTGGCCTGCGACTCCATCGCCCGCTTTCGGCGCATGCAGGGGTATGATGTGCTCTTTCTCACCGGTACGGACGAGCACGGTCTGAAAATTGAGCAAAAGGCCGCCGAGAAGGGCGTGACCCCCAAGGCGTATGTGGACGAGATCGTAGCCATCTTTAAAAAGCTGTGGTCCTACATGAACATCAGCTATGACCGCTACATTCGCACCACCGACGATTACCATATAGAGACGGTACAGAAGATCTTTAAGGAGCTGTACGACCGGGGCTATATTTACAAGGGCGAATACAAGGGCAAATACTGCACCCCCTGCGAGAGCTTTTGGACGGAAAGCCAGCTGGTGGACGGCAAGTGCCCGGAATGCGGCCGTGCGGTCACCGAGGCCGCTGAGGAAGCCTATTTCTTTAAGCTGTCCCCCTTTGCTGATCGGATCGAAAAGCTGCTGTTGGAGACGGATTATTTACAGCCTAAGAGCCGCGCGGTAGAGCTGGTCAACAACTTTATCAAGCCCGGTTTGGAAGATCTGTGCGTGTCCCGCACTTCCTTCACTTGGGGCATTCCCGTCACCTTTGACCCGGGTCATGTGGTTTATGTGTGGGTAGACGCGCTCTCCAACTACATCAGCGCCCTGGGCTACCTGAATGACAAGTATGACGACTTTGACCGCTATTGGCCCGCCGATGTGCACATGGTGGCTAAAGATATTATGCGCTTCCACGCCATTATTTGGCCCGCCATGCTGATGGCGCTGGATCTGCCGCTGCCCAAACACTTGGCAGTACACGGCTGGATCACCTTTAATGGTCAAAAGATGAGCAAATCCATCGGCAATGTGGTAGACCCGCTGGTGCTGGGCGAGCGCTACGGCGCAGATGCCATTCGCTACCACATTCTGCGAGAGATGGCGCTGGGCGCAGACAGCTCTTTTTCTAACGAAATTATGATCAACCGCATTAACGCGGACTTAGCTAACGATCTGGGCAACCTGGTGTCCCGCACCGTGGCTATGGCAGAGAAATACTTTGGCGGCACCTTGCCGGAATGCAGAGAAGCAGACGAAGAACTGGATGCCTCTCTCATTGACCCGGCGCTGGAGCTGCGGGATAAAGTGGCTGCCTACATGGACGAGACCCAGCTGAACAACGCCTTGGCAGAGATCTTCAAAGTGATCTCCAGAGCCAACAAGTATATTGACGAAACCACCCCCTGGATCCTGGGCAAGGACGAGAGCCGCAAGGCTCGGCTGGCCAGCGTGCTGTACAACCTGCTGGAGGTGATCCGGATCACCACCACCCTGCTGTCCTGCTTTATGCCCACCTCTATGCCCAAGGCCTGGGCGCAGATCGGCGCTACCGAGAACCTGATCACCTATGAGAACGCTGCCAAATTCGGCGTGCTGCCTGCCAATGTAACGGTGCACAAGGGCGATGCTCTGTTCCCCCGCATTGACACAGACAAGGAGATCGACGAACTGAATGCCTTAATTAAAGTCCAAATGGAGAAGGCCACCGCTGCCCAGCAGCCTAAGACAGAGGTGCCCGGCGTGGCGCAAATTGCCTTTGACGACTTTAGCAAGGTAGAGCTGCGCGTGGCAGAGATCACCGACTGCGAACCCATTAAGCGGGCAAAGAAGTTGCTAAAACTGCAAGTGAACGACGGCGACGGCAGCCGTCAGATCGTCAGCGGCATTGCCCCCTGGTACAAGCCGGAGGACCTGATCGGTAAAAAAGTGGTGATCGTAGCCAACTTAAAGCCTGCCAAGCTGTGCGGCGAGATGAGCAACGGTATGCTTCTGGCCGGCGATGTAGGCGATCATGATGTGCAGGTGCTGTTTGTGGACGGTATGCCCGCCGGCACCAAGATCCGCTAAAAAATCACAAAAGAGCGAGCAGTCTGCGGACCGGTCGCTCTTTTTTATAAAGGAATTCGATTTATGGAAAACGCTCCGATTTTTGACACCCACGCCCATTATGACGATCCCCAATTTGACCCGGA
>ERZ772831.2113-NODE-2113-length-17196-cov-12.617059_pt1 | contig 17196 bp, 18 predicted proteins | sample MGYA00580858_ERZ772831 | MGnify/ENA primary metagenome ERZ772831 (study PRJEB29015, sample SAMEA2737694) | human gut metagenome | biome: human gut; feature: human-associated habitat; material: faeces | place: China | collected 2012 ... | reverse complement strand
TGTCGAGATCATTCCGAAGGTTGGCTTCAACGTGCCGCTGGTCATCGACCGCAACGGTATCATCGTCAAAGGCCATGCCCGATATGCTGCTGCCATTCGGCTCGGCATGGAGGAAGTGCCATGTGTCGTGACAGACGCAGACGAAGAAACGATCAAGCTCGACCGTCTGGCCGACAATCGTATTTCCGAGTTCTCTGAATGGGTCAATGACGAGCTGCTCCATGAGCTTGATATGCTCAACCTTGATTTTGATTTCGACCTCGAATCTCTTGGCTTTTCTGTCCCGGCTGACGAGCTTGCCTGTGACGATCTTTTTGAAAGTGGGGGCACCGGCGAATCTGATGCCGATAAGCGCGCAAGATATCAAGCTTATCTGAATGCCGCGGCCAAGGAGGAAGCCCCGAATACTGCAATCACAACGCAGGCGCAGGTGGATAAGGCAAAGGCTTCCGCTCTGAGCGTGGCCGAGAAGCCGCCTAAGTACGCCAAGGTCGTTTGTGAGCACTGTGGCCACGTTATGTTCATCAAGGAAGGCGACGCAGTTTTTGTCGCTGAATAGATGCGTGTGCGGCCGGTTTGATTATTAGGCCACCTCGGATATGTAGCAGGAAGGTTGTCGAGCATATGCAGGAGCGTGAGAAAATCCCTGTCTGGGTCAACATCGTAGATGGAAAGACCGTGTGTGTCTGCCATCGTAGCCGGAAGGGCTGCAAGAAACCGTGCGAAAAAGATGTTCTCATACGCGACAAGTTCTCCGGTTGGCAACGCTTGATGAAGCGGGACAGGTATGGGAGGTAGTCGGCAGCGGTCAGCCCCTCGAAAAAGGTACTGCCGAGGCCACCCCCTATAGGCTGCGGGCTCGACGACCCCATTTTTCGCCTAGTTAGTTCACCGGTTTTTTGGTAATTTCGTTACGATTAACGCTGAAATGTGCGCAGATATCTGAAAAGATGCTGCGCATTTTTCATACCACAGCGCGGGTGAGGCATACCGCGCTGGCCTCCTAAGTGTTAAATATGACCACATCGGGATAAGGGTCACGCGCAAGGCTGCCGATTCCGGCTTTGCGTGCTGCGGTGTGATTCCGCTGAGTCCCATCCACCTAGGGCATTTCGCGTGACGCTCTCCGCGTCCATCGTCATCTTCCCGCAGCGGGGGCAGGCAAAATGTCCACCCTGCTGCTTTTCTGCAAAACGCTCGATCAGCGTTCTGGCCTCGTTCTCGTTCATACAGATGCTCCTTTCACTCAATGGCAGCTTCGATGCTGCTGATGACCTCTTCAAGATTGTCCACGGCTTCGGAAAGATTGTCACAGGCTTCGTCGGCTTTTTCGTAGCGTTCGCTTTCCTGCATATTCTCCGGGATATTGTCCCGGTATTCTTCTTCAGCCTGAAGGTCTTCGAGGCTGCCTTTCAACTCCTCCAACTGGTCAATGATGGCCTGCAAATTTTTACGGCGAACCTTATTCATCGTCGTTATCCTCCCCATAGTTTTCTTCAAAGCGGCCTTCAACAATGCCGCCGTAGGTGTAGCCATTGTCGAAGCTCAGATAGATTGGCGTATCGTCATCGTATTGCGCGAGGAAGTTGATCAACTCGCCAGCGGTCATTGTCCGGTTGATCTGGTCGATGCCGTAACCTTCGCGGGACGTGGAATAAATCAGTTTTTCCATGATGAACCTTTCGGCCCTCGTGACCTCCGGGGCGGGCGACGATTTAGCAGCAGTAGAAGCAAAGCTGGCCGTTGATAAATTCATACATGAAGCAGGCGCAGTCGAAGCGGATATAATTCCAGTCGGTAGATTCGTACATCGGTGCGCGGTCGAACGTACCGGCCACGCGGAGACGGCGGTGCTTGTTGACTTCGTAGGTATTGACTTCGTGCAGAATGTGAATCTTCTCAGGATCGAAGCCACACTCGTCAGCGATGAATTCCTTGGCTTCTTCGTCGGACATGACCTGTCCGCAGTTGGCAAGATGCTCGTACCGTTCCTGCGTCATGTTCGTGCCGCTGCCGTCGCAGGGCTTCCACTCAAGCTCACGATCCAGATCGGCGTTCAGCTCTGCGATCTGCTTCTCGCGGGCTTCCATCTCGGATTTGTGCTGCTTTTCCATCTCGACCAACTGGCTCTTGAGCTGCGCAATTTCTTCGGCTCTTGCCTTGTAGATTTTCTTTTCGCCGCCGTTCTTCACGAACGCCTTGCAGAATTCGTCTTTGTTGCCATTGAAGTCGTAGTAGGCTTTTTCAATCTTCGCATACTCGCTGGCGGTCGGCTCGAAGCCGGTGCGCTCGATAAACTCAGAAATCATCATTTTCGTGTTCCTCCTTGATATTTTTGCCTTACTCGGTTATAATCAAGGTGGCCGGGGTAAGGCTCCCGGCTCACCTTTTGGGGTGTTTGAGTAGCGGGTCTGTGGAAGGGGCCGCTACTCTTTTTATTTACTCATCCATGATGCGCTTGACGCTTTCGCGGAGTTCTTCGAGCGTTTCGCACTTCTCGATGAGTTCGAGGATCGCTTTCAGCAGCGCCTCGGTGACGTTCACGTCGTTCATTCACCTCGCTCCTTTCAAAAAGCTGTCCGGCTTTGCCTTACATGCTTATATTACACCATTTTCGTGTACTTGTCAATAGAAAAGTTAAATATTTTCGTGGATTCGTAAAACTTTTTTATTGACGTATAAACGGAAATGGTGTATATTCGTACTAGAAGGAGGTGGAGCAAGGTGTCGGTTTCAAAAAAGGTCAAAGCCCTGCTGCTGGAGCGCGAAAAGAAGCAGTCGGATTTGATGGAAGTCTTGGGCATGAGCAGTAAGCAGAGCCTGAGCAACAAGTTTTCAAATGAAAGATGGTCTGCCGATGATCTTGTAAAAATAGCCGAATACTGTGGCTGTAAGCTGGCGTTCGTGTTACCGAATGGCGAACGGATTGTAATTGCAAATGATGATTCGACGGACGGAATCGAAGGTTAGGAGGTTTTTTGTGAACTACGACGAAATCATGTAGCGCGGCATCAGAAGGACAATCATTTCCTTTGACCCGTTTCTAAAGCGTGAAGATGTGCGCGGGCTGACCGATGCGCAGGTCGGCAAGAAGTATGGCTTGGCGACGAAGACCGTCAAGGCGATGCGGCTGCATCAGGATGTGTCCTTTGAGACAATTCAGATTCTGTGTCACCAGCTCCGGTGCCAGCCCGGCGATATTCTGAATGCCATAGAGGTCTATACAATTCCCGCAAAAGGAGAAAGCCCGGACGCATGGTGAGCGTCCGGGCTTTAGGGAGCCAATTCAGCGTTTGGTATGCAATTCAGAACCAGATCGTGACTTTATTCGTGGTTCTTTGTTTGGTACGCGGACAATGAGATCGCTTAGCTCGCAGTCCAGTGCTTCGCATATCAAATCCAGATGCTCAAGGTTGACGCGCTCCGCGAGTTCATGGTAGTAGTCGTTGATGGTGGACGGCCGTATACCAGTTGCACGAGCGAGATCAGCCTGCGTCCAGCGCTTTTCGCCTAAGCGCGTGGACAGTAAAATCCTAATCATGCCGTGGTCATGCTCCTTTCGTTATAATATATCGAATATTATGACGATTTGAAGCAATTCGTATGATTATAACGAAATACGTTACGAAAAAATGCAAAAGAGCACCTGCCCGTCATGAAGATGGGCAGGTGCTTCTTTTTCTATTCTTGCGCAAGAGAACACACAAGAATGAATGTGCCACCGATCATATAGATCGTTGAGGAAGAAGAAAAGCCAGGCGAACACATCTGGTTCGTCTGGCTCTGCTTTGGTGGGGGAAGGTGGATTCGAACCACCGAAGTCACTGACAACAGATTTACAGTCTGCCCCCTTTGGCCACTCGGGAATTCCCCCATATTCAGTTCGCTGTTTGCTGAAAGGATTGGAGCTGGTAGACGGACTCGAACCCCCGACCTGCTGATTACAAATCAGCTGCTCTACCAACTGAGCTATACCAGCAACTCGAACAGCAAGGCTGATTATAGCGGAAGAAGGTCAAAATGTCAACACTTATTTTTCGCTTTTTTCAGAAAAAATGAAAAAACATTTCTCCCGCCTTTACCCTTGCCGATTTTCGCGCCTTGCGGTATAATAAATCAGAATATGCAAAGAAGGGGAGGGAGCGGAATGCTGCCGGAATTGTTCCTTGCGCGGATGCAGCGCCTGCTTGGCACGGAATATGAGGCTTTCCTCGCGGCCTACGACCGCCCAAGAAACGTCGGTCTGCGCCTCAATCCCCTCAAGACCGATATGCCGCCTGCGCTCGCGCAGTTCGGCCTGACGCCGGTGCCGTGGGCGGAGAACGGCTTTTACTATGACGTGCAGAGCCGCCCCGGCCTCAGCCCCTATCACGACGCGGGGCTTTACTATTTGCAGGAGCCGAGCGCGATGGCACCGGCGGGACTTCTGGACGTGCAGCCCGGCGAACGGGTGCTCGATCTGTGTGCCGCGCCGGGAGGCAAGACGACCCAACTGGCCGCTGCGCTGCGCGGCGAGGGGCTGCTGGTCAGCAATGAGATCCACCCGAAGCGGGCGCGGATCCTCTCCGGGAACGTGGAACGGCTCGGAATTGCGAATGCGCTGGTGCTGAACGAGCATCCGAAGCAGCTGGCAGAGCGCTTCCCGGAATGGTTTGACAAGATCCTTGTGGACGCGCCCTGCTCGGGCGAGGGGATGTTCCGCAAGGAAGAGGCGGCCGTCACCGATTGGAGCGAGGAAACGGTCGAAATGTGCGCCCGGCGTCAGCAGGAGATCCTGCACAGCGCGGCGCAGATGCTGCGGGGCGGCGGACGGCTCGTTTATTCGACCTGCACGTTTTCTCCGCAGGAAAACGAGGGCGCGGTCAGCGCATTCCTGCATGCGCATCCGGAATTTTATGTAGAAGAGGTCTCCGCGCCGTGGTTCGCGCCGGGAAGGCCGGACTGGGTCGAGGATCCCGCGCCGGGGCTGGAGCACACATTTCGCCTCTGGCCGCACCATCTGCGCGGCGAGGGACATTACGCGGCTGTGCTCCGTAAGCGCGGCGAGGACGTTTCAGAGCAGCCGGAGGAGAAGTCCGGACGCTTCCCGCCGGAGTTTCTGGAATTCCAAAAGGCAAGCGGCGCGGCGCTGCCGTGCGGAAAGCCGCTGCTTTTCGGCAGCACGCTCTATCAGATGCCGGAGGGAACGCCGGAGCTATGCGGGCTGAAGGTGCTGCGCGCGGGCTTGGAGCTTGGACAGCTGCTGCGCGGGCGCTTTGAGCCGGCGCACGCATGGGCGCTCTGGCTGAAGGACGCGAAGAGCGCCGCGGATCTTCCGTCGGATTCAGAAGAGATCCGGCGCTATCTCGCCGGAGAGACGATTTCCGGAGCACAGACAGGCTGGACGCTGGTCCGCGTGGACGGCCTGACGCTCGGCTGGGCGAAGGGCTCTGCCGGTCAGCTAAAAAATCACTATCCGAAGGCGCTTCGGCGCGGATAAGGAGGCTTTCATATGGAAAAAACCGTTTTGATCGTTGAGGATGAACGGGCGATCGTCGAGATCCTGAAATTCAATCTCAAGCGCGAGGGCTACGAGACCATGGAGGCGCTCGACGGCGAGACCGGCCTGAAGCTGGCGCTGGAGGGCGACCCCGATCTCATTTTGCTGGACGTGATGCTCCCGAAGCTCAATGGGTTTGACATCTGCGCGGCCATCCGCAAGGCCGGCCGTGTTACGCCGGTCATCATGCTGACCGCGCGCGAGGAGGAGACAGACAAGGTGTTCGGTCTGGAGGCCGGAGCCGACGATTACATCACCAAGCCCTTTTCCATGCGGGAGCTGATGGCGCGCGTCAAGGCGAATATCCGCCGCCGTGATCTGGACTACGGCGTCCGGCCCAAGGGAGAAATCCTGCAGGCCGGAAACCTGAGCATCGATCCGGCGTCGTTCACCGTCACGAAAAACGGCGCGCCGGTCGAGCTGACGCAGAAGGAATTCGACCTGCTTCTCTATCTCATCCGCGAGCGCGGCCGCGTGTTCACGCGCGAGGATCTGATGCAGAAGGTCTGGAACTACGACTATTTCGGCGATATGCGGACGGTGGACGTGACGGTCCGCCGCCTGCGCGAGAAGATCGAGGACGATCCTGGCAAGCCTGCGCTGATCCTGACGAAGCGCGGCGTCGGCTACTACTTCGCACAGTGATCTGAGGCAGGCCCGGCCTGCCGGAATCTACCGGAAAGGAGGCGCTGCCATGCGTTCGCTCCGTATGAAGCTGGTCATGATCCTTGTGATCCTGATCCTGGCGCTCATGACCGTCATTGGCGCGTTCCTCATCAATGGCGTCGGAAACTTCTATATTTCGGAATTCTATGTCCAGATGGAGCAGACCTTCTCGCAGGACTTCATCTCGCAGCTCCAGCGGATCGCGGCGCAGTCGCCGGATGCGCCGGACGAGATGAAGGAGCTGCTGATGGCACAGTCCGGGCTTGGCATCGACATTTCCGGACGCAACGTGTATATCCTTTCGCCGACCGGCGACGTGCTGACCGGCTCGAGCCAGACGGAGCACGTCGATATCACGTCCAATATCCTGACGGCCATGAACGGCGGAGTGGGGCAGGAAAGCTCCATTGCCAATGGTTATATGGATCTGGCTGTGCCCATCCGGACGGACGGGGAGAGCTATATCGTCTACGTCCGCGACAACAAGGCGACGGTGGACAAGCTGACCGGCGAGGTGCTCAACATCATTTTACAGGCGCTGGCGCTGGGCCTTGTGATCTGCATCGTGCTTTCGTTCCTGCTGGCGCAGATCCTCATCACGCCCATCCGCGCGCTTACCATCGGCACCCGTCAGGTCGCCGCGGGCGACTTCTCGCAGAAGCTGGAGGTCACGAGCCGCGACGAGATCGGCGTTCTGACGCGGAACTTCAACTACATGTCGCAGGTGCTTCAGGACACGCTTTCCGAGGTCGAAAACGAGCGCAACAAGCTTTCGACGCTCTTCCTGCACATGACCGACGGCGTGGTTGCGTTCTCTGCAAGCGGGCAGGTCATCCACTTCAACCCCGCAGCCTCGCAGATGCTGGCGCGGTCGATGGATCCGACGACCTGCTTTGCCGATATTTTCGCCGGAGACGCGGACTTCGAGCAGATCCTTTCGCTCAAGCGGCCGCAGTATCTCGAGGCGCAGAAAACCGTCGGCTCGCGCGAACTGGAGCTGTTCATGGCACCGTATTCCGCCGATCAGGCGCCCGGCGGCGTGATGGTCGTCATTCACGACGTCACCGAGCAGCGCCGCAGCGAACAGGCACGGCGGGAATTTGTCGCAAACGTTTCGCATGAGCTGCGCACACCGCTCACCAACATCAAATCCTACGCCGAGACCATCATTTCCGCCGGAGACGAGCTGCCGCCGGAGCTGCACAACAACTTTATGGGCGTTATTGTCAGCGAGGCTGACCGCATGACCCGCATCGTGCAGGACCTGCTCACGCTCAGCCGTATCGACTACGGCAAGATGGAAATGAACGTATCGCGCTTTTCGTTTGCAAAGGCCGTCCGGAGCGTATACGAGGCGGTCGCGCTCAACGCGGAGAGCCATGGCCATACGCTGAGCTTCCAGTGCGAGGAGAACATGCCGGATGTCAACGGCGACCGTGAGCGCATCGAGCAGGTCGTCATGAACATCGTCTCCAACGCCATCAAGTATACGCCGGATGGCGGCAGGATCGAGATCCGCGCCGGACGCAGCGGCAAAAACGTCTATGTCCGCGTCTCCGACAACGGCATCGGCATCCCGGAAAAGGATCTGCCGCGCCTCTTTGAGCGCTTCTACCGTGTGGACAAGGCGCGTTCGCGCGAATCCGGCGGTACGGGCCTCGGCCTGTCGATCGCCAAGGAGATCATCAACCAGCACAAGGGCGATATCCGCATCGAGTCGGTCTACGGCGAGGGCACGGACGTGACCATCACGCTGCCTGCCGCGAAGGACTGAGCGGGTCGCGGAGCATGGAACAGAAAGGAGGCGCGGCGATGCGCCGGTGGACGGAAATCGGAAAAGATCTGCTGATCGTCATACTGGTCGCTGCGCTTCTGACGCTGACGCTGCTGGCGCTTCCGGAACGGACACTGACCTCCTCACCGGTCCTGTCCGCTGCGCTCAAGCCGTTTGCGGGCCTTTTCGGGCTCGATCAGGCGGAGCTGACCTATACGGAAAAGGCTCTGCCGGGACTTGACGCGGCGCAGCCGCTGGCCGTTTCGGTGCGCAATTCCGCCGGTCGGTACACGGCACAGTATGATTTTGAAACGCTCGACAGCGTCTATGAGGCGCTGGGCAGTATGCTCGGGCAGGCACTGGAATCGGCGCAGCTTGAGCAGACCACGCTCCAGAAGCTGTATTCTGCCATTGCCGGGATCAGCGTCACGTTCGTCTACCCGGCGGAGCTTCCGTCCGGCGTGCTTGCCGAATGGCTCGGCGCGCAGGCCCCGGAGGCCGGAGAGGCGGCGATGCTCTATGTACTGTCTCTCCAGGAGAGCGGCGCGGTCCGCCTGTACCTGTGCGGCGAGAGCTGCTGGGTCGGCGATACGGCGCTTTCCGGCGACGCGCTGACGCAGGCGCTGGATTCCTACCGCCCGGACGGCAGCTTTTTCGCGCTGGAGGACGGAACGGGGCGCTATGACCGCGTGGACCCGCGTTCGCTGATCGGCGGCGAGACACCGCGCCTCTACGGCGCGACCTCCGCGAATCCGTGCGATGCGCGTACCATCACGCCGCTGGCGGCAGAGCTGGGCTTCAACCCCTACGGCGACGCCAGCTATACCGACGCAGAGGGCAATTCCTTCTTCTCCGAGACGGGCGCTTCGCTCCGCATCACGGCGGACGGGCGGCTGCTCCTGAGCGTGGAGGAGCCGCTGCTGCGCTTTACGGCGGCTTCGGCGGAGGCCTCCGCCGTCATTGAGACGGCGCGTGCGCTGCTCGCGCAGCTGACCGACGGCCTGACCGGCAGCGCAAGACTCTATCTGACGGAGCTTGCGGTGACGGAGGAGGAGACGGTCTGTACCTTCGATTATGTGCTCGACGGCGTGCCGGTCATGCAGAAAAACGGCGCGCATGCGGCGGTCGTGTATTTTACCGGGGGCGCGCTCACGGAGCTGGAGCTGCTCCTGCGGAGCTACACGCCCGGTACGCAGCCGATCTCCCTGATGCCCGCGGCGCAGGCCGCGGCGATCGTCCCGGAGGGAAGCTGGCTGCGGATACTCTATGATGATCCCGGCGGCGGACAGCTGAACGCCGGTTGGAAAAAATCCTGAGCAGACAGTACGCGGCTTTTGCGGCGCGGAGGCTTAACGGAAGGGAGGCGGAGCGATGCCGGTATCCAAAATCAAAAATCTGATCCTGCTGATCCTTGGAATGAGCGTGGCCTGCCTGCTGCTTCTGGTGGTTCCGACGCGGCTCCATCAGGCGCAGTCGGAGCAGGAGCTTCACGCACAGCTGGAGGCGCTCTACGCCTCCTACGACATTGAGCTTGACCGGAGCATCCTTCCGAACAGCATCCGCCTGTATGCCGTCGAGCTAGGCGGCCAGAGCGCCGACAGCGCCGCCGCCGCGCAGGCGCTGCTGGGAGAAAATGCGGTCCTTCAATCGGATTCCACGCATTTTACGAGCACCTACCGGTCGGAAAACGGCAGCTGCACCTTCCGCTCCGACGGCGGCTTCTCCGCCGCGCTGGAGACGGGAACGCCGACCGCCGATATTGCGGCCGCATCCGAAAAGCTGCTGAAGAGCATGGGCTTTGAGACGCGCGGCGTTTCGGAGCCGGAGCGGCAGAGTGCGGGCGTCTACAGCGTGCGCGCAGCGCAAACCATTCTCGGCGTGCCGGTGCTCTCCGAGGGGCTTCGCCTGCGCTACACCAACAGCACGCTGGACGAGATCGACGGCTATTTCTACACCGGCGCTTCGCAGATCACCCGCATCAGCGAGGACGCCTGCATCTCTTGCGCCGATGCGCTGACGGCCTTCCTGTCCAGACGCGACGCGCTGGGCTGGGTCGGCAGTAAGATCCTCCGTGTGCAGCAGGCCTACCGGCACACGGAATCCGCTTCGGCCAGTATGCGCCTTTCGCCCGCGTGGATCCTCGTGACGGACACGGGAAGCTTCTGCGTGAACGGTCTGAGCCGCGAGGTGACGGCATGGGAGGGCATTCTGCCGTCCGAATAGGAAAAATCTTAAGAAAATCTAAAGATTTTCGTTTCTGCTTTGTCATTTTTCCTTTACAATCCACGCGGGATATGCTATGATTATGATAACCCGCAGCAGGGCAGCGGGTCAATGGCCCTGCGCATGACGGCCGCCGGATCCTTCCGGCGTTTTCCATGTCATGATTTAACTCGGTTATTCCCTGACAAAAGCGCAAATACTCTTCCCATAAAGAGGGTTTTAATTTGATTCAATATCACGTTCAGGGCGGTACGCGGCTCAGCGGCACCGTCTCCATCTCCGGCGCGAAGAACGCGGCGGTTGCAATTCTCCCGGCGGCACTGCTCGTCAACGGCACCTGCCGGATCGAAAACGTTCCCGATATTTCCGATGTCCGTCTGCTGCTCGAAATTCTGAGCGACATGGGCGCCAATATCCGGCGCCTTTCCCGCAACGCGGTGGAGATCGACTGCCGCCATGCGCGCAACGCCACGGCTCCGATCGAGCTGGTGCGGCGCATCCGTGCGTCCTATTATCTCATCGGCGTGCAGCTTGGCCGCTTCGGCCATGCGCATGTGGCGATGCCAGGCGGCTGCAACTTCGGCGTCCGTCCCATCGACCAGCACATCAAGGGCTTCGAGGCCATGGGCGCGACGGTCGAGCAGAACGGCGGCTACGTCTGCGCGGACGCCCCGGAGGGCGGCCTTCAGGGCGGGCATGTCTATCTGGATATCGTCTCCGTCGGTGCGACGATGAACATTTTGCTGGCGGCGGTGCTCTCCAACGGCATGACTATCATTGAAAACTGCGCCAAGGAGCCGCATATCGTCGATTTGGCCAACTTCCTCAACGCCATGGGCGCGCGCATTTCCGGCGCGGGCACCGACGTCATCAAGGTGCGCGGCGTCAAGGTCCTGCGCGGCGGCTCGTATTCGATCATTCCCGACCAGATCGAGGCCGGGACCTATATGGCGGCGGCTGCTGCCTGCGGCGGCAACGTCGTTGTGGCCAACGTCATTCCCAAGCATCTCGACTGCATCACCGCGAAGCTGCGTGAAATGGGCGCGCGTGTGACGGAGTATGACGACGCTATCCGCGTTGAGTGCGACCGGCGGCTGCGCCGGGCCAATGTCAAAACTATGCCGTATCCCGGCTTCCCGACCGATATGCAGCCGCAGATCGCGGTCTGCATGGCGCTGGCCGAGGGGACGAGCCTTGTGACGGAGGGCATCTATGACAACCGCTTCCGCTACACTGGTGAGCTGAACCGCATGGGCGCAAGCATCCAGGTCGAGGGCAAGACCGCCGTCATCGACGGCGTCCGCCAGCTCCACGGCTGTGAGGTGCGCGCGTGCGATCTGCGCGCGGGCGCAGCAATGGTGATCGCGGCGATGGCTGCGGACGGAAGGACCCGCATCGAGGACGCGCACTATATCGAGCGCGGCTATGAGGACATCGTCGGCAAGCTGACGGCGCTTGGCGCGCGTATCCGCCGCGTCGAGACCTTCGAGGCGGCTCCGAGCGAGAACGCAGGCTGATTATGAGTCTACAGGAGGCTTCACGGAAACGTGGGGCCTCCTTTTTCGTAGTATACCCGAAAAACCGGAAATATACCGCGTGATTTCCGATTCTTGGGACATGTGCGGCCTTTTTCAGCGCGAAACGGAAAAAGCGGTTGACCATTGCGGGAAAATTCGCTATATTATTGTATCGTATTCGGCCGTCCGGCGGACGGACGCGCCGCTTTTGCAGACTTTTCCGGAAGAGAGGACTGTTATGGAGCAAAATCTGACCAATGGCAGCGTAATGAAGCACATCCTGCGCTTTTCGCTTCCGTATCTTCTAGCCTATTTTTTGCAGACTCTCTATGGAATGGCAGACCTGTTCATCATCGGGCAGTTCGAGGGCGTTGCGGGAACGACGGCGGTCGCCGTCGGCTCACAGGTCATGCACCTGATCACGGTCATGCTGGTCGGACTCGCCATGGGCTCCACCGTCCTGATCGGACGGGCCGTCGGCGCGGGCGACCGGAAGCGGGCGGCGGCCGGGATCGGCAACACCGTTACGCTGTTCATGACGATCTCTCTGGTAATGACTGCGGTGCTCCTGCTGTTTCTGGACCTTATCGTTACCGTGATATCCACGCCGGAGGAGGCCGTGGCCGGTATGAAAGCCTATTTGACGATCTGCTTCATCGGCATTCCCTTCATCACGGCGTATAACATCCTCAGCTCGATCTTCCGGGGGCTTGGCGACTCGAAAAGTCCGATGTGCTTCATCGCGGTCGCCTGCGCGGCGAACATCGCGCTGGATTATCTGTTCATGGGCGCAATGCATCTCGGACCCTCCGGCGCGGCGCTCGGCACGACGCTTTCGCAGGCGATCAGCGTGGTCGTTTCACTGATCGTTATTCTGCGGCGGAAAAACGGCATCCGGCTGCAAAAGCAGGACCTCCGGCCGCAGCGCAGCGTTATGGGTGAGCTGCTCCAGGTCGGTCTGCCAATCACATTTCAGGATCTCTTCGTCCAGATTTCATTCATGTTTATCACCGCCATTGCAAACCGGCGCGGTCTGACCGACGCGGCGGCTGTCGGCATTGTAGAAAAATTCATCGGCTTTGTGTTTCTGGTGCCGTCGTCCATGCAGTCCACCGTCTCGGCGATCGGTGCGCAGAACATCGGCGCGGGAAAGCCGGAGCGCGCTGTCCGGACCATGTGGTATGCCAGCGCACTCTGTGCGGGCTTCGGACTGGTGGTCGCCGTTTCCGCGCAGTTTATCGCGGAGCCGATCGTCGGGATCTTCACGGACGATACCGCCGTCATGCACGCGGGCGGACAGTATCTGCGCGGCTATGTGATCGACTGCCTGCTGGCGGGAATCCACTTCTGCTTCAGCGGCTATTTCTGCGCCATCGGCAAGTCCGGCATTTCTTTCCTGCACAATATGATCTCCATTCTTTTGGCGCGCGTTCCCGGTGCGTATCTGGCCTCACTGTATTTTCCGGATACGCTGCTGCCGATGGGCCTTGCCACGGCGGCAGGCTCCTTCGTGTCCGTTGTCGTCTGCGTGACGGCCTACTGCATCCTCATGCACAGAAAAAAGCCCGCGCGAGCGTGAGCCTTTCCACCGAAAAGAAGCACCCTCCGTATGGAATGCCATACGGAGGGTGCTTTTGGATATTCTAGGGAAGTTCTGATTAAATCAGCGGCTGTGGATGGCGAGAGATTTTTCGTCAAGACAAGGTTTGAAAAACGTGGGAATACTGTGTGTATTTCTCGTTTTTCAAACCGCAGGATTGGCGGAAAAGATCCGTCGTCCGCGGTCGGGGATTTATTCAGAGGTTCCCTAGGATTCCTGCCAGGCTGCGGCAGAACGGCACCGGTGCCGGTGCGGCCTGCGCGGCAGAGCGGCCTGTGCCGCGTAGCTCTTTGCCGCGTCGGAGTCCGGGGCATAGACCAGCCGGTTTGCGCGCAGCGTACCATCCGTCTCGGCCACGAGCCGGACGCGCACCAGATACGCGCCGTGCTCCGGACACACGGCCATGGTCATATACCGCCGGCCGGGCTGGCTCAGCCAGCGGCCCGCGTGCATCTGCCCGCCGCATTGCGGGCAGGCGTTTTCGTGTGTGCTCATGGCAGCCAGCGCCTGCGTTTTGTCGGCGTAGCCATGGTAGACCTGACGCGCGAGACAGCCGGGAAGCTCCGCGCCGTGGAAGCCGTTTTCATGCTCCTTTGCCGCCTGCCCGTAGGCTTCGATCCCTTCGGCGAGGCGGAGGCGGCTGCAAATCAGCGCCGTGTGGTAGGCGTCGCCAAGCGCGTCGTGCGCCGGGCGGCTCGGCTCGATGCCCATCAGCTCCAGTGCTGTTTTCAGGGCGCGCTGCGACGTTGCGCCGTCAGTCTGTGCGTTGAAGATCAGCTGCGCGTTGTACCAGCGGCTTGCCCAGCTGTCGTCCATGCCGTAGAGCGCCAGATTTTCCTTCAGGATCGTGATGTCGTCGAAGCCCCACGTCAGGAAAATGCTCTCTCCGCCGCACCATGCGCGAAAGCGCGCCATCGCCTCCGGGAACGGAACGCCGGATTCGCGCAGCACCGCATCCTTGATGCCGGTCAGCCTGCTGACCTTTCGATTCATCTTTTTGAAATACTTGGGCTGGATGAGGATCTGGAATTCATCCGCCACCGTCCGGTTTTCCAGCAGGCGCACCGCCCCGATCTGCACGATCTCGCCGCGCATGGGCGAGGGCAGCGGCTTTTTCGCCGTATGAGAGCCGGGCCACGGCTGATTCCATTCCATATCCAGAACTATATACTGCATCGTTATGCTCCTTCGTTTTCTCCAAACCATTCTAACACGATTCTGGGCCTGTGTAAACTCCCCACAGCATTCCTTTTCCTGCGCACCGCTTTCATGGCTCCGGCATAGAATAAGAAAAACATGGAAGGCGGTATTTTTATGCCCTTTTTGTTTCTCAGCCCCTCGACGCAGGACTTCAACCCCTATGTCACGACCGGAAACGAGCAGTACTGGATGAATCAGCTGGCCGACCGGATGGAGCCGTATCTATTTGCAAGCGGGCTGAACGTCACGCGCAACGACCCGAACGGAAGCGCGGCGCAGTCTATCCGCGCCTCCAACGCCGGTACATACGACTTCCATCTGGCGCTGCACTCCAACGCCTCGCCGGAGGCGCTGGCGGGCCGTCAGCGCGGCGTGGATATCTACTATTTCCCGGCAAGCGAAGAAGGACTGCGGATGGCGAACATCCTCGTGGACAATCTCAAGCCGATCTATCCACTCCCGGAGCGGGTTCGGGCGCTGCCGACCGTATTGATCGGCGAGGTGCGCCGGACAAAAGCGCCGTCGGTGCTGGCGGAGCTTGGCTATCACGACAATGTGGAGGACGCGGACTGGCTGACCGGAAATCTGGAGGAGATCGCTGCCGCGCTCAGCGAGGGCGTTACGGAGTATTTCGGCCTGCCGTTCCTGACGCCGTCGGAGCTGCGGACAGGGATCGTCACATTAAGTTCCGGCACGCTCAATCTGCGCAGTCTGCCTACGACGGATGCCGCCGTGCTGGCGCAGCTGCCGAACGGCGCGACGGTCACGATCCTCGGGCAGTTCGACGAGTGGTACACGGTGGAATACGACGGCCTGCACGGATTTGCAAGCAGCCGGTATATTACCGTTTTATAGGCCGCAGACGCTTGACAGCTTCTGTATAATAAAAGAGAGTCAAAATAAAGGAGCACCTTTCATGTACAGAAGAATTCTGGCGCTGGCGCTGCTTCTGGCGCTGGTGCTTACCGGCTGCGCACAGGCCCCCGCCTCTGTGGACGAGGCCTGCGTCGCGGCGACGACCTATCCCGTCTGGCAGTTTACCTGCGCTGTGACGGAGGGGACCGGCCTGCACGTCGAGCGCGTGATCTCGGAGCCGGTCTCCTGCGTTCATGATTACGCACTTTCCGTTGAGCAGATGAGAATTCTGAGCCGGAGCAGGACAGTGGTCATTTCCGGCCTCGGGCTGGAGGACTTCATGGCGGACGTGCTGCCGGACGGCGAACGCTGCATCGACGCCTCCGCCGGGATCGAAACGCTGAGCGCCGAGGCGCATGACCATGACCATGACCACGACCACGACGGTCACGGTCATGACCACGAACACGGAGAGGCCGACCCGCATCTCTGGCTCGATCCGGCCCGTGCGGGACAGATGGTGAGAAATATCGCCGCCGGACTGAGCGGGCTGTATCCGGCATATGCGGAGACGTTTTCCCGGAACGCGGAGGTGTACTGCGCAGAGCTGGACAAGCTGCTGGAGGACGGACGCGCGGCGCTTTCCGGCCTCTCCTGCCGGGAGCTTGTGACGTTCCACGATGGCTTCGGATATTTTGCCGACGCCTTCGGACTGGACATCGCGGCGGCCATGGAGGTCGAGGCAGGCAGCGAACCGCCCGCCAGAGAGCTGGAGGAGATCGTCGGGCTTCTGCGTGCGCGCGATATCCCCGCCGTGTTCTGCGAGGCCAGCGGCGATGATGCCGTGGCCCGCCTCGTCGCAAACGAGACCGGCGCGGGCGTTTTTGTGCTGGATCTCGGCATGGGTGCGCGGGACTATTTTGAGACCCTGCGGCACGATCTGGAAACCGTAAAGGAGGCGCTTTCATGACGCCATTTATCCACAGACGCGGCGGCGACTGCAACCACACCTGCTGCCTTAAAATTCAGAACCTTTCCGTGCGCTACGGCGCGGAGGAGGCCCTCTCCGGCGTAAACCTGCATATGCACTGCGGGCAGATCGTCGCTCTGATCGGCCCGAACGGCGCGGGAAAATCCACGCTCATTCACGCCATTCTCGGCCAGCAGGCATACACCGGCTCCATCACGTTCCATGGCCCCGACGGCCGGGAACAGAAGCTGCGCATCGGCTATGTGCCGCAAAGCCCGAATTTCGCCAAGGGCGATCCCATCAGCGTGCTCGACCTGTTCTGCTGCTGCATCGGAAAGCGTCCGGCGTTTCTGCGTCCGCGCGCGGCCATGCGGGAGAAGGTCCTGCAGTGCCTCTCCAACGTGGATGCGGAGAGCCTGATCGACCGGCGCGTCGGCGCGCTCTCGGGCGGCGAGCTGCAAAGAGTCCTGCTGGCGCTGGCGCTTGAGCCGATGCCGAACATGCTGATCCTCGACGAGCCGCTTTCCGGAGTGGATGTGGAGGGTATGGCGCTGCTGATGGACATGCTCGACGGCATCCGGAAGAAATTTGACCTGTCCATTCTCATGACCACGCATGATTTTTCCATGCTCGAAAAATATGCCGACCGCGTTGTGCTCCTGCGGGAGCGCGTCCTGTGCGAGGGCACGCCGGAGCAGGTTCTAAGCTCCGATGCCTTCGCGGAGGTTTTCCACATGAGAGGGGGAAAAGCCCAATGAGCCTCTGGTATGCGCTCTGCGACGCGCTCCATCTCGAGCTGCTGTCGATGAACTTCATGAAAAACGCCCTTCTGGCCGTGCTCATTATGGCGCC
>ERZ772831.2110-NODE-2110-length-17212-cov-3.387772_pt1 | contig 17212 bp, 13 predicted proteins | sample MGYA00580858_ERZ772831 | MGnify/ENA primary metagenome ERZ772831 (study PRJEB29015, sample SAMEA2737694) | human gut metagenome | biome: human gut; feature: human-associated habitat; material: faeces | place: China | collected 2012 ... | reverse complement strand
ACAAATTAAACAAAGAAAAAATGTCTATTACTAATTTTGACCAGTTATTGGAAGCCGGTGTTCATTTCGGACACTTGAAAAGAAAATGGAATCCTGCTATGGCTCCTTATATTTTCATGGAGCGTAACGGTATTCACATTATCGACTTGTATAAAACCGTAGCAAAGATCGACGAAGCCGCAGCTGCATTGAAATCAATCGCTAAATCGGGTAAAAAAATTCTGTTCGTCGCTACTAAGAAACAAGCCAAACAAGTTGTCGCCGACAAGGCTTCTGCTGTGAATATGCCATATGTTATCGAGCGTTGGCCGGGTGGTATGTTGACTAACTTCCCTACGATTCGTAAGGCTGTGAAGAAGATGTCTACCATCGATAAAATGGAAAAGGACGGAACGTTTGACAATTTGTCTAAGCGTGAAAAATTGCAAATCTCTCGCCAACGTGCCAAGTTGGAAAAGACTTTGGGTAGTATTGCCGATTTGAATCGTCTGCCTTCCGCTTTGTTTGTTGTCGATGTTTTGAAAGAACATATTGCCGTGCGCGAGGCCAATCGTTTGGGCATTCCCGTATTTGCTATGGTAGATACCAACTCGAATCCGAACGATGTAGATTTCGTTATTCCGGCTAATGACGATGCTTCGAAATCTATCGAAGTGGTTCTCGATGCCGTATGCGGTGCTATTGCCGAAGGTTTGGAAGAACGTAAGGCTGAAAAAGTTGATGCTCCTGCCGAGGGTGAGGATGCTCCTGTTAAGAAAGAACGTAAAACTCGTATCTCTCGCAAGAAAGCCGAAGATGCAGAGGTTGCCGAAATAACGGACGAAGCTCCTGCCGCCGAAGTTAAAGAAGTAGAAGAATAAAAAATAATCAAAGACAAAGAGTGGAGCCTTTTCTTTGACTTCACTCTTTGTTCGTTTCTAATTATAAAAATAGGAGATTAAGTATATGGTTGTTACAATGGCTGAAATCAGCAAGCTACGTAAACTTACGGGAGCCGGCATGATGGATTGTAAGAATGCTTTGACCGAGACTAACGGTGATATCGAAGCTGCAAAAGAAATTATTCGTAAAAAAGGTCAAGCTGTCGCTGCTAAACGCGAAGACCGCGAAGCTTCGGAAGGTTGCGTTTTGGCTGCTGCCAAAGGCGATTTCGCTGCTATCGTAGCTTTGAAGTGCGAAACGGATTTCGTTGCTAAGAACGATTCTTTCGTAGCCTTGACTAAATCTATTCTCGATGCTGCCATCGAGGCAAAAGCTACCGATCTTGAAACCGTAAAGGCTTTGGTTGTCAATGGTACTCCCGTCGCTAACTTGATTGTCGATGAAATCGGTAAAACCGGAGAAAAGATGGAGCTCGGTTACTACGAAGCTATTTCGGCTCCTTATACCACTGCTTATATTCACCCGGGGAATAAATTGGCTACGATTGTAGGTTTTAACCTCGCCGATACCGATTATCAGGTAGCTCACGATGTGGCTATGCAGGCTGCTGCTATGAGCCCTATCGCTGTTTCTCGTGATGAAGTTCCGGCTGATGTGGTAGAAAAAGAACTTGAAATCGCAAAAGATAAGGCTCGTCAAGAGGGTAAGAAAGAGGAAATGCTCGATAAGATTGCTCAGGGTCGTCTGAACAAATTCTATCAAGAAGTTTGTTTACTTGAACAAGCTTTTGTGAAAGATCCCAAGCAAACTATTCAACAGTACCTTCATTCAAGCAACAAAGAACTTACAGCTGTTGCTTGTAAGAGAATTACTCTTAATGAGGAATAACGATAAATTTTTGATAAGAAAAAGCCGTATCATTCGATACGGCTTTTTTATTGTGGTAAATTGGGAATCAAGATTGTTATTTTTCTGTTTTTGGTTTCTCGGAATCCCTGTTCGAGCGGTGAATTTCCATATAGTGGCTGGGCGACATACCATAAAACTCTTTGAAGCTGTTTGAGAAGTGAGATAACGAGGAGAATCCGGTGGCATAGGAAACTTCTGAAACGCTCAAATTTTTGCATGATAACAACCAAGCCGCATGTCGTAATCGCGTCGTTTTTATGTAATCACTGGGGTTTTGATTGGTGAGCTGTTTTAATTTCCTTTGTAGTTGAGAACGACTGATACCGATTTCTTGACTGATCGTTTCGACCGATAAATCTGATTCTGCTATTTTATTTTTTACAATGTTTTCCAGTTTCTCCAAAAACTTTTCGTCTGTTGATTTTATATTGGTTACTTCTTCTTTGATTTCATTGAATTTACCCTCGTATTTATTCTTCATAATACGGCGTAGTTCTATCAGTTTGCGGATTCTTATTTTCAAATGGTCTATATTGAAAGGTTTGGGAATATAAGAGTCTGCGCCAGCTTTTAGTCCTTCAATGCGTTGCTCTATCGCTGTTTTTGCAGTCAGCATAATGACCGGGATATGACTGGTCTGTTCGTTCTTTTTGATTTTATCGCACATTTCGATTCCGTCCATTTCGGGCATCATGACATCTGAAATGATACAATCTGGATTTTCTTTGATGGCTATTTCTAGCCCTTTCTTACCATTGCTCGCTTCGATTATCTGGTATTCGGTTGATAGGACTTTGTGGATATAATTTCTAATCTCTTGGTTATCTTCGACAACCAGTAGTTTTGGTTTGTATTTATTTTGAGGGGATAAGGTGTTTGAGGAGGTTTCATTTGAGAAGAAAGGTGCGACAGAAGTCTGTACAAGTGTAGCTAAGTTACGATCGGAGTGTTCCAACTTTTTCTCTTCTTCTTTTAGGTAGTTTCCGTCCAAAGGAAGAAGGACTGTAAATGTGGCTCCGGGTTGTTCTGTATCTTCTACAAATATTTTTCCATGATGTATCTCCATTAAACTACGAGACAAATGTAATCCTATTCCTGTGCCCATTTTGATTTTATTGTTTTCGTTGGGAACTTGATAGAACCGGTTGAAAACCGTTTCCCTTAGTTCATTCGGGATTCCACAACCGGTGTCGGAAATACGGATTCTGAGGAATGACTCAGTTGTATCGACGACCATTCCAATTTTCCCGTTGGTCGGGGTATATTTAAAAGCGTTGGAAAGCACATTGAAAATGACTTTATCCAGCTTTTCCTGATCGATCCATACAAGGGGCAAATTGTCGACAATGTGGACATCGAACGATATATTTTTTTCTTGGGCAAGGTGTTTAAAGGAGCCGATGATTTCCTGAATAAATATGTTTACATCTGTTTCTTCGGCTAATAATTTTACTTGTCCTTTGTCGAGTTTACGCATTTCCATAACTTGGTTGACCAATCGTAAAATGCGATGCCCGTTTTGGTCTATAATTTTGTAGGTTTCTTTCAGTTTTTCATCTGTCGTGTTTTTGATAAGTTCTTCTATCGGAGTTAAAATTAAAGTAAGAGGGGTACGTATTTCGTGAGAAATGTCGGTAAAAAATTGCAGTTGGGACTGCATGATTTTACTTTCGTTTTTCTTTTGCAGGTCTTCTTTTTTTCGGAGGTTCTTGTTCCTAATATTGATATATGTACAATATGCTCCAACGAGAATGACGAGAATATAGATACCTTTCGCCCACCAAGATAACCATAACGGAGGAGTGATGACGATGTCTATTTTTCGGCTGATCGGTTCGGTATGAGGTAAGTGGGCTTTAATATATAAGGTATATTTCCCCGGTTTCAGGTTTGTATAAGTTACGGTATTGTTTCCGTTGGGTAAGGTCGTCCATGTTTTTTCAAATCCGTCTAGTTTTGCTTGGTATATGACATTGTTAGGGTTGTTATATTCCAATGCCGAGAATCCGATGGAGAAATTTTTTATATTATAGTTCAAACGAATTTCGTCGGAGTAATCGATAGACTTCTTTAAGATGGAACCGGATTCTCCGGGAATTACCGGTTCGTTGTATATGAATAGATCGGTAAAGACAAGGTTCGATAAATTATAGCTGGGTTGGCTCTCGAAGGGATAGAAGAAGGTAAGTCCATTTATCCCTCCGAAAAAGATTTCTCCGCTTATTGATTGAAAATAAGCACCTCTTCGAAATTCATTGTTTACCAACCCATCGGAAGTATAATAATTGGTAAATTTGTTTCGTTGAGGATTGTAATGAGATAACCCGTAATAAGTACTTATCCAAAGGTGATTTTGTGCATCGATCTCTATTCCGCTGATGGCTGCATTGGGTAGTCCGTCCTTTTCGGTGTATTGGAGGATTTTTCCTGTATTCGGATTAATATAATTGAGACCCCAGTTGGTTCCTATCCATACACCTCCTCGATGATCGACTTTTAGGGCAAAAATGTTGTTGTTACTTAGTTTTCCGTTTTCTGCTGTATAATCTTCGAAACTTCCATTGGACATGTCATACCGGCTTAATCCGGCTACACTTGTTCCTATCCAGATGTAGTTGCTATCTATGGCTATGGCGTTGACAGAATTGCTGAGTATCTGGTTTTTGGATTTCATGAGGTCATAAAGCAAGAAATCGGCGTTTTCGGTTTTCGGGTTATATTTACATACGCCGTGCTCATTGGTTCCTATCCAAAGGTTGCCCTTTTCATCTTCCGCAATGGCGTTTACATGTTTCACCTCGGTGTTGTTACAACGCAAATTCTTTTTTTCAAAGCGGTTGGTGGATTCGTCGTACAGATATAAGCCGTATAAATAGGTCCCTATCCAAATTCTTTTTCGGGAATCCTCGAAGATGGATAAGACGACATTGGCGGGGAACTTGCCGTCTTTATAATGAGCTTTTACTTTTCGGTCGGCATTCAGTCTGTATATGCCGTCTCCATCGGTTCCTATCCAGATATCTTTTGTATGGTCTTCCAGAATTGTCAGTATACATTCGTTGCCGATGCTTTTGTTTGTGTAGAAAGGATTAAAGCCTATGTTTTTGAATATTTTGTCTTTGAGCGGAATCATCAATATCCCTTTTTGATATAAGGCGACCCAAATGTTATGTTGCTTATCCTCGAATATGCCGTGTACTTTGGCTTTTCTCATGTCCAAGTTGATCAACTCCGATTCGTATGTCGTAATCGTTTTGTCTTTGAAGTTATATCGTTTTAGGCCTAAGCCGTCGGTTCCTATCCAAAGATTCTTTTTGCTATCGGTGTATAGAGTATACACCATTTCGACGGAGGGTATATAATTCCTTTGGAAAGACCGTTCTTTGAAATCGAAAGCATCGATGGTCCCATCTATTGTTGCAACCAGTATTTTCCCGGAAGGCTCTTCTATGATGGAAAAAATCTTGTTGCTCGATAATGTGTTTGGGTTCGTCGGGTCGTGAGAATAGTTGACAATGGTATGATTATCGACATTTAATACACTTATACCATTGTCTTGTGAACCTATCCAAATATTTCCGAATCGATCTTCATAAATCGTATTTATTTTATTGCTGCAAATATTACTGTTGGTCTGCATGTAATATACTGCATTCATGGAATTCTCGTTGATGCGGATAATACCTGAACGATTGGTCGATAGCCACACGTTTCCTTTGCTGTCTTCCGTAATACATTTTATATAGCTGAAATTGGTAATGTTTCGGTAAGAAAGGTTTACTTTCTGAAATTTACCGGTTTCGCGATCCAAGATTTGTACACCATCGGTCGTCCCTACCCAGAATCTTCCTTCTTTATCCTCCAAAACCGATAACACCGAATTGTTGGCCAATGAGGTCGAATCGTTGGCTATGTGGGTGAAGGTATTAAAATCTATTCCGTTGAAGACGTTTAACCCATTTTCTGTACATATCCAGATATATCCTTTCTTATCTTGGTAGATGTGATTGACATGGCTGTTTGAAAGTTGGTTATTAGAACCGAAGAATTTATCGGTATCGGCTTGAACTAATATAAAGCAAAATAAGGAGCATATAAAGAGAAAAAGCCTTTTTGTATTCATAATGTTAGCAGGCGCTTAAAATTGAACAAATTGAAATCTTTGCGTATTAATGAATTGCAATATAATGTGAAAGCAGGAAATGTCCGAATAATGGGAGGCAGACTAGTTTTGTCCCTCTTTCTATTGACGCAAAAATACAATTTATTTTCGAATAATATAGCTTGCAAATGGGAAGGCTACATAAATTTAATCATCTGCAACATTTATGCAACCGGCAGCGCGTTTGCAAAAGGAGTATCTATGAATTGTGCAACCCGTTTAATGTGCGAATATCTACATTTGTATCGATGTGTAAATGATATATTTCAGTAGGGAGAATATAAAATTTGAGCCTTAAAAATTGATAAATTAAAAAAGATATGTGGAGTTTCCCAAAAGCAATTTTTTGTTTGTGCCTGCCGTTGGTTGGCTGGCTTTCGGCTTGTAACGAAACTAAGAGTGTGACAAATTTTGCGTGGACTGTTTCGGACGAAAGGGCTTCGGCAGAATTGAAAGATTTTTGTCATAATTTAACTTCTCGTTTGGAGGCTGGTATAATGCTTGGACATAAAGATGCCTTAGCTTACGGCAGCATGTGGTATAATCAGCCGGGACGATCCGATGTAAAAAGTGTCTGTGGCAATTATCCTGCGGTCGTAGATTGGGATTTAGGCGGGATAGAGTCGGGTTCTGAATTGAATGTGGATTCTATACCGTTTTTTCGTATTAGACAATATGTAGAGCAGGTGTATCGTAGGAACGGTGTGACGATTCTCTCTTGGAATCCATCTTTATCTTCCTTATTGCGGAAGGATTCTCTTCAAAATGTGGTTCGTTCGGTATTGTCCGGTAATGAGAGCCGTGTCGAGTATGAGCAGTATTTAGATCGGGTCGCTGTTTTTTTGGAGACTCTGAAAAATAGCGATGGCAGACATATTCCTGTTATCGTTCATTTGTTTCATTCTCCGAATTTAGCCAGTATGGATTGGGGCATGGGACATTGTTCTCCGGAAGATTACGTTCGGTTATGGCGCATGACGGTCGATTATCTGCGGAATAAAAAAAATATTCATCATGTGCTTTATGCATATTCGATGTATGGAATCGTATCGGAAGAGGAAATAAGCCAGTATTATCCCGGAGACAAGTATGTCGATATTGTAGGGTTGAATCTATATCAGGATTTTGAGTCAGATGAGTCGGGCTCTCTTTATAAACAACGATTGAATATGGGGTTATCGGCCATGAGCCGTTTTGCCGAGGCGAACAAAAAATTACCTGCTTTGACGGACACAGGGTCGAAAGGGGTAAAAATATCCAATTTCTTTTCTTCTATACTGGATCCGGTGATTTCTAAATATAAGATAAGCTATGTCGTTTTCGGACCCAATATGTGGAACGAGGAGGAGAGCTATTATATTCCCATTCCGGGGCATCCGGCCAGTGAGGATTTTTCTAAATTTGCGCATAGTCCTCACATTATTACTTGTGAAAAGGCAGATTTGATGTAAAATTAAATAGTGAAAAGTATGATAGTTAAAGAAATGAAAAGAATGGCTTTGTGCCTATTCTTGCTTTTGTTCGCCGGGAGTGTTTGGAGTGCGGCGAAGGGAGATAGGACGGAGCAGAGAGTGGATTCTGTTTTACGTCTGATGACCTTGTCGGAAAAAATCGGACAGATGAATCAAGTATCGAGTAAAGAGGATCCTACCGGACAACTTACCGAGTGTTCCAATGAAGAAGAGCTGATTCGTTCGGGTCAGGTCGGGTCTATGCTCAATGTCGTAGGAGTTGAGCGTACTCGTCATTTGCAGGAAATCGCCGTAAACGATACGAGGTTGCATATACCTCTTATATTTGCATTGGACGTCGTTCATGGTTATAAGACGATTTCTCCTGTTCCGCTGGCCGAGAGCTGCTCATGGGATATGGACTTGATAGAAAAATCGGCCCGAGTAGCAGCCGAGGAGGCTACGGCCTCCGGGATACAGTGGACCTTTGCCCCGATGGTGGACATTGCCCGTGACCCTCGTTGGGGACGTGTTATGGAAGGTTCAGGAGAAGATCCCTATTTGGGTTCGGTAATCGCGAAAGCTCGGGTAAGGGGATTCCAAGGAACGGACTTATCGGCATACAATACGATGGCTGCTTGCGCCAAACACTTTGTGGGCTACGGGGCCGCAGAAGGAGGTCGGGATTATAATACGGTAGATATTTCCAAACAAAGACTCCGGGAATTGTATTTGCCTCCTTTTTCGGCAGCAGCTGATGCAGGTGTCGCGACGTTCATGAATTCGTTCAATGAGGTGATGGGTGTACCTGCGACCGGTTCGACTTATTTGGTTCGGGATATATTGAAAGGAGAGTGGAATTTTCCGGGTGTTGTGGTTTCGGACTGGGGCTCTGTGGCGGAGTTAATACCTCACGGGGTTGCCGAGGATAAGTGCGATGCTGCCCAGTTGGCTGTTACTGCCGGCTGTGATATGGATATGGAAGGATATTGTTATGTATCGTCTCTTGAAAAATTGGTTCGTGAGGGAGTAGTTTCAGAATCTTTAATCGACGATGCCGTGAGACGTATTCTTCGTTTGAAATTCGATTTAGGCCTTTTCGATGATCCGTATCGTTATTGTGATGCAGAGCGGGAAAAGGCAGAGATACTTTCGGCAGAACATAGAAAGGTAGTTCGGGAGATGGCCTGCAAATCTATTGTGCTCTTGGAGAATAGAGAGGGTATATTGCCTCTGGATAATCGCTGTAAAAATATCGGAATCGTAGGACCTCTGGCCGATAATCCAGATGATATGTTGGGCTCTTGGTGCGCTCGTGGAGACGGTAAAGATGCGATCGGTATATTACAGGGCATTAAGCAAACTGTCGGCAAGGGTGTAAGGATCCGTTATGCAAAAGGATGTGAAATAGAGGGAGATGACCGAAGCGGTTTTTCCGAGGCGGTACAAGTGGCAGAAAATAGCGATGTGGTGATTGTTTGTGTGGGTGAAAATCGGTTTATGAGCGGAGAAGCTGCCAGCCGTACCCGTTTGACTTTACCGGGTGTTCAACGGGAGCTTCTTAAAGCAATCAAAGAGACAGGGAAACCTATTGTACTGTTGTTGAGTAACGGCAGGCCGTTGGTTCTCGATTGGGAGAAAGAAAATATAGGTACTATCGTAGAGTGTTGGCAGTTGGGTTCCGAAGCTGGGAATGCGATAGCCGATGTCCTTTTCGGGAAGTATAATCCATCGGGTAAACTCACCATGTCTTTCCCCTATAACGAGGGTCAGATACCGGTGTACTACAATGCCAAGAGTACGGGACGTCCTTATGTTCCCAATGTGCGGTATGTAACACGGTATTTGGATTGTCCGAACGAGCCTCTGTATTCGTTTGGATATGGACTTAGTTATACCCGCTTCGAATATGGAGAATTGAAACTGGATAAGGATACTATGGTTCCGGGTGAAAAACTTCGTATCGATGTGTCTGTCGCCAATGTGGGAAATTATGACGGGGAAGAAACGGTTCAGTTGTATATCCGGGACGTTTGTTCGAAGATAACTCGTCCCGAAAAAGAATTGAAAGGATTCAAAAAGGTCTTTTTGAAAAAAGGAGAAAGAACCGATATCTCGTTTGAATTATCATTGTCCGATTTGGAGTATGTACTTGCAGACGGAAGTCGTGAGTCGGATCCCGGTTTGTTTGAGGTCTTTGTCGGAGGAAATCCCGATGAGGTGAAAAAAGCGGAGTTTATTTTAGTTCAGGGAGATAAATAAAAAGATTCGTATGAGTCTGAAAAAACGAAAGCCGGATTTTCAAAATCCGGCTTTCGTTTTGAGGTTAAAGTTTTTATTTATTGATAATCTTGAACGTTTGATGATTGGCTTTAACGATGTATATTCCTGTGGGGAGAAGGCTTAAATCTATGATTGGTTCTTGTGTGGATATAACTTGGTTTCCTACACAGTTAAACACTATAACCGGGGTTGTCAGTTTGCCTGTGATATAGAGTATTTTTTGTTTGACATTACAGGAAGTTACTGTATCATCTAATTTTTCGATGTGAGTCGATACGGAAAAATCTATTTCCAGATTTATATCATCTTCGTTTATAGCGATTGTATATGAATTTTGGCTTTCTTCATCGGGATTAATTTCTTCTCCGTTTAATTTTACTGTGGCTGCCGGGGTTACGGTGAACGTAATGCTTTCACCTTCATAGGCCTCGATAGTTGTCCCATCTTCGATGGAATTGTTTTCGGATACAAGCCCGCTTCCATTGGCCTCTATCGTGCCATTACTTTTGACAGAGATATTAACCTTGTGAGTCAGGTAATCCAATGTCATTCCGGCTGTGCTCCATGCGGCATAGGCGTCGGCATATTTTTTAAGTACTTTTACCGTTGTATTGGAGATTCCAGATGCAGCACCGAATGACCGATCTCCTAATTTGGGAGCTGTTTCTTTCCGGCAAGTGAAAGTTCTTGTCGGGTTTCCTTCGACAAAAAAGGCCAGATTTCCTATGTTGGCTATATTCTCCGAGAACGTGAAGTCGGTAATACCGGTTCTGTCGAATACTCTTTCTTTGATGTCGGTAACAGACGATGCTATTTTGTTAATAGTTAGTTTCGAACAAAATTCGAAAGCCCGTACGCCGAATCCTGTTAATTGATCGGGTAGTTGTGATATCGTTATTTCGGCGCATTTCGAGAATCCGTATTGTCCAATTCGAGTTAAGTTCTCGGGTAAGGAATTTAATTTCAGTTTCGCACAGTTTTGGAAAGCATAATCATCGATATTTTCTACGAGTCCCCAGTTTACGGTTTCCAGATTTATACATCCGTCGAATGCATATTTCCCGATTTTAGTTAAATCGGTAGGGAGGGACACGATTTTCAAAGTTGTCATTTTCTGGCATAACTTGTCCGTGACACTGTTATCGATAAATGTTATACCTGTTATATCCAATTCTTCGAGATGATCTTTAAATGTGGTTTTAAGATAGGTAGCATCGGTGTTATCAAGTGATTCTCCAAAGATAGTCAATTTTGTGACCGATGAGATATCGGCTCCGTCGAGGGCCTCTGTTATTTCTGTTTCCAATGAACCGACAGTCGCATGAGAGATCGATAGTTCTTGTGCAGAGATAGTCCATGAACTGCCCATCAAGAACAATGTGGCAGCAGCAAATTTTACGTTTATATTTATCATGATACAAGAATTTATGAAATTGAAAAATGGAAGAACCACTTAAAATATTTAAGCGGCTCTTCCTGTTTCGGTGATTTATTAGAACAATATTACTTTTTGAGATTCAAAACGATTACCGTTGTTTACCGTGAAAATTAGAACTCCGTTCGGTATTTCCAGTTCGGATTTGTTAATCGTAAGTTCATCTTTCAGAGCTGCGTTGTAGATAGTACGGCCATCGAGCAGAACGATTGACAAGTTCAAAGTTTGGTCGGTTAGGTTGCGGACGATAGCTTCGTCGCCATTCCGATAAATGACGAACGAGGCTTGTTTGTCGGCTGTTATTCCGGTGATACCCGATGTGCTTCCATATTCAAATGAACCGATGTCCTTACCGTCGACCGTAGCCAAGCCTCTAATATCGGTTGCGGGAATGAGTTCCTTATCGAATCCTTCCATTCCAGAGGTACTGGAAAGGCCTTTGTTGATGAGGATACTCGATTCGTCGGTAATAGGCAAGTAAGGTACATAATTGTCATCTTGCAGACGAGGAGTCAAGCCTAATTTATTTAGTTCTACCGCATCTAAAACGACGTTCCCGTATTTTTCCTTTTCGGCGTTCAATGCGGGATCGTCCATGTTTTCACCCAATCCTCCTACGAAAACATTGTTATAGGCGATCAGAGGGTCTCTTTCTCCGCAGACATTCGAGGACATGATCGTAAAGTCTTTGTCGTTATAGAATATATTGTTTATGATTCGATAGGGAGTTTCGTAAAAGAACGGAATGGCAACCGCTTTGGTTTTGTAGAACGTGTTGTTTATGAGATTCATCTCGAAATCTTCTCTCACATTATTGATATAAATGTCAGAGGCAGCCGGTCTTACGCTTGGACTTACTCCCGGCTCATTGTCTTTGAATACACTGTTTGTCAATTCGAAGTAGTTGACGTTGGAGTACAGAGGCGTGTATTCCGAACCCCGATAAGCATAATGGAATCCGATGATGTCGCCTTTTGCATCGGCCTTTGAGATGTTATTGGTGAAGGCTGTATTTCTGATAATTAGAGCACCCGGTTCTTCTGCGTTATTGGGTAGGCCGCAGTGGTAAATGATAGCTGCGCCGCCATATCCTCCGAAGATGCGGTTTTCGTCGAATACACAATTGGTAATCGTTACATTCTTGCCGCAGCTGGCGATGGCTCCACCGCTGTTATTCGCTTCGTTGTTGATGAAAGTGCAGCTGTCTACGATCAGTTCATTTCCTTCAAAGAATATGGCTCCACCGGGAATACCGTCCCGTGTGCAACCGTTTTTCAAAATCAGTCCGGATATGGTTGCATCGGTATTGGTTCCGATCGTGATGACACGGTCTCCCAAGAATGGTTGGTCTCCCGATTTCAGGGTCGTGTTTTTCCCTCGAAGAACCACGTTTTTTTTAGCTCCGATAATAATTGCTTCGGGACCATATACGTCGAAAGTTGCATTTTCTTCCAAGTGTATTGTCGTGGGTGTATTGTCTTCCAGTTTTTCTATGGCAGCTTGAATTGTTTTCAGTGCTGTTTCGGCCGATGTGCCTGCCGCTTTATCATCACCGGTGGGTGATACATAATAGTCGGCTGCAAAGGTTTGAGGTACGACGACTCCCAAAGCGAATGCTAAGAATAGAGAAAAGGTCTTTTTCATTTTGATAAAAATTAAAAGTTAATAAATTCTGTACTAAATAAGATTTCTTGTAAGTGATAGAGTTATTGATATACCCTGATATAATCGATGATATATTCTTGTGGTAGTATGTCGGTATCAAGGCCTTTTAGTCCTCCCCAGCCGCCACCGAACGCAAGGTTCAGTATCAGGTAAAACGGTTGATCGAAGGGCCATGATTCCCAAGTTGCATTTTCAGGTTTGGTAATGACCAATCTTTTTCTTCCGTCTAAGTACCATTCTAGTCGGTCCTTGTGCCATTCGAAACCATAAACATGGAAATCGGTATAACATGTAGGGCAAAAAGCATTGGAGCCTTTCCCGTTCTTTTTCGTGTGATTATTCGATTCTGTATGAATTGCATAGTTGATCCTTTCGGGGTCGTAGCCTACATGTTCCATGATGTCTATCTCGCCGCTTTTGGGCCAATATCCATAAGTGCTTTTTACAGGCATCATCCAGATGGCTGCCCATGTACCTAGACAAGCCGGTAATTTCGCTCGTACTTCTACTTTCCCATATTTTAGGGAGAAGGTATTTTTCGTATGTATACTTGCCGATGTTATAGGACGTACTTTCCCATCTATCAAGGTGCTGTCGTTGCGAGCTACTAAATGTAAATAACCGTCCTTTTGGTAGGCATTTTCGAGTCTGTCGGTCGTGTAATATTGTTTTTCACTGTTGCGGAGATGTCCGTTTTCAAAATCCCATTTACTTTTGTCTGGTAATCCGGTTCCGTTAAATTCGTCTTGAAAAACAAGTTTGGTATATTTCCCGGAGATTTCGTTTCCCGTTTGTGCATACACACTTGATGCCGCACAAATGAGCAATGAATAAAAAATTTTCTTTTTCATGGTCGTATTATTGAAAAATTCGTACATAATCGATTTGGTAATCCAATGGCAAAACGCTGGTGTCGAAACCTTTTTCTCCTCCCCAACCTCCGCCGAATGCAAAGTTGAGTATTAGGTGGAAATCTTGGTCGAAAGGCCAGTCTCCCCAATTGGTATCGGGATTCAATATCCGATAAAACATTCGTCCGTCGCAGTAAAATTCCATTCGATCTTCATGCCATTCGAATGCGATGATGTGCCAATCGTTTATATTGTCTACCGCTTTGTTGCTACCTTTATCTCCATTGAGGTAGTGAGTGGCACAATAGAATTTGTTGATGTCGTTTCCGATATATTCCATAATGTCTATTTCTCCGCTTCGTGGCCAATAGCCATAGACGTTGTCGGAGGGCATCATCCAGAGAGCTGGCCATGTTCCGCTTGCTTGGGGTACTTTCAGGCGAGCCTCTACCCGGCAATAGGTCCAGGCGTGTTTCCCTTTGGTTGTAATGCTACCTGATGTTATGTAATACTCTTTTCCGTCGGTTATGTTTTTATTCAGTATTTCGCCTTTTTCATTTTTCAAGGTGTCTTCGCTGATGCATCTGAGATGTAGAATCCCGTCTTTTTGAAATACATTTTCGACACGTCTCTCGGTGTAATATTGCATTTCATGATTTCGTATGAATCCGACTTCGTAGCCCCATTTGCTTTCATCGGGTAATCCGGTTCCGTTGAATTCGTCTTGAAATACCAGTTTGGTATATCCTTCGGGAATTTCGACGACTTGTAGAATCCCCAGATCGTCTACGGTCAATTGATAGTTTTTCCCGTTTTTCGATGTCGTTTGCAGTGTACCTGATTGGTCTGCATATTGTGCATAAGGGACACTGAGTAACTCTTGTCGTCCTATCAGACTGTGAGAGGAACCATAATCGGCCTCGACTTGTATGAAACTGGGCGTTTTACTCCAATCGATCGATTGAAAATCTCCGATTAAAGAATGCCCTGCTCCTATCTCTAAGGAGAATTGACCCGCAGCGTTTGTTGTTGTGGAGTGCTCCTCTTGGTATACGGGAGTTTCATCGTTCCCTTGATAAATGGAGAATAGGACATTTATGTTTTGGTTGTTTATTGTAGTGCCGGTATTGTCTCGAAGTACGGCTTGGTAGGGAAAACCGTTTTGCCCGTAACTTTTTATCGAGATAACGGTTAAGATACTTACGATTAATAATATGTGATTTTTCATTTCCGCTATGTTTGTTATTTAATCAATTGAATAGAAGAACTTCCTTTTGACGACGTAATAGTCAGGATATAATATCCCGGAGTAAGATTGTCTACGTTTATGTATTCTCCCGGAGTTCCCGATAGTTTTCCTGTGGATTGTATTTTCCCAAGTGTCATATATTGACCAAGTGAAAGGTTCGTCTATTTTGACAAAAACTTTTTCTTTGGCGGGATTCGGGAAGATTGTTATTTGAGTGGCCTTTTCGGGTATATCGAATATCCCGGAAGGTACAATATGTTCGGGTTGCAAAAATCCTTGTGTCAGAGATTTTTCGGAATTATTATCCGATAGCGTAGCAACCATTATTTCGCCGATTGTCCATGTTGTACTCCCGCCTTCGGAACATGCAGTTGAAATCAGTATGTTCGCTCTTAAAGAAAGAGGAAATAGAAGCAGTAGGAATAATATTTTTTTCATTGCTGATCTGGTATTTAATTCAGAGGAAATTATTCTTCGGTAATCTTTTGAGTAGAAATGTTTCCTTCATCATCGATGGTTAATGTGAATTTTTTACCTGAGGCTGATGTTAACGTGATTTTGCCTGCTTGGTTCGCGTATTTAGCATAAGGCACACTCATAAGTTGTTGTGCCCCGGTGGAAACGAAACCGGCTCCTTTGTCTATTTCTGTCTCGATAAAAAAAGTTCCTTTTCCCCAATTAATCGAAGTAAAGTCTCCCGTTTCGACGGTTCCTTTTCCTACTTGTAAAGCGACCATTCCGAAACTGTTTGTTTTTGTTTGATGTACTTCGGAATATACTTTCGTACCAGTTGCTGTTTTTTCACGAATCGTGAATCGTACCGATACGTCGGTGTTTACCAATGTTGTATTATTGTCTGATACAATCGCTTGGTATTGAAATGATTCGGGTGCTTGTGAATAAATGTTCAATATGAACGCGGCGAACAAACATAAGGTAAAAATTTTCTTTTTCATGATTTGATTAATTGTTTATCGGTTTGAAATTTTTGATTCATAGGTATATTTCGACAATACAAATTTATTCCTTTTAGACGATAGGGGGTTGTGGAGTATATTCCAATTTTTTAGGATTTGAGGCGAGGTTTTCAATCATGTTGCATTTGGTTGCTTTTTTGTCGCGTTGCATACAAGACGGGAGCCGATCGGGCTTTCGGAGCGGCTTTCGATGGATATACGCATCGTATTTTGTTTTAGGGATATGTTGGGAAAATTTATATGAGCCGGGTTATTTGCGAGGGGTAAAAATGGATAGGCGAGCTTCTGTTTCGTGGTGGTGGGGCCGGGAAAACTTTCGGTGCTACATTTTTTTAAGTTCTTGCAACGTGGTTAAAAATAGAAAATCATAGGTTCAACTATTGGTGTATTATATACAAATTGCTTAAAATCTTTTGCACTACTTTTGAAATGTGAAAAATGAATTAAAATCGCAGAGTCATTTTATGGTGTATGTAAAAAAATAATTAACGCTTAATTCTAAAAAAATATGGATTTGATTTCTGTAAACAATTTTCGGAGAAAGAAAAGTTTGCGATATTTTGCTTTACTTTTCTTCTTTTTAATGATGTGTCCTTGCATGGTATCGGCACAGAACACAGTGACGATTGGCGGTACTGTTAGCTCCAAAGGAGAACCTTTGATCGGTGCAGTCGTGAAAGAGAAGGGAACGACGAAAGCTACGGCGACAAATATCGACGGAGTTTATTCTTTGACTGTACAAGAGAATGCGATATTGGAAATATCGTATGTGGGGTATAAAACCAAAGAGATTAAAGTAAATGGACAGAAAATGATCGATATCGAGCTCGAAGAGAATGTAAACATGTTAGATGAGGTGGTCGCTATCGGTTATGGAGTACAGCAGAAAAAATTGGTTACGGGTGCTACCGTTCAGGTGAAAGGCGATGTAATTGCCCAACAAAATACGGTGAGCCCGTTGAGCGGTTTACAAGGTCTTACTCCCGGTGTGAGTATCGTAAAGAATAACGGAAAACCGGGAGAAGGGTTTAATGTTCTCATTCGGGGAGCCGGAACTATGCATGATTCGGAACCTTTGTGTATTATCGACGGACAACCGGGAGATTTGAATGCTTTGAATCCATCGGATATCGAGACTGTCGATATTCTAAAAGATGCTGCTTCTGCTGCAATTTATGGAGCGAGGGCTGCCAACGGTGTTATATTGGTTACTACAAAACAGGCTCAGAAAGGAAAAACCAACATTACTTATGACGGTTATGTGGGAATACAGAATTTCAGAAATAACGTGGATCTTTTTCTCTCAAGTCATCCATAACATTCCAAATGATTTTTCTAGTTTGAGGAT
>ERZ772831.2107-NODE-2107-length-17222-cov-11.747481_pt1 | contig 17222 bp, 8 predicted proteins | sample MGYA00580858_ERZ772831 | MGnify/ENA primary metagenome ERZ772831 (study PRJEB29015, sample SAMEA2737694) | human gut metagenome | biome: human gut; feature: human-associated habitat; material: faeces | place: China | collected 2012 ... | reverse complement strand
TGAAGTGTGATGACAGTCTCAGTGCCGCCCTTCACAGCCTTCTGCTCCGACGACTTATAATAGAGATATGTAGTCATGTTGCCGTCGGCATGTGTAACGGCTACAGCCGGTTCAAAGAAGTCTTCAGCGCCGGAAGTGGCGTACACCTCATGACCGCGCTGGCACACAGCGCCGTCAGAAGCTGCATAAACATCCCACTTAAGGTTCTCGTAGTCGGCAGGATTCTGCAACTTGTCGCCGAGATAGACCTGATAGAGTCGGCCTTTTGGCGACACTTTCATCACGAGGTCGGTCTTTTCGGTAGACACACGGATGATTTCTTGAGCGAATGTGATGGCAGAAGTCATGCACATTGCTGCGATTAGCATAATAGTTTTCTTCATTTTCGTATGGTTTTTTTATTAGAATTTAATGCTTGCGTTGAACTCTACGGTGAACGGGCGGAGATAGTTGCCGCTCATGTACTTGCCGGCATACTTGCCCGCCTCATCCTTTGTGATAAGTTCCGAACCGCTGATTGTGCCCTTGGCACCCTTCTCGTTGAAGATGTTAATGACGCTGACACCGAGACTCAGATTCCTGTTCACATTCCAGTTGACACCACCGAATGTCTCCCAGTGGCCGTTGAAGTAGAGTGCCTCCTGAAGGTTAGCGTATGTCTTGCCGAAGTAGCGGAAACTGAGCCAAGCACTGAGGTTCTTCGTGATGTCGTATCTCGGATCAAGCTCAATGAGCACCTGCGGAATCTCCTTCACAATCTTGTTGTTGGCATTCACGCTCATAGTCTGACCGTCGCTGAACGTAACACTTGCATTGTAGTTCTTGTATACAGGCTTCTGATAGGTGAAGAGTGCGTGCATGTGGAAGTTCTTGAACGGGTTGATTTCGGCAGACGTTGTCCAACCCAATGTCTGGATGTTGTAGATGAGCAACACGGTCTTGCCCTCAGAGGTACCAGGCTTGGTGAGGTTCTGCTGGTCGATATTGTTCGACTTTGAGATGTATGTTACCATTGACGAGAGGTCGAGCCATGAGTTCTTGTAGAAGATACCACCGCGAACCAACGGAATGGTCACGCGCTTGTACTGCTCCTCCGTAGGACCGGTGCCGGCATACTCGCTGATACGCGGGAAGCGTGTGGCGATGGTGGCATCGGCAGTAAGACCGAACTGGTTTGTTACGTTGTAAGTCATCTGCAAAGTGGCAGCATAGTTGAGCTTGTTCTTCGTAACATTGGCTGGCGCGATGCTATGCTCTGTAGCTACGATAGATCCGTCTGCAGCTGTAGAATACGTATTGAAGTTGCCGAGGTGGAAGCCACGGAAGCGTGACGCAGAAATCTGGTCTGCCGACATACGATAGTATTCGAGACGACCGCCGTAGAACAACTTAAACTTAGGAGTGACGCGCCATTCGTCGGTGAAATAGATAGCGAGTTTGTTCTCCGAACCCTTTGTATATTCAGGACTCAGCTCGTTGTAGCCGAAGGTTTCAGAGCGGTGTGCAGTCTGTGTCGGGTCGAGCGGATTGACGTACATCTGGCTCAGCGTACGAGGATAAGCCTCAACGGTGCCCGCCCACTGGAACGAAGACGAATAGTAGTTGAGGTGGTAGTACCACTCGTTCAAGCCAATCATCAACTTGTGATTGTTCAGTTGCTTGCTCATCTCGGTTGTAAGGAGGGCGTTGCTCACCTTGCCGAAGTGCAGCCAAGTACGGCGACCTTCGATGAGTCCGCTGTATGCTGAACCGTCAGAAAGCTGGTAGCCGTCAGACTCGGTAACCTCAGAAATCGTGCTGCCGCCGTAGTCTACGCAGTTGGCGCGCGGAGCGTTCATATACTTTGCGTTCAACTTCCACAACCAGCCGTTGTCAAACTGGTACTTGCTCACCAAAGCCACCTCATTGGCACGGTTGTCGCTGCCGTCGGTCATGTTCCAGGTCTCCATCTTGCCGGTCTTGGTGTTCAGATAGCTGAACGAACCATTACGCTGCACGTACGAATCCATACCCGGGTCGAAACCTGCAAGCTGCTTTATGCTGCCGTCGCCGGCGTAGATGAACGGGGCGGCATTGGCGAAGTTGCCGGGGTTCTTGCTATTCGAATACTTATATAATAAAGAAATGTGACCTTTGCCGCCGTTCAGTATGCGCGTAAGACCCAAATGGTATATCTGTGTGCGGTCAGCGTAGTCGGTGAAGCGCAGCTTGAAGCTGCCTGGGTCGAAGTTCTGATACATTCCTGCGGTGTAGAGCCAGTTGTTTCCGATTCCGCCAGAGAGGTTAAGGTCGAAGTTCTGCATACCGAAGTGGTTAGCCTTATAATTGAGCTTGCCGCTGAACTTCTTCTCGCCCAACTCGCTGAACGCCGACACAGCATAAGCGATGTTGCCGGTCTTGATGGCACTCTCCGACGGAGTCATAAGGTCGGTGCCTTTCAGCGAAGCGTCGCTGCGCCAGTGGGCAGAGAGCTTGTGCACGGACGACGAGTAAACGGCAGGCAGTCCGTTCTCGTATACTGTTACGTCTTCGCTCGGCAAGCCAATCTGAATCTCGCGCGGTTTGTTAGCGTCAGAAGCGTTGAGCATCACGTTGCGCTCTTCCTTCTTCTGCGAATCCGAATCGTTTGTTGAATTGTTGTCTGTATGCGTCTGTGCATACATGCCCGCAGAGGCAGAAGCCAAGAGGGCGAATGAGAATGTTTTAAGTTTTAGGTTCATATCCGTTGTGTTTATGTTTACGGTTGCAAAGTTACAAGGTATATCGGCTGATTGTATGTGTGCGTAAAATGAAAGTAGACATAAATTAAGGTATCGAAACTTATAACTTATTATATATCAGAATATTTAAGGCTTTAGTCTTTTTTATCAAAGTAAATGGTTTTATCTTAATAATATTAGCTAAATTTGCAGCATTAAAACTAAAAACCCACTATTATGCGCATCTTTTTATACCTATTATTCATTTTTTTGCCGCTGCAGACTACAGCCCAAACCAAGTTGGCTACAGCCGGTATCTCTGGCGAGCAAGACCTACTGGAGCTTCTCGACAGTTATGTCGACAAGCGCGAAATGTACTCGGAGCAGAAGGAAAAGAAGATTGACCAACTGAAGCTAAAGTTGCGAACGGTGGAAGACATCCCGCAGCGACTCGCACTCCTGAACAGTATCTATCGAGAATACTATACATACCATTACGATTCGGCAATGATATATGTGAACCGCGGCCTCGCCCTATCAGAGAGCGAGAACAACGCCTACTACACAACGCTCAACAAGATAAACCGTGCGGCGGTGTTGTCTACGGGTGGTTTCTACAGTCAGTCGGAGGAACTGCTTGATGATATAAAGAAGAGAGGTGTGCCTAAGCAGCTAAAACAATACTATTATTATACGCGCACGTGGCTGTACAACTATTGGGAAGCGTTCAGCAAGAAGTCGGAGTTCATGGACTATTACCATAAGAAGAAGTTCGAGAATCTGAAGCTCACGGTGGAAGCCACAAGCAGCAAGGATGTGGCTCTGCATGCCTATCTTAGCGGCGAAATTGCTTTCCTCACCAACCCCATGAGCAAGGCTGTGCTGCAATTCTACACAAAGGCTCTGCAGAACAGCCGGGTAGACAGTCGTGTGCATGCCTCGGCAGCATACTGCATAGCACGCTATTATCGCGAGTTGGGCGACACGCAACGATATGAAAAGTACATTATTGAAGCGGCTATCTCGGACATAACATGCCCTTTGAAGGAGAATCTTGCACTGCAGGAGTTCTCTACATATCTGTATGAGAAGGACCAGAAGTATGCCGACCGTGCGGCACGCTACATCTATTGCTCTATGGAGGATGCCCGATTCTATAACAACCGACTGCGTATGCTCGAGATTTCGAGCATACTGCCTATCATTGCCACAGCCAATCAGGAGGCGTTGGCGCATAAGGAGCGCATCGTGAGAGGTGTGCTTGCGATGGTTAGTTTTCTGTCGCTGATGTTGCTGGCAATGGCTATCTTCGGATACAAGCAGAACAAATGGCTGGCAGGTAGCCGCAAAGAGGTGAAGATGCAGAACCAGCAGTTGAAGGAACTGAACGAACGCCTCATAGCGACGAACCATCACCGCGAGACCTACATGCGTCTGTTCATGGACATCAGTGCGGTGTACATACGCAAACTGATGGAGTACCGTAAACTGGTGAGCAGGAAAATAAAGGCCAACCAAACGGCTGACCTTCTAAAAACTATCAACAGTTATAAGCTCGCGGAGGAGGAGGCGACAACGTTCTACACTCGTTTCGACCGCGCCTTCACGGAGCTGTACCCGGGCTTTGTCGACGAACTGAACGGTCTGCTGCTTCCGGAAGGAAGGATTGCGCAGCCGTCTCCTAACACTCTGACGACGGAGGCGCGCATCTATGCGCTGATGCGCTTGGGCGTGAGGGAGAGTCAGGAGATAGCCACGCTGCTGTTCTACTCGACGCAGACGATATACAACTACAGGTCGGCGATGCGCACTCGGGCTGTTAACCGCGAGACGTTCGACGAGGATATCAACAGGCTGTGTGGTGTGGGGTGAAAAAAAGCTTTTCCGGAAACGGGAGGGGATTACTTCAGCAGGAAGTGCTCGGGGTGCTGGAAGCCGTTGAGGAAGTCGCGGGCTGCCATGCGTTTCTTGCCGGCGGGCTGGAGCTCCAGAATTTCGAGCCACTCGTCGGCGGTGGCAACGAAGAGGCGGCGGTTTTCGGCTTTGAGTGTTCCGACTTCTACGCCGGTTGGTTGGTCGTGGGTGTTTGCTGCTTTATAGTCTGGTGCACTTGAGACAAGTGCACCCCCTGCTGTAGACTCGCCGGTCTTTGCTGTCTTATAGATCTTAAGCACTTGGGCGGGAGCGTTAGCATCGCGTGGAGTGAGCATACACCATGCGCCGGGCACAGGCGAGAGTCCGCGCACGAAGTCGTAGATGCGCTTTGCTGTGAGCGAGAAGTCGATGGCGCAGGTCTCCTTGAAGATCTTGGGGGCGGCGTGGTGTGCCTCGCTCTGCTGCTGCGGTTGGGAGGGGGCGTTGCCGTCGGTAGAGAGGAGGAGGTCGACGGTGTCGGTGCAGAGCTGGGCGCCGAGCTGCATGAGTCCGTCGTAGACGTACTCTACGTCGGCATCGTCGGGGATGGGGAACTGGCGCTGGGCGATGATGCGACCGGTGTCGATGTCGTGGTCGAGGAAGAAGGTGGTGACGCCGGTGCGGGTCTCGCCGTTGATGACTGCCCAGTTGATTGGCGCTGCGCCTCGATAGTCGGGGAGCAGGGCTGCGTGGACGTTGAATGTGCCGAAGCGTGGCATAGCCCACACTACTTCGGGGAGCATGCGGAACGCGACAACGACCTGGAGGTCGGCATCGTAGCTGCGCAGCTGCTCGAGGAAGTGCTCGTCCTTCATCTTCACGGGCTGCAGCACGGGCAGACCGTGGGCAAGGGCGTACTCCTTGACGGGTGAAGGGCGCAGCACGGAAGCGTGGCGACCGACGGGTTTGTCGGGCTGCGTCACGACAGCCACTACGTTATAGCCGTTCTCTACAAGTCGCTGGAGCGAGCCAACGGCAAACTCGGGTGTTCCCATGAACACTATGCGGAGGTTTTTCTTTTCCATTGTGTTTGGTTTTAATTTCTTTAAGCCGAACTAAGTGGGTATAGGGCGGCGGTTAAGCCGAACTAAGCCTGTCTAAGGCGGCGGTTAAGCCGAACTAAGCCTTCTTGGGCCTTCCTAAGCCCTCCACGACGGGGAGGCTTGGGAGGGGCTTTTTACTCTTTTACTTTTTTACTCTTTTATGGGTGCGTGGTATGGGCAAGATGCCCATACCTCCTACTTTTACTTTTTACTCTTTTACTTTTTTACTCTTAAAATACAAAGTTACGGTTTTTTCGGCAAATATCGGCTATGCTTATAATAAAGAGCGAGAAAATTGTCTTTAAACTTACGGCATAACAGGAAAAAGCATTAACTTTGTAAAAGTAAAAGAGTAAAAAAGTAAAAAGGGAAAAGGGAAAGTAAAAGAGTAAAAGAGTAAAAGAGTAGAAAGGTAAAAAACAAAATAAGAAATAACAATGACACAGAAAGAAGACATTCAGAATGCCGTGAACGTGATGCGTAAGGGCGGCGTGATACTCTACCCTACGGACACGGTATGGGGCATCGGTTGCGACGCGACGAACGCGGAGGCAGTGGCTAAGGTGTACAGGATAAAGCAGCGCGACGACTCGAAGGCTCTTATCTGTCTCGCCGACTCGGTAGACCGTGTGCAGCGCTATGTGCGCGACGTGCCGCCTGTGGCGTGGGACTTGATGGAGCTCGCGGAGAAGCCGACGACGGTGGTGCTCGACGGCGCTGTGAACCTCGCCCCGAACCTCATCGCGGAGGATGGCAGCATCGCTCTGCGCGTGACGAACGAGCCGTTCTCGAAGGAGCTTTGCTATCGCTTCCAGAAGGCTATCGTGAGCACAAGTGCGAACATAAGCGGCGAGCCGACGGCACAGAACTACCGCGACATCGCACCGGAGATACTGGAGGCTGTGGACTATGTGTGCTGGACTCGTCGCCAGGAGCACAAGCCGCACACTCCGAGCAGCATCATCAAACTGACTAAGGACGGACGGGTAACCATCATACGCAAGTAAATGGAAGAGACTGCGATTGACAAGAAAGGCGCAACGCTGGAAGAAAGGCTGTACGCTTGGCGCACGAAGCATCTTTCCGACCGTCAGGCGACTATCATCCTCGCCCTCTGCATCGGATTCTTTGCGTCGGTGGCTGCCTACGTGCTCCACTCGATAATTCACATCATACAGCATCTGCTGACATCGAGGTTTCATGCTGACACGTTCAACTGGCTCTACCTGATGTTCCCGGTTGTGGGCATCTTCCTAACGTCGCTCTTCGTACGCTATGTGGTGAAGGACAACATATCGCATGGTATCACGCGAATACTCTACGCCATATCCTCGAAGCAGTCGCGACTGAAGGCGCACAACTGCTGGACGTCGGTGGTGGCATCGGCTATCACCATCGGCTTCGGCGGATCGGTGGGTGCCGAGGCTCCGATTGTGCTGACTGGTTCTGCCATCGGCTCGAACCTCGGCAGACTGTTCGGCATGGACAAGAAGAAGCTGATTCTGCTGGTGGGCTGCGGTGCTGCCGCTGCCATCGCCGGCATCTTCAAGGCTCCGATAGCCGGACTGGTGTTCACGCTTGAGGTGCTGATGGTAGACTTGAGTATGGCATCGCTGCTGCCTATACTCACGGCTGCGGTCACGGCAACGTGCTTCACATATATATTCATGGGAAGCGCGTCGCTGTTCAGTTTTCACCTGGACAGCATGTGGGGCGTGGAGCGTGTGCCGGCGTGCATCATACTCGGTATCGCCTGCGGACTGGTGAGCATCTACTTCATACGCTCAATGTCGGTGTGCGAGGGCATGTTCGGCAAGTTGAAGCAACATCGCTGGGCTAAGTTGGCGTTGGGCGGTGTACTACTCAGCTCGCTCATCTTCGTCTTCCCCGTGCTCTACGGCGAGGGATACTCGGCTATCAACGTACTGCTGAACGGCACGAGCGAAGCCGACTGGAACGAACTGCTGCACAACTCTATGTTCTCGGGCAACGGCAAGTGGCTCATACTGTTCATTGCGCTGGTCATACTGACAAAGACATTCGCCACGGCAGCCACAAACGGCGGTGGCGGTTGCGGTGGTACGTTCGCACCGTCGCTCTTCGTGGGAGCTTTCACGGGGTTCCTCTTCTCACGTCTGTGGAACATGTATCAGGTGGGCATATATATACCTGAGAAGAACTACACGCTGCTCGGCATGGCTGGCGTGATGGCTGGCGTGATGCACGCTCCGCTGACGGGTATCTTCCTCATCGCCGAGATTACGAACGGCTACGACATGTTCATGCCACTGATGATTGTGAGCATCGTGTCGGTGATGACTATCAGCATCTTCGAGCCTCACAGCATCTACGCCATGCGTCTGGCACGCGAGGGTAAGTTGGTCACTCACCACACCGACCGCTCTGTACTGACGCTGATGACGATGGACAGCGTGATAGAACGCGACTTCACAGCCGTAACACCCGATATGCCTCTGGGCAAACTGGTGAACGCTATATCGAAGAGCCACACGTCGTTCATACCGGTGCTCGACAACGCAGGTTCGGTGCTTGGCGAGATTGACATCACGAAGATACGACACATCATGTTCCGCGCAGAACTCTACAACAAGCTCACCGTACAACAGTTGATGCTCCCCATCGCTGCGCAGGTTGGCGAGAGCGACTCAATGGAGGAGGTGATGCGCAAGTTCGACCTCAAAGGCACGCGCTACATGCCCGTGGTGAACGTATCAGGACATCTAACGGGATATATCTCGCGCTCAAGAGCATATAGTATGTACAGAAAAATGGTAGCCGACTTCTCGGCAGAATAAGAACTCTCAATTAATAATTAATAATTAATAATTAATACGCAATAAAGGGCAGGCTCTTTGTGGAGTCTGCCCTTTATTGGGTTTAGAACGGATAGCCGATTGCGAAGTGCAAGCTCTGACTGTCCTTAAAACGGTCGAAATTGTAAAAGCCGTTCTTATATGGCAGGTGTAGACCTATGCCCCAATCGAGACGTAGCACGAAGAAGTCGAGGTCGTAGCGGATGCCGACGCCCGTGCCGAGTGCCATCTCCTTAAGTATATTCTTCGGTTTGAACACAGCACCTGGACGGTCGCTGTCGCTGCGTAGTGTCCACACGTTGCCTGCATCGAGGAATAGTGCGCCATAGAGATTTCCGAAGAGACGTGGACGATACTCGAGGTTGGCTTGCAGCTTCATATCGCCTGTCTGGTCGAGATATGAGAGGTAGGATGTCTTAGCATGGTAGCGACCCGGACCAATACTGCGCACGTTGAACGCACGGATGCTGTTGGCACCACCTACGTAGAACTGCTCGCTGTATGGCGCACTGATAGCGTTGCCGTATGCCCATACCACGCCCATATTGACGTGTCCGACGAGCTTACTATGTTCGGTCAGCTGCCACGTCTTACTATAGTCGGTCTCCACCTTCAGGAACTGCGCATACGGGTTCTTGAACATTGTTTTCTCCTTATCAGTCCACTTCTCGCCGAACGCCATATAACCAAGCGAAAGAAGGTTGGCAGCCTCGCTCAGCGTCACCTGCCAGAAGATTGGGTTATGAAGTCGGGCTGGCGACTGGTACGAGAACGAGTAGCGCATCTTAGGCACAAACTGGTCGCTCATCGCCACAAGCAGATACGGACTCTTGTTCACCAGTTCGGTGAAAGCAGGTGTCATGTGCTTCATGTATTCGTACTGAATGATGAGTGGCGAGAACTGATGATGCACAAGCACTCGTGAGTGTGTCTTGTACGTCAGTTCGCCCGAGACGATATGGCGCTGGAAGAATCCCGAACGGTTAAGCACATCGAACGAACCCTTTATAAGCGTTGTCGGTGGGGCATAACGTATGTAGACGTGCTTTCCCTTTGCACGGCGCAAACGGCGCAAACGACGTGTGAGACTGTTCAAAAACATCAGTCGAGGCATCTCCACCGACACGTCGGCACCATATTCGTATGAGTTGAACTTCGAACTTGATCCGTCGGCTTGGTGTCCTGTCTGCCACTCGTAGGAGCCTTTGAGGTTGACGGTAAGCTTCTCGCCACCACGGAAAGCGTTGCGCTTAACGAAACCAAGGTTCAGCCCGGGGCCCACACGTCCGGTTGTCTTACCTACGAGATTGCCTTCGAGATAGACATCGTAGGGCTTGTCAAACACGCAGTTGAGCGTGATATCAAGCGTGTCACACGTCTTGGAGGTGTCGCGCGGAGCGAACGAGAGGTCTACACGCGAGAAGAGGCCCTTCGCGGTGAGCGTATTGATGGTTTGCTGATAAGCATCGTAGCTGTACATTCTGCCAGGGCGTATTCGCATATCGCGCGTAATCACACTACGACGCATCGGTTCGCGCTTGCCATTATAGACGATGGTATAGTTGCGACGGTGAGTGGTGTCGCGCAGTTGCTCCAACGCCGACTGCTTGCGCATCTCGAGATTGACGTGACCGATGTACCACTTGCGTCCCACTTCGTCAGGAAGGCTGTCGGCATAATGCAGACGCACGCTCACCTCGCCAGGTTCGGCAATGGTATCGGCGAGGTATGTAGCATAGCTCGGCTGATAATAGAAGAAGCCCTTGTTGCGCAGGAGCGTAGAGATACGAGTGCGCTCGGCTTCGAGCACCGTCACATCGAACGGTGCGTCTTTCTTTACGAGCGATTTTGAAGCGTTCTCCTCAATTATCTTTTGCGCTTCTTCGGGGAAGTTGGTGTATGTGAGCGTGTCGATAGTGTAGAGGTCGCCGAAGTTGACGTTGTACTTCACCTTTGCCGTTCGCGAGCTGTCGGATGTCAGCACGTCGTAGTTGACGTATCCACTGAAATAGCCACGCGCTCGCAGCAGCTCCTTCACCACTTGTGAGTGTAGCGCAGGATTGACAGCACTAAGCAGCACTGGTGGCTTACCGAACGTTGTACGTATCCACTTGCCCAAACCGCCACGCGAATGCTGAAACGCATTGTATATCCACAAACGGTAAGGAGGCATACGGTGGTACGGGCTATCGAAGAGTGCACCGTTAGGGGTAGTGGCGAGTGCCGCCTCCACTTCCTCCTGTGTAGAGTAGAAGTGGTCGCAAGCCACATAGTTCTCGTATTCGGTCTTGCGTAAGCCCGTGAACAGCTTGTCATCCTCGGGTACAGAACTTGTCGACGAGCAACCGACAAGCACCATTACACATATTATTATATATAACGTATTCTTCATATATCTTTACTTTTTAACACTGGTAGTGTCAGTATTCTGCACAGCCGTTGTATCCTTCTTCTGCTGCAACGAGGTTTTATTGCCGTTTTGCAGCATCATATAGTCGGCGTTGTCAATGCGCTTGAGACGGAATATATCCTTCAAGCTCTGCAACTTGCGACGCCAGATGAAACCGCCACCGAACTGACCGACGTAACCCTCAAGCCAGTCGTACGTAGCACGGTCATAGAAAAGTTTCAGATACTTATTCGACTTTGGCGAGAGACGATACTCTAATGCCACATTGTCGAAGAACGTGTCGTTCTGATTCTCTATCTCGGCACCACTCGACACCTTTCCACCAATCACGATGCGCAGACGGTTGTTGAGGAAGCGCTTCGAGAACTTGAACGAGTAGTCGGTGTGCACCGCACCGGAGCCAAGCTGCGTGTTGTCCATGCCGAACGAGAGGTCGAGCGTACGCAGTGCGCTGCCCGAGATGGCACTGATTTGCGAACTGAGGAACGAGCTGAGCGCACTGTTCATATTGAACGAGCCCATACTGTTGTCGGAGAGATACATACCGGTGGTGAGCATCGTCACGGCGAGCTTGCCACGGTTCTCCACCGACTGCGTCATCAGCTCGTTGTGTATCTCCTGGTCGTCGGGGGCATCGATGGTGAACTGCAAGCCCATATCGTTGAGTGTCTTCGTTATCTCTACACCACACTCGAACGTCACGCTACGACCTACGCCAGCCTCATTGGTGACGGTAGTCTTGTTCTCCTCCGTCGCCGTGATGTTCAGACGCGGGTTCATAGCATCGCCCATAAACTCAACGTAGCTACCATCCTTTATCGTGAAAGTCTTCAGTGGGATAACGGGCAACGAATACTTCATCTCACCCTGTCCTATCGTGTAGCGACCATAGAGTCCGAGTCCGTCCACTTCGGTGTATTTCATGCGCAGCTCGCCTCCGCCTACAATGTCCACATAGTTAGACTTTGTAGCGTTCAAGGCACAGAGCACGTGTGCACCCTCGTCGATGCTAACCGTGAGGTCCATCGTCAAGCCACTCAGCGGTGGACGCTCCACCTTCACGTCATCAGGATTTTTGAAGTTGACAAACTTCACAAGTCCGTCGAGTTGGTTGTCGGTGGTGAGCGGAGAGTCGCGCAGTATGTATGTGATGTCCGACGAACCGAGCACGTCAAGACGACCACGGAAGCGCAAGGCATCAAGCGGACCATCGGCAAGACCGAGGAAGTTGACATACGCCTTGCCGAACGCTTCTGAGCGTGCCTTCTCCTTCGAGTCGATGAGTAGGTAGTTGTTTGCACGCATACGCATATACATCGTCATGTTCGACATATTGCTGAAGTCGACATTGCCGTAGAGCGTCAGTGGATTACCATTGCGTGCGAAGAGTTGGAAGTTCTCAAACTTCATCTTGCTGTCGGTTATCGTCACTGGGTCTTCGCACAAGCGCATCTTCACGCCGTAAGGCTCGCTCGCTATATACGCCGACTCGAACATCAGCTCGCCATCTACGTCGAGGCGGTCGAGTTGTCCGTCCACTTTTACACGTCCGACGGCATATCCACCAAAATTGAGTAGGCGGTCGGGGATGAAGCCGTTGAGCATCAACAATGGTGTGCGCTGCAACTCAATGTCGGCATTAAGATGACCGAAACCACTTGTGATGTACGTACCGCTTAGCGTGCACACCTCCTGGTCGTCTATCGATAGCGTGCCGTCAACACAATGCTCATTACCTTCGTCGCGTGGCATGTAGATAAACTCGCTCGCCACATTACCAATCTTACAACCATCGTAAGACAAATTGTCAACACGCACAAATGATGACACCGACATATCGCTTTCGCTATTGATGTAGTGGAAGTCGCCATTCATCACACCCGACACGTTCGGTGCATACGGTATAACGGATAGCACTTTAGCAAGGTCGAAGCGAGTGAGTCCGATAGTGAGGTCTTGCAAGGCTTCGGTGCTATCGTTGCTAAACACCTTCACACCCATACCGTCATCAGCCAGCAACCTCATATCAGCCGAAATGCGGTCGTCATCGGCAAAGAACACGTAGTTGCCCTTGTTCACCTTAAACTTCTTGTAGCCAAACACGGGGTCGATACCGCCGAGCGACACTCGTATACCGTTCTGCTCCATGTCTGCTTTCACACCAAGAGCCACACCAAGACGGTTGCGATCGTCGTAGATGCGTGTGCCGAAGAAGAGCGACTGTTGATAGAATGCGCCACGGAAAAGGGCGTTGAACACGTATTGCTTGTTATAGCGGTTGTTGCGTATCTGTCCATCGAAGAGCGTCTTCGTCGAGTCGGAACTGATGTTGACGCGTATTGTATCGAGTTGTATGCCTGCTGTCACGAGCGAGTCGATGCGCACATTACCATTGATGCCCTGCACGGGCGACGTGTTCATATTAATGTAAGCATCGCGGAACTCGTAGCCGAAACGTCGAGCAGTGCGCGAGAGGATGTTCTCCTTGCCGGCATTGAAGTAGACAGAAAGGTCGGGCAGGCGTTCGCGCAGACGCAGCTGGTCGATGTAGCGTTCATTGCGCTGCTTCTCAGCCTCTATGTTCACCTCATTGAAGTTGTCGAGTATGTGCTCCACGGAACCAGCACCGTCAACACGCAACACGAAGTCGCCACACGCCACATTGGCATGTGTTGAGTCGCTACGTGTGAATATGTCTATCAGAATGTTTTCAGGTCGATATGTAGCAGCCGAGTCGCGCAGCACGATATTGCCGACAACGCCCTGCATACTGTGCGTCGCCTCCAAATCCGACTTCACGTCCAAATGTGCTGTCATCGACGTTTTGAGTGGTCGCTCGGTGAGACCGAGTTTGTAGAAGTCGGCGTAGAGCAGATTGCATATTACGTTGGCATCTATGCGACGATTGTCGAGGAGCGTACGTAGGTCGATAATACCATTGAGCAGCGGTGTGCGACTATCGAGCAGTGCCCTTCCCACACCGTTGTGCACCTCTGCCTTTAGGTTTATGTTCGAGAGGTCATAATCGGTGTATTTGAAGTTGTTCACCTTCACACGTGCATCGAGATGTGTCTTTGACGAAAGAAAATCGAAGCCTGCACCATCAGCCACGAGTTCACCGCTGAACGGATGCAACCCCATACCCGGCAGGAAGTTCTGAAGTGGCAATGCGTGTGCTTCCATATTGGCACGATAAGCCAACGAACGCATATTGAACGCGCCCCTACCGCGTAGCGAACCACCGCCTTGAGTAGCAACGAAATCGGTAGCGTACTGCGGTCCATTCGCTCGGCAATTGCCTTTGAACGTTATGCCATTGGGTATGCACACTGACGATTTAGCATTCAAGCCCATCATCGGCAGCAGGAAGCTGATGTTGTCGGCACGCGCGTCGAGGTTTATGTTGGCTGTAAGATGGTCTACGTCGGTTAGATTGCCAGCCTTGCCTTCGGCTTTTATGTTGAACGCCGTTGGCAGTTTGGCAGACACCTCACGAATGTTGAGGTTCTGCATATTGCCGTTGATGTCGGCATGAAGGGAGAGCGGTTGCTCTGGCAGACGCAGGATAAACTGCAGAGGCATCATACCGAGCACTTGCAGTATGTCCGACTTACCTACGGAAGCATCAAGATACAGACGCATCACACCAGGGTTGGTGTCGGCAAAGGTAGAGAAGTCCATATCGGCATTCGCTTTAAGCCACGACACGGGCGTGGTAAGGCGGAAGTCGGGCAGCGAGATGTGTGCCGTGTCAAGGCTCACATGTCCATTGGCACTGGTCACACTTATGCCGCTCTGCTCACGAAAGGCGCAACGGTTGAGTGCAAGCTGAAGCTGAGTACCTTCTTGTGCAAAACGCAACGAGTCGATGCGCAACGACACACCTTTAAGCTCGATGTGGTTGACATCAAGCCCTTTCTGTCGCAGGGCAAAGTTGTTGTCGTATGTCACAAAGCCGTCACGCCAGTCGAACGTGCCAACCTTGTAAACGCCAGTACCAAGATTGATGTCGCCATTTGCAGCACTGACATCAGCGAGTCCGACACCGATAGCAAGGGTGTCGCCGGGCATGTGTATCTTGACGGCTGAACGCTTCACCGACAAGTGGGTGAAGGCTATCTGCCAGTTGTTTTCGGTTTCGGTTGTGTCCTCGGGCACAGTGTCGCTGAGCGCAATATCAAGATTTGCATCGGTGAGAAGCACAGGTCCAAGGGCTACGGTCTCCTTAGTAAGTGCCACCTTACTCGGTTCTACCTTTAAACGCCCTACTCCACCTTTCACTCGTGCTGAGGGCACGAGTTGCGCTGTATTGATATTCACGTGGCGGAAATCCAAGTCGGTAACTTCCACATTGCCTGCAAATAGCGGCATGAGTTTCACACCAACAATCAGTTCGTCGGCAGCAGCGATTGTATCAATATTATTATGCAGCGAGTCGTTAGGCTGAGTAGCAAGAAGTCCTTGTATGCTCAAATCGAGTGGGAAGCTAAGGCGCACACGCTCCACAGACACACTCATGCCGGTAGACTCTGAAGCATAAGCAGCAGCCTTCTTTACCACCCAGTTTTGCACGGGCGGTATGTAGAGCAGCACAGCCAACAGCACGAGGAGCACTATCGGCGTGGCAAGAACGGCTACCGCAACCTTTAAACTTCGTTTATATATAGGCTTCATCTTCGTTTAATTTTATTTGCAGTTCGTAATGTTCGGGGTATTTAGGAGGGTATGGCATCTTGCCATACCTACGCAGCCTTCTGATTAAGCAGACTTTTAGGAAAGGGAAAGAGGGTAAGCCTTCTTAAGGCGTTTAAGCCGAACCAGACCTCTTGGAGGGTGGCGTTTAAGCCGAACCAGACCTCTTGGAGGGTGGCGCTTAAGCCGAACTAAGCCTCTTGGAAGGTGGCGCTTAAGCCGAACTAAGCCTCTTTATGCCTTCTAAGCCCTCCCCGATGGGGAGGGTTGGGAGGGGCTTTTTACTTTTTTACTTTTAAAAGTTGCCAAAGTCTGTCTGCCGGCACCTCTGCCTCAACGCAAATTGGCTCTTTCGATACGGGGTGTACAAACTCTACGCGGCGTGAGTGGAGCGAGATGCTTCCGTCGGGGTTACTGCGTGGTGCTCCATACTTCAGGTCGCCCTTTATGGGGCATCCCATGTGCGCCAGTTGGCAGCGTATCTGGTGATGTCTACCCGTGAGCAGTGTAATCTCAAGCAGCATATAGTTGTCCGACACGGAGTGCACCTTATACTTCAGAACAGCCTTCTTCGCTCCAGGCACCTCCTTGGCGTGGGCGTAGCTTTTGTTTTGGCGTTCGTTGCGTGTGAGCCAGTCGGTTAGCGTTCCCTCTGGGGCAATATCACTGCGCTTCGTTATAGCCCAATACGTTTTGTGGACATCGCCCGTGCGGAACATATCGTTCAGTCGCGAGAGTGCTTTAGAGGTCTTGGCGAAGACAACAAGTCCGCTCACGGGGCGGTCAAGACGATGCACAACACCGAGGAACACGTTGCCAGGTTTGTTGTACTTCTCTTTGATATACTCCTTCACGATGTCTGAGAGCGGTTTATCGCCGGTTTTGTCGCCTTGAACGATTTCGCCGCTACACTTGTTGACTATGATTATGTGGTTGTCTTCGTAGACTACTTTCATTGTTTGTTAGTTAATAAAAACACAAAGAGGGTGTATCAAAATAGAAGTTATGGAAGTTGGGGCTCCCGATAATTTCAGTTTTGAAACACCCTCATTATCGTAAAAAATCTGCTTGTAGACAGAATTACATGTTCATGCCACCATCTACCTGAATAACCTGTCCGCTTACGTATGAAGACATATCAGAAGCGAGGAATACGCATACGTTTGCGATGTCTTCTGTCTGACCTCCGCGACGCAATGGAATCTTCTTCATCCAGTCCTTGCGTACGTCCTCTGGAAGCTGTGCTGTCATAGGTGTCTCGATGAAACCAGGAGCGATAGCGTTAGCACGCACGCCCTTCGGACCAAGCTCCTGAGCGATTGACTTTGCCAAGCCAATCATACCTGCCTTAGAAGCCGAGTAGTTGCACTGGCCAGCATTGCCATGAACGCCTACTACTGACGACATATTGATGATTGAACCGCTACGCTGACGAAGCATGATCGGCGCACAAGCATGGATGAAGTTGAACGCTGACTTGAGGTTTACGTTGAGCACTGCGTCCCACTGAGCCTCAGACATACGGAGCATCAGTCCGTCCTTTGTGATACCAGCGTTGTTCACCAACACGTCGATAGAACCGAAGTCGGCATGTATCTGCTTTACAACTTTCTCTGTCTCCTCAAAATCG
>ERZ772831.2095-NODE-2095-length-17331-cov-41.623582_pt1 | contig 17331 bp, 14 predicted proteins | sample MGYA00580858_ERZ772831 | MGnify/ENA primary metagenome ERZ772831 (study PRJEB29015, sample SAMEA2737694) | human gut metagenome | biome: human gut; feature: human-associated habitat; material: faeces | place: China | collected 2012 ... | reverse complement strand
AAAATTAAATCCTAATGAATATTCTTCTGGAGAACTTCAATTATTTAATATAGCAAGGATATTATTGAAAGATTCATCAATCATCTGTTTGGACGAAATGAATTCTAAAATAGATTCAATTACAAATAAACAAATTATTAGCTTGATTAATAATTTGTTCAAAGATAAGACTATTATTTCTATAAATCATTTTGGAGAGAGCATAAACAATGTTAAGATTGTTGAATTATAAGCAATAATCCTTCTTTAATTATGTAATCGGCTATATTACAATCCTACGAAAGATGGCATTAATTTATGAATAACTCAATACAAGAATTAAGAAAATAAAATTTGGTTATAAAGAATCAATTAGCCTTCTTTGTCTTTGGATGTTAAGTGAATAGATGAATTAGAGAAAGAGGAAAATTAAGATGACGATATTTTAGAAAAGTTTTATTCTAAATTTAATATAGCTGATAATTTAGGTGTATCTGATTCTTTAATTGATAAATGGGAAAGTGGAGAAAAAGTAGATAAAAGACTATTAGAAAAATTATCGACAATTCTCGATGTCTGAGGACAACTTCACAAGCAATAAAGAGACTCCTAAAAAGCATTGACTGTTAGCATTGTACTATTGATAGAAACGGTACTTTTTATATATTCAAATTAGCAATTGTTTTGTCAAGAAACTTCTTTCAGCAAAAAAATATATCTTTTCTATTTACATAAATATATATTGCCTTTTATAATGAAAGCGGTTATAAGGAGGATCGCATAAAATGATTAAGATTAAAACTATCGATCCAAATAAGATAAATCAAAACTATAAAATCAAAGATATCAACATAGAATTGCCTAATAGAGGGTTTGTTGTTTTTTGCTCTGAGGACAAAGGTCTTTATTTGGATTTTATAAAAACTTTGGGATTAATATATAGTAATTCTAATTTGGTTGTCGATATCAATGGAGTGGACTGCAATAAGCTTAAAGGTGATAAAAAATCGGATTATATCAACAAATTTATAGGATATATATCTGAAACAAACTTATTGAGCCCTGATATGAGTGTCAAGGATTATTTATCTATGGTTTCTTATAATCCATCTAATATTTATTTTGAAAAATTTAATTTTAAAAATTTAGAAAATAAGAAGATTTCTGAATTATCTATAGAAGAAAAAGAGAAAGTACTATTGCTCATTGCCATGCTAAAAGATTCCTCTATTATTTTGTTAGAACCTGCTTTGAGTTTAAATGAAGAAGAAATTGATTTCTTTAAAGAAGAATCAAAAAATAGATTGATAATCGGTTATGCAGAATCAATAGACTCAGTCAAAGATAATAATCTAGATTATGTTGTTTTAAATAACGGAATAGTTGAAGAAATCAATTTAAATAACAAAACTTTTTCTGAAGATAGAAACGAAGATAAAGAAAATAAAGAATCGAGTTTAAAATTGAAATTTGGAAATAAAATTAAGTTTGCTCTTAGTTTTATAAAGCACAACATTCTTCAAGTCATTATATCTTTCATTTTGTTGTTTGCTGGTTTGACCATGTATGGAATCAGTGATGCATATTATTCATTTGATTTGTCTGGTCAGGTAACTCAAAGAATTGAAGATTGCTCAGACAATTACATTTCAATTTCGACATATGATTTTAAAGATATAAAAGTATCGAAAGAAGATTTTGAGAAGAGTATAGGTTTTAAGTTATATGAGAGGTACGATAGTCCTATCGATTTCAAAGATTGTATCAAGGGATCTCAGTTAGATTCATTTGATTTTGAAATCTATGGGACAATAGCTTTAATAACACCTACATCTTTAAATGATTTACCTTCTTCGTTTACAATCATGGCTGGTGATTTTCCAAAGAACAGCAATGAAGTTATGATTACTGATTTTCAGTATAATGTATTGAAAGAATATGGATATCAGCTCCGCAAGTATAATGATTCTCATAGTCAAGAAACAATTGAATCAATCGAACCAGATGATATAACTCCAGAGATTCTACTGGGCAAGAAATTTTATATAAATAAGGATGAATTTGATTCTGATTTAGTAAATCCATATATTTGTGGAATTATTGATACTCATTCTAACCTTAATGCAGCTGAAGAATACTTTAAATTGCAAAACTCATATGAGGGTTTGAATATAGTTTCATCTGATTTCTTAGCTTATTACAATGTTTCAAAACGTAATTATAGTAATTATATCCTCCCTAAACCTGATAAATATTCTGACACATATAAGATTGTTTCATACTGCAATAAAAAGAGTGTTTATTTTATTGAAAATCCAAGTATTAATGGAATTTCTATCGCTTATCATTATTCTATTGATTTAGGTAATTCGTACTTAACAATTTCAATTATATTGTTAGTATTGACAATAGCTTCTTTCATTTGGCTGATATATTCAATTTATAAGAAACAAGTCAATGACAGCCTGTGTTTTAAATATTTAGGAATTAGAAGAAGCGAAATGACAAAGATTATAGCCTTAATAATAGGGTTTATCTCAATCTTAGGACTGGCTGCTTCAACTGTAATTGTTTATTTTTTAAATGCATCAGTTATTCCTACCTTTTATGTCTGTGGCTTTATAATCTATAATTTGAGTGTTAGACAGTTCTTTATGATACTGATGGTAGGATTTATAGCTGCTATTCTATCATTGATTAAACCTATTTATGATGATATTAAAAGCAATAGTTGATTAATGTTGGAATCACTTATCGCCGATATATATATGCCAGTACAAGTTGTTCCATAGCATGCTATATTTTGTTTGCTCAAAGTGATTATGAGCGCGATTCGCTTCATATTCTTATCAAGAAAATAGATGAGATTGTCCTTGGACTACATAATCAAGCTCAAGAACAAATCAAAATAATCTTTCATACCACTAGTATTAACTGTAATATTTGGACTTAAATAGCGGCCAAAAAGGCCGCTATTTTTCTTCATTTCATCGGTTCTATATACATATAGGTGGCTACCTGATTTACAAATGTCTTCGTCTCAGGACCAATGTATTTTTGGGCGGCTTTGTATATTTCTTCGCTTTCGGTTGTAAGATTTTCCAATATAGTGACTTGAAGCAAGTTTTGCACCCTATCATCTTCGCTTTTAGCCATATCTTCAAAGAAAGAGAACGCTTTTCTCAGCCTTGCATCATCTTCGTTTCCCAAAAGTCTGTAGATGAAAGGCATGACAAATATTCCGAATGACATATGCGGTATCTCATCGCCCTCATCGAGGATAATGACCAATGAATACGACGTACCCTATTCAATCAGAGAGGGCATTGCCAATATTGACGAACGCATTCTGATTGGCAGGCTTGTCTCCTATTTCAAATCCTATTTCAAATCCTATTTCAATTTCATTTCCTTAAGAGTTTCATTTACTGCATCAATCATTTGCTTTATGAACGCATCCTCCCCTATCTGTAGGATTTCCTCATAAGACCAATACCACATGATTTCAATTTCAGGCACAAATGTATATTTGTTAGTGTTTTTGTATCGATAAAGAATCGTGTTCTTCAAATCATCGAACTTTTCCTTTTCTACTATTCCTTCATCTACTAATCTAGAGTATATGCTAATCGCTTCCTCGGATGTAATAATCTTAGTCGGAATCATGTCAATGTGTTTCTTCCAATAGTCTATGTATTCATTCATATGTTCCAAATCATAAGCAGCGTCGCGATTGAATCCAGTGTATGATACTTTGACATTATTGCAAGGATAACGGAAAAGATGCATTCCTCTTCCATAATACCAGATGTTCTTGTTACGTAGTTTGACTGAATCGATACTTTCAATCATTTTTCTTGCTGTATATTGCGTCGAACCAAAACATAACGATATACCTACCCCTATTGATTTTCCTTTTTTAGCCTCGAATACAAGATTTATTTCTTTGAGATACTCGTAATTGACATTTATTCGCCAGGTGCACCAGTTTCTTTTATCCGGCTTTCCATCATGGAGCTTAGAAACCAGTTCTTCTCCAAAGAAATTGGTTGCAAGCCACTGTCTGAGTTTAGGCTCGGCATCACAAATAGATATGAATTTTTCTGGTTTCCTGTAATGTAAAATTGTCATGTATTCCAAATATTGCTGGCATATCCATGTATCACAAAAACTCTTGCTTTCCAAAATCGAGCATATTTCTTTATATCCTTTGTAGATTGGTTTCTTCTTTTTTGAACCATCAACTATTAAAAGACTTTTCTCAATATGATTGTTTATCTGATATGGGTCCAATGAATAAAGTTTATTTTCCATTGCTATGACATATGTGGGAACATCATTTACATATATGAAAACACACGCATCAGGTATGGAACCATCTCGAGCCGCACTTCTTTTGCATTCGGATAGGCGCTTGCCAAATTCGAAATCCTGTGTTTTCTTGTCATTCGGATATTCCTTTTCAACTTCTTTTCTGATGTCTTCAGAAACAATATCCCAATCATTTGTATCTTGGCCTTTATAGCCTTTGTGATCAGGATTAGGACTAAAGCAAAACATTATCCTATTAGATTCTGGAATTTTGCTCACTTCGGAAGATAGGGTGTTGCCTTTTCTTTGAAGATAATATTTGAATGAACACTTCAAACCTGAGATTTCAATTCCAAACAATTCTTTGAAAAGTATTTCTTTTTGACTAACGCTCATTCCATCAATTGTATTTATAAAAGCTTTTGTTATATCGTTTTCGAGTTCTGGATTACCCCCATAACTCCAAAACACGTTCAAATGATTGTCTCTCAAGCCTTTGTAATCCATATTTCAACCTCTTTTATTCTCTATTATACTCGACAAAGTTATTCAAAGTGGTATTAGAACTATTTTGACACGAGAGTTTTTTTGTACACAAACTCCACTTCCAGCACCAAATACCCGCCACACTTATATAATTTAGGGTTTTCGTCGGAAGTTTCTTTAAGTGGGCCGTAATTGGATCGAAAATTTATACTGTTTTAATAGAAAATAATTCTTTTATTACAAGATTTCGATTAGAAGTTTTAGTTTATTTAGTTCTATTAACAACAGGCTATACCTTTTATATATGACTTTTTGATTTTTCATTGATTATGAATCGAACTAATAGATTTTTAGCAAATGTTAGGCATTTTTTGCGTCTTGTTTAATTAGGCAATTATTATGAGTATATTCGGCAAAGAAAATTTCCGCCATTTGCTTTGGTGTTTCTTTCATTCCTGATATAACCCATGAATGAGTGATTGAAAATAAACCAGAACTAAGAAATATATGATGATATTCTATTTCAGACGAACCATTTATATCTTCACTATACTTTAAATTATGAACACTGATATATTCTTTATAAGTTGTTTTTGCCAACGGATGATCATAGTTGTTTTTAAAAACAGAAAGATAGAAGTCTTTATTTTCTTTTACAAATTCAAAATATTCAATAAATTCTTCTATTGAGTAATCAAATGAATAATCAAAAATCCGCTTAATCTTTTCAACTAAGTTTTTTTCAATAGTTATCATCAATTGATTGATATCTTGATAATGTTCATAGAAGGTACTGCGATCAATACTGGCTTCCTTAACTATGTCTGTAATCAAAATCTTTTCAAATGCTTTTCGTTCTAAAAGACTCATCATTGCTTTTTGTATTTTCTCATCGGTCTTTAGATATTTCTTGTTTTTACGAATATTCATTCCATTCCCCCTACATATTCAAAATTGATGTAGAACATTTGCCAAATAAATTATAATATAATTATGTCAATCCATCAATGTTGGCCAACAATTATATGGATTTAAAGAAAGGCTTAAAACTATGAAAAAAATCATTATCTTTTTGATGACTTTAATGACAATTTTTCAGGCGTCATCTGTCAGAAACAAACAACCTACTATTGATTCTGAAGAAACTATTACTATTTCCACGAGAAATCTATTACGAGCAAATAGTACTGATGAATATAACTTTGATTGGGATCCTGAAGCTAATCAAATCGAAGAACTTGAATCTCCTGAAACATTTGACGAAATATTTGACTCAATTGATTTTGCTACCGAAACGCTAACTGAATTAGGTTCTGGAGATGAATGTTATGACTACATGATGGAAGCAGTGGATAAATTCCGTACATATGTCGAAGAAGGGGCTAAAGAAGAAATCATCAGTGAAGATTATTTTAAAGATGCGTTTGAAGAGATTCTAGAACCATACAAAGAAGATGATGAAGTTGAAACCTTAAGAGCAAAAAGCAGTGCGGGAGTCAATAGTTTTAACATTTATTGGGAATCAAAGAGATTTCTTTGGTTCACCGTAAAACTTCCAGTCGGTTTTGAAATCAAATTATCAGCAAGTGCTTGTAGGAAAATCATCTCAGTTGGAGCTGGCCTTGCGTTAGATGCTATTATTACTATATTACAGGCACAAAATTTTGGTCCAAAACTTGCGGTTACAATTTCTTTACTTGCTAGTCTAACTGGAAATGTTATTATTGCAGCAGCAGCCGGCATCTTGGCTACTCTTGCAACTAATGCAATCGTGTATTTCATAGTAAAGAACCTTTTATCTATCGCTTTCAGTTATATTGTTGATAAGATTCTTGGTTATACTATCACTAGTGGAATTATAATATATACCCATGGAACAACACCAATCAGATTTAGCTATCAATAAAGTTAGATATATCATTAGTTTGGTATTAGCTGAAATTGTCATTTTTTCTCTTGAATATCTTTTTGAGTTTTTAGCAAGAGAGAATTTAAATGCATTTCAAACATTTACATTAACATGCTATTTCGAGATTCCTAATTTTTGTATATTTGTTATTGCAATTTTGACAGGGCTGTTAATGAATGAAAGGAACATCAATTTCTTAAAAAAGCAAAGAAAATTTTTAATAGTTATCGTTTCTATAATTGCTATTGCTCTATTTATTACTTTAACTATCAATTATGAATTAAATTTAAAGAATGATGAATACTTTTGTTGGCCGATATCAGCAGGGTGTCTCTTCTTAACCATAGTTGATTATCCATGGGTAACTAAAAAAGTATGGAAAAAACAAAGAAGAGGTGAAGAAGATAAGATAGAGTAAGAGTAAAGTCAGTCAAATATGATTAACTAAAACTCTTCTCATTGTTCAAACTCATTTGCACCGCCTTACAAGATAGTTTTTTCTTTATAGGTGATATTTTGTCCATAATTATTTATAATTGATAGTTGAAAATGTTAATTCCGTTTATGCAATAGAAAATTCATTTTAGTCTTTCGCTAGTTTCCTGATAACATAATCTAGTCTGTTTCTGAGATACATAAATTCCCTTCTTGATGAAGGAGAGATCCACTTTTTTCTCGGATGCAAAAAAAACTATGAGATGGTCTTCCACACGTTGGGATCTTATAGGCCACGGGTGTGGAAGCATCGCTAAATATCTTTCCATGATCCGCAACATCCCTTATTTAGCTTGCATATTATCCCCTGAAAATGGGTGCAACACTTAATTCCTACTTCGATTAAGCAATAAAAATTTTAATGGCTTTTCTTTACTAATTTGTGAATATCGAAAGATTATATATAAAGATTATATATATTTAATATCAAAAACTCTTTTCTATTATTTTTTTAAGCTTGAATAATGATACACTATTAATGCAAGTTATACCGATAAGGCGGACATGTCAATTTGTCGCAGTACACGAGATATTTCAAAGTGTATACTGGATTTCTTGCGGGAAAAGGCAAATCCCTCTTTGGAAAATAATGCCTCTAGCACCTTTGAGGTGCAAATGACGTGGGTTCGACTCCCACTTGATTGTCTTTTTGACAGTCAATAAGCTTAGAGGTCAAAGCTCCTGTTAAAAAAACAGAAAAATCTATTAAACTATTGGACTTTGTGTCCAATCAAAAAAAGAAACACCCGCATCAAAGAAAAATTAGGCTCGTTTTGCTAATAGAGTAAGTGATAATAAGCATTTTGCTTTGTTCAATGAGGATATCGTAAATATGGAATTTAGTCCAAATGATTTCATTCCGACTAAAAGAGTACTTACTTAATCAAAGACCGCTTTATGTTTATAGGGTGTTTATCGCTAATAATCCCTTTTATTTATTAGGGTTATTAATATAGGAGGATGAAAATATGAGAGTATTAATTAAAGAAGGTTGCAAAGGATTTCTGTTCAAGAAAGGGAAATTCATAAAGATGGTCGGGGCTGGTGTATATAACACTTTAGGCGGAAAATCTTATGAAGTTTGTGAGGTTAATAATTCAGCAATTAAAGTTAATGATATCAGCGATTTAGAAATTTTTAATAGTGACAGCGATTTTCAGAAAGAAACTTTAAAAGTAGAGGTGAAAAGTGGAGAAATTGTCGTTCACATAGTTGATGGTATTTTTGAGAGTGTCCTCACACCCAACAAATACTATTTTTGGAATGCGAATTATAAGCATCAATTTTTGCATCTTAATCTAAATACTCCTGAAATTCCAAGTGATTTTCCAAAATATCTACTTGCTGAACAAGTATTATCACCTTATGTTTCTAAATTTGAAATAAATTCAAAGAGTATTGGTGTTCTACTTTATAATCACAAATTTGTAAAATTACTCGAACCAGGCATACATTTCTTCACCAAAGGAAGCAATGTCGTTACTGTAATTCCTGTAGAATCTTGTGTTGTATCTCAGGATATTGTTGGCCAAGAATTATTGACCAATGATAAAGTATCATTACGTATAAATTGCGTTGTTAATTATAAAGTTAATGATTATGTTAAAGTAATTACTGAGATTAATGACTACAAAAATCAACTTTACACATATGTTCAATTAGCGTTACGTGATTATATTGGTGAAAAAACATTTGATGAAATTCTTGCTTCAAAAAAGGAAATGTCTAAATATTTATTAGATACTCTTAAAGAGAAAGGTAAAGAATTGTATCTAAGCATAAATGAAGCATCTGTTAAAGATATAATTTTACCTGGCGAAATTCGTGACATTATGAATACTGTTTTAGTCGCAGAAAAGCGCGCTCAAGCAAATGTCATTACTAGACGTGAAGAAGTAGCTTCCACTCGTTCATTACTTAATACAGCACGTTTAATGGATGAAAATGCCACTCTTTACAAATTAAAAGAGCTAGAATACGTTGAAAGAATTTGTGAAAAAGTTGGAAATATCAATATTAATGGTGGCAGTGATGTGCTTAGTCAATTAACTGGCATGCTAAGTTCTAATAAAAACAGCCCCTAATGAAATGACTGCACACGAATGGACATTAAGTAGTACTTATGATTGAAATTGACAGATTTAAAGAGAATGTTTTGACGCAAATTCCCTTAATAAGGGATGAAACAATTTTGGAGTATCAAAAAAGAAGATAGCCAATTATGTTGGCACGGCATTTATTCAAATAGAAGATGAGAATTTTTCATTGTATCGAGTCATATTGCAAAAATTGAATTCCTATTTGATAGACCAGTATGAGCGAATGGTATATAGCATTTTACAGAAGGAGCAAGAAAAGCCAGATGACTTAAGAAAGATTGATTTCCTCTCTGATGAGCAATTCTGTTTCAAGTTTTATAGTACACATGATGATCGAAAAATATATGCTATTTTACGGAGCCGACCTCTCGAGTCTTCAAAGTGGTTTTCCGTTTATAGGAATTTGAACGCTGATAATGATGATGAAATTTGCATAGTATTAACGCGAACTTTTGAGCAAATTGCTACTCAAGTAGTGAAGAAAAGTATTGAAAGAGCATCGGGTTTGAAAAATGTCACAGTCTTGGATTTACCTTCTTTTTTGTTAAGATTTTATGGTAAAGAGGCAAAGCGATGTTTTATCTCTGCCATCAGCCAATTAAATGAAGAATTGGCTGATGTGATTGGGTACTCTATTACAGAAATTTGTGATGCACGCGCTTTAGCAAAATTCAAAGCACAAAAAATTACTGAATGGAAACATTACAACTATAATGCTCTTGTTGGCGATATAGCAGTATCTTCATCAAAAATCAAAAGTTTGATTGATAAATTCGTTGCGCAAGAAAGATATAGAATTCTTTTTGATGGGAATTTGTATTCGGACAGTTACATTACCTCGGAATGGTTTTATCAAAAATATGCCAGCAATATTAAGGTCACAAATTTTGATATGACAGCAGTTGTCGCAGGGTATTTTAAATCCATAGAGCAATTGCTTGATTCTTTTATTGTGGCGAATGGGCAAGACAAGGTGTTTGAGTATCGTAACGGATGCGACAACATATTAGTCGGCGACACCAATTACAAGAGTATGCTGGGGAAAATGCACAAGTTTTTGGCTAGGGAAGAGAATAAGTGTTTGTTTGAAGAACATGACAGAACGTTACAGAAATTCTATTTGAATAAGCTAAAAACTTGGATAAACAATTGTCGAAACGGATACTTCCATAAGGATAATATTGGCAAAACTGAAACGCTGGCTCTGATACGACAGGAAACATTATCGCTTTATTTTTTCACTTTAGTTATGTATCGCTTTGACGATGAAAAAAATTAAATGGTGATGTCAACGTAAAACCGATTGTTTTGACTAACGTTAAATTAACCAGCAAACAACTTAACCTTAGGCAGTGAAGGCTAGCCTTCACTGCGTGTGCCGCCCTCCTTATCCGCGAAGTCCTTTCAATTCATTGAATCTTGATTTCAAATCAGTGGAATCGAGTTCAGCTTCGATTGCGGAAATGATGTTATTCATCTTCTTTGTCGTTTCGCCGATTCTAGCCTCGATGTTCTGGACCATAGGTGATTTTGATTCCTGATAATCATGGATAGCCAAGGAAAGCTTGTCGATGTTCACCTTGTTGGACAAGCAGACATAGTCCTCGATGATGTCCTTTCCAATTGCAGACATTTTGCACCCTTTGCCATGCTTTCGTTTCGAGCATTTATAATAACGGTAAATCTTTCCGTTTTTCTTCTGGCAGGATTCACCAATCATCTGCGAACCACAGTCACCGCAAAAGAATTTTCCGGTAAGAACATAATCTTCCGTTGCCTGAAATTTCTGGCAGTCTCTTGCATTTTATTTAAGCTTCTTCTGAACCTTTTCAAACAAGGATTTGGCCACGATGGGTGGAATACAATTGTTGCTGACATCGCCCCAACGATATTCGCCGATGTATTTTCGGTTCTTGAGAATGTGGGCTACGCTTCCGTTTGCGAATGGCTTTTTACTTCTTGCGAACATTCCCTTCTTCTTAAGAATCTGCACCAGCCCATTTACAGTGATATCGGTATTTGCATACATCTCAAAGATATAGCGGATGACTTCAGCTTCATTCTCAATGATGTAATACTTGTACTTTTCCGTCCGATAGCCATAAGCAGGGACTCCGCCGTTTGTCTTTCCTTCCAATACATTTTCCTTTTCTCCACGTTTCATCTTCACCTTCATCTCGGATACATAGTATTCGTTGTATCCGTCGTTCATGGATTCGAAAAGGATTCCGGCAGGTCCCTTGATATTGGGCTCCGTCGCCGAAAGAAGCTTCACCCCGTTCTTGCGGAGGATATCCCGATAGGAAATCGCCTGCTTCCGGTTTCTGGAGAAACGATCGGATTTCCAGATGAGGACAACATCGAAATGGTGTAGATAGGAGTCGGAGATCATTCTCTGGAACTGAGGCCGGTTGTCGTTCGTCGCCGACATCGCTCTATCAATGTAGGTGTTGATGATGTCGATGTTGTTCGTTCTGGCGAATTCCTTGCATTCGCGTATCTGACCCTCGATGGATTCTTCTCTCTGCTTGTTGCAGGAATATCGGGCGTAGATGACGCCACGCAGCCTTTTGTTTTCTTCGGTTTTAAAGTTCATGAAAATAGCCTCCTAATTATTAGACATATGCATCATCGCTGAAGGCTTTGCTTTGAGTCTTTTATTTCCCTCTACCAAGAAAAGAAATACGTGCATGCGATTTAAAAGAAATGATGAATCATTTCAATATATCCTTGTTTTGGTAATCGGCTATTCCATCTTTGCAATAATTAATAATATGCGCCGAAAACTGAAGGTTCTTGTTTGAAGCATAATGCTCTTTAGTTTTTCTACAAAAATCAAGAAATAAATCTTGTTTCATATGCTTGTTTAAAGCGTTTTTAATTTCTAATCCTGTAGATGTTAAAACATAACAATCAAGACTTATTTTTTGCGATTCAACTCCCGTGTTTCTTATAATCAAGATTACGTTAGAATTTACAATTGTGCTTTCATTAGAAGAATTAATTTCTATATTATAGTGTAAAAATTCACCACTTTTTAGTAAACCAATATCTTGAAGTTTCGAGACATTCATAAAACTTGTTTTTACGTCGTCATTACAAATTGATTTATAAATTATTCCATCATCTAAAGAAAACTCCAAATATTTGGAAAATAGTGCCGCTTCACTTGAATCCATGTTTTTTACTATATCAAGCGTTCTTTTTGAAACACCATCACGATTTTTACATTTTTGAATCAAAAGTCTAGCCCATATTTCCTGCAAATCATCAGAAGATATTAAAGACGCTTCTGATAAATATTTAAGAAAGAAATCTTTGCTTGGTGTGCATAGTGCTTCAAAGTTTTCCTTAGCGGAAATTTCGTGCACTTTTTCGATGATTTTATTCAGATTATCTTTCTGAATAGTGGTTGACATTGTTTCAATTGTTTTTAATGCAGCGACTAAGCTATTATTACTTTGATTATTAACTATAAGCGTTCCCTTACCATTCAATTGAATTTGCGTGTTGTCATTGGAATTAATAAAAGAATCCTGTGTTCTTTCACTATTAAAATTAATTGTCAGACTCGTAGTCGACAAAATAGTACTTACAATCGTTAGAACAATTTCCAAAACACGAAATATGAAATCATAATTTTTATAAAAATAATCCAAAACAAAAACAACAGCCAAGCAAATGAAACTTACAACAAGTAAAAAAATTAACCTTATTTTCTTTTTAGTTTTAGCCATAAAATCTATTTTTTAATCGTCCCATGGGCAATTTAAACAAACGATGCTTGTTGGTAGCCCAACTATTTGAATATCGAATTTCAAACTGGTTTCGACATAAGTGGAGGCATTATGAATTCTAAAGCTGAATTGCCATCCGTTATTCATAATCATTTCAACTGTAGTTTGGCTATCCTCTTTGAAATCAATGCTTACTATTTTTGTAGGAAGCTCGACTAGAGGTATTTCAATCTCTGGCTTTGAATTAGAACTTGGTTTGTTTAAATGGCCATGAAGATTGAATGATTCTATTTGAGTAAGTCTTTTTGAATCCAAACTTATAATTTTGTAAAAGTCGAATTCTCCTAATAAGTATTCAACCATCCTCTTAGGAGCCGCCTTATCGATTTCATTTTGGTGCTTGACTTCATCGATGAATGCTTTCAGTATCGGGACATAAACCTCATTTTGCTTATCTTCGATATCAGACCATTTTTGTTGTGTATCTTTCATTGAGTTTAGATACATGAAAATAGCTGATACTGCACTCCAATATGTGTTAGAGCATTTATGTCCAAACCATTTTTCGCCAAAATCAAGCGTCTTTCCCAATCTGCTATGTTTCACAGCAAAATGATTGTGCTTGATACTCAATCCAATCTCCCAATTGATACTTTTGCGAATCAATAGTATGTCTCTAACATCACCTTCCTCACCTTTGGAATCAGGCTGGATTAGTAATTCTAAAACATCATTCATTCCATCATCTGCCAGGAGAGGTTCAAGGCACGTCAAAGCCTTTACGGCGGCTTTTGAACTAAATCGCATTGTATCCTGCTGATTTGAATCTAGACTATTCCAATTTTCTAAATCATTGATAAAACATTGATTCTGTACTATCACGCATTTTCTAATACTTGATAGGTAATCAAATAGGCTTTTAATGCAAGCGTATTCATATGCACGACCAAAAACATCACTTTGATTTCCCATTTCGTATACCCTCCTTTGCTTCTAATTGCGTTCTTATCGAAAGACCAATCTCATAAGCTAAATTGACAGGAACAGCATTTCCAATCATTTTGTAAGCGTTATTGGTATCTTCATAGATGAATTTGAAATTGTCGGGAAAGCCCTGAATTCTAGCGACTTCGCGAATTGTCATTCTTCTGTAAAGAGACTCAAACCCTGGCGCAAAAGCACATTTATTCGGCGCTAGTTTTATCATCTTTGGTGCCTGCGGATGAAGTTGGCATTGTCTCCCTGAGGCTTGGACTGTAAACGCTTGCTCGTCCCACGCCTTAACTCTGTTTCGACTCATAAAAATCGGGGAAAAAGCACCGGTGAAATACTCGTTATTGTTTATGGCAGATGGATTATGGTGATTTTTCGGTCCAGAAGCCACTGCTGTATCTTTTAAATCATAAATAATATCTCTAAGAGTTAATTTTTTCTTGTCATCTTTTGTTGATCCTTCAGGAAACTTAAAGTTGATGTTCAAATCCTTTCTGAATCCAATATAGAAAACTCTTTGGCGCTCTTCCGCAACTCCATAATCTTTCGCATTAACAAGTGTTAGCGAAACATCATATCCCGCTTTTTTAAACAAACTTAGAATGTTAGAAACGGCTGCAGCATGTCTTTCCGCTAACATCCCACTCACGTTTTCCGCAAGAAAAAACTTAGGCTTAAATTCTTTAAGAATTCTAATATAGTCAAAGAAAAGCTGACCACGAGCATCCTCTATGCCTCTAAGGGACCCGGCCTCAGACCATGATTGACAAGGTGGACCGCCTATGATTCCATCGACTTCTTGTCCGACAAATTGTGATATGTCCGCCTTTTTCACTTGACGCACATCCCCTTCAATCAAATGGGTTTTAGGATGATTAATCTTAAAAGTCTCCCAAATAGTTTTATCGAATTCGTTTGCAACAGGGATTTCAAATCCAGCCTTTTCGAAACCTAAGTCCAATCCACCGCAGCCGCTAAATAAACTGATTAATTTCATTTATCTTCCTCGATTTCTATATTGTTTTTGTCAGCAATTGTTTTCAAAACATAAATGTGTTTCTTTGTCGGTTGACTCTTTTTATTCTCCCATCTGTTGATGGTAGAAAACGAAACGCCCAGTAGATTTCCTAGCTCTTTTTGTGACAAATTAAGATAAGCTCTAATTTGAATTAATAATTTAGAATAATCCATATTTTACCACCTTGAATATTATAGCAAAATATAGCGTTTTATAGCAAGACTAATTCATGCGTCGGGTGGGTTTCCCACCGATCATGGCGAATGCCTTGATAGCGGGACTGACGCAGATTGCACCAGTTCCTTATCCTGTTATGCAGAAAGGGCCCTTTCCGTCTAAATCCTTGGTCTATAATCCCCTTTGTTTTCAGTCACGAAACCAGGGATTACAGAGACTTTCTTTTCTTCCTTTTTCATTATCCGAAACTCTTCAGAAATGACCGGTTCGAACAGCATTGCAAGCACCGTATAGGCGTTCTCGTCATCATCCAGCATTCTCTTTTTTTCGTCCAATACATATTCCTCCTTGCTGTCTTCAATCTTCTTTTCTAATTCGTTTTTCTTGCTTTCTTTAAATATCCTCCTTTACTTTAGACGCCTTGAAAAAGCAAAAACTTAAGAAAAATTTTTAACTCACTATAGACGCTCTGAAAAAGGCAACAAGGGACGATGAAAATGATTTTTTTTTTTTTTTGCCCTGGCAGAGGCATCTTCAAAGCAAAAGAGACCTTGTTTTCAACATAGAATTTTCTTCTACGACAACATCCTCCCTCACTTAATACCTCACGAAAGTTATGATTTGGGACACTAGAACCATGTATTTTCAAAAAAACTTGGTTTTTCAAAAAAAAGCGCCCTCACTATAGACGCCTCGAAAATAACAGAACTTGAGAAAAATCTTTCTTAGAATACAAAAAAAGACGGACCATTACTGATCCGCCTTCTTTGTTTGATGCCGGAATAAATACGAAGCATCTAATCTTAAACCGAACGTGCCGTTGTAGAGGAAGACCTCAACAACTGTAGTTCGACCACCATCCAATTTGGTGGAGCTGAGGGGAATCGAACCCCTGTCCAAATGAGGCCCCGCTTCAAGCACTACAGCTTAGGCTGACTTGTCAGTCGAATCTCATGGTGTCAGTCGACCAAGGAAACTCGACTCCCTGTCTTTGTGTCCGTCTTTCTACTGGCAAGAAAAAGTATAAAGATAAGGTGAATCTGTTTACGCGTACAAGAAGAAAACTCACCGAGTTCTTCAAGACACGTCCGTGGCCTAGGAACTAATGCCTAGGCAAAACTGGTAACTAATTCTAGATTAGTAAGCAGCAGCCATTTGGAAAGAGGGCTGACGGAAGAATGACACGTTTTTCTTGGCACTTGTGTTTGTGTAAGGTCATTAGGTGACCAATCCGCTGCTCTTAAAGTTCCTCCTCACCTGTCGAGACCTAGACAGCCCCAATGTGAAATGAAACTTCACATTTATTATTATACGTCGATTATAGAAAAAGTAAAAAACAAAAAAAGAAAAGCGAGGCTTAGCCTCGCTAATCTTAGTAATTCTAATTATTAGATAACTTCTCTTTTTCTAAGGAAAGGAACAGCTATTTCGTGTACGATTAGAGGAACAATTCCTAAAGCGGCACAGATCATCCAGTTGTACCACTCAAGTCCGTTGCTATGGCCGAGGAAGATATCGGTAAGTCCAGGAACTTCAGTGACCAATATTTGAAGAATCAATCCGAATCCAAAGGCTACGATGAAGAACCAGTTAGTTCCCTTGAATACATAGATGAATGACTTCTTGATATTGCTCATTCCAATCATATGGAAGAGTTCTGCAAGACCTAAGGTAGTGAAAGCCATAGTACGTGCATCCTCAAAGCAAGATATAGCATGTATTGCTTCTCCAATATCTAATTCGGTGCCGGTGTTTCCTTTAGCATACATCGGGTTGGCATTGAGGAATGTCTCCATAGATTTAATTCCATCAGCTGATAAAATTGAATTCAAATTTGTGCCATTATTCAATGCATTATATACATCGTTCCAATTAGCATAAGTAGATTTATCTCTACCGGCTATTAAAGCTTCTTTTAAGCTTTCCGAAGCCATCATTTGATTCCAAGTCAAATTATATTTAGTCACTCCATAGATGACAGGAATGAGGAAGGCTGCGAAGACGATGATGAAGATGATGAAACCGTAGAACATATTGAACTTGAATCCACCATGAGCAAAAATTCCATCTTTTGGATTTCTAGGAGCATTGTTCATGATATCAGGATCCTTGTCATCACGTCCTAAG